>Ga0115563_1000171_pt1 | contig 53250 bp, 50 predicted proteins | sample COGITO_mtgs_1105_2_FD_87198 | JGI IMG/M metagenome (GOLD analysis project Ga0115563, IMG submission 87198) | Pelagic marine microbial communities from North Sea - COGITO_mtgs_110519 | ecosystem: Environmental > Aquatic > Marine > Epipelagic | place: Germany:Helgoland, sampling site Kabeltonne...
GCGATCCGCACCGCATCAAGGCGAAACTCGTCTGTGTATCTCTTTGCCATTCCATATCTCCTTCATAGCAAATAGTGCTCGAAAGAGACCGGAACTGAACCGTGACAAGACCATAAAGTGGCATTTTGTGTGCGGTGTTCGCCTCACATCGCAGTGTGCGGCTTTTAAGAAAACGAAGGGTCTGAACCGAACTCAACCAATGTGCTTTTGTGCATAATACAGCCGCCGATACCCTGCGATGCTCAGTAGTCGCATTTCCCAGTCAGTGTGAGCGTTCCTGCGCTTAGGCTCGCTGTTAGGCTGTCTTCGTCCAAGGGCTGATCCCAGAGGACGTCTGAAGTGCCATAATACAGTATGCAATGCCGGGTACTGGCCAGTTTGGCCGCCTGCAGCGCCCCTGAAACCCCTTGATCCGCGCGGCCAACTTTGATTAGAATTGTCTCACGGGTGCGTCGTGTCGATTTCAACGAGGTTGGATAATAGTTACCCTCAAACAATATCCGGCTTTTCCCAAATCCGCCCCCGTCTTTGCTGCATCCGGTGATGCTCAGGCTAAAGGCTGTTCCAAGAAACAGTACTTTCAGCAATTTTCTCGCAGTTTTAGCTGTGTTAATAAGCTCTGCACACCGCAGTCTTGCGCATATTAATGCGGCGATGTTTTGTTGCAGGGTAAGGTGGATAGGCTTTATCATTCAGACTGTCCTGATACTTGGTTTTATCATTTCTTTGGCTGTCAGCAGTGTATCACATCGTGCCGCATACCGATATCTTTGTTTTCTTTTTGGGCGTTTACCCGCTGTTCGCAGCATGGAAACGCCGATGTTATCGCTGTTTCAGTATGCCGATTTTGATCAACTGGATATTTTTTGCTCTTTTTATCAAATCGCGGTTGGTTTTCAAGGCGGGGCTCAACAAAGTAAGGCAGATGGGTGTAATTTCGTGGTTTGCGTTAGGGGGTGGTGGCCAGCGCTTTGGTAAAGACTGCATTATCTACATTGCCGCCCGAAATAATTGCGATCACGGCCGCTCCCTTTGTTTTTTGAGGGTGAAACAGCGCCGCCGCCAGTGCAACTGCGCCGCCAGGCTCAACCACAAGCTTAAGCCTCTGAAATGCCGCCGCCATGGCCCGCAGCGCTTCGGTTTCAGTGACAACAACCCCTGGGCCGCAAAGTCGCTTCATAATCGGAAAGGTCAATTCGCCCGGTTGTGGCGTGACAATCGCGTCACAAAGACCACCAGCCAGCCGTGTATTGCGCTGGATTTGGCCGCTGGCAAGAGATCTGGCCGTGTCGTCAAAACCTTCGGGTTCGCATGGGCGGGCTCGCAATCCCGGTGCTGTCGCCTCAAGTGCTAGCGCTATTCCCGAGGTCAAGCCGCCACCACCACAGCACACAAGCACATCAGCGGTTTGGACGCCGGCGGTTTCGGCCTGCGTGGCCAGTTCCAGCCCAATCGTGCCCTGACCCGCGATCACTTGCGGTTCGTCGTAGGGTCTGATCAAGGTCAATTTGCGCTGTTGTGACAAGGCTTCGCCCAGCTCTTCGCGGCTTTCATTAGCGCGATCATAAAGAACCACTTCAGCACCCAGAGCGCGGGTGTTGGCGATTTTTAACTGTGGTGCGTCTGAGGGCATGATAATCACTGCGGGACAGCCATGCTGTCGCGCTGCCAAAGCAATGCCCTGAGCGTGATTGCCTGAGGAAAACGCAATCACTCCATTTTTCCTCAAGGCTGGGTCCAGCGCGGAAACAGCCGAGAATGCTCCGCGGTATTTAAAACTACCAGTTTTCTGCAGGCACTCGGGCTTCACCAAAACCCGCCGGCCGGCGATTTCATCCAGAAAGGGTGACGACAGCAGCGGGGTTTTGACGGCGCGGCCCTCAAGCCGTTCGGCGGCTGCGGTGATCAGGTCAATATCCATTGAGAAATCCTTCGCCTTAAAAAACACAGAGAGGCTAAACGTTTACAAAGTTTGTACCAAGGCCGGTATCGGGGCCAGATCGTTAAGGACATGGCGTGGTTTCCATGGCAGTCGATCTATTGGATCTCTGCTTCGGTTGATCCACGCCGTGGTAAAGCCATATCCCGTGGCGGCTGCAGCATCCCAGCCATTAGAAGAGACAAATAGAACGTCATCCGGGGGGCAGTTGAAGCGCGCAGCAACCAGATCATAGACCGCTGCCGCAGGTTTGAAGATGCCAACTGATTCGACTGATAAGACATCGTCAAGCACGGCCTCTAATCCAGCCGAGCGTACGGCGCCTTGCAACATTTCTGGTGAGCCGTTCGACAAAATAGCAGTGTTGAGACCAGCATTTTTGAGGTGTGATAAAACAGTCGGCACCTCGGGATAGGCTGATAATTCCCAATAAAGCGCCAAGAGGCGTTCGCGTAAGGGCGCATCACCTTCTAAACCGCTTGCTTCAAGAGCCCAGTCAAGGCCGTCTTGGGTGACCTGCCAAAAATCTGTGTGAGCCCCGGTCACGGCACGCAGCCATGTATATTGCAATTGCTTGAGCCGCCAATGTTCGGCCACTTTCGGCCAATGCGGGGCAAAGGCCTTATAAGTGGGCTCAGCGGCAGCTTGGCGCGCAGCGGCAGCGACATCAAACAAGGTGCCATAGGCGTCGAAAATACAGGTGGTGATAGGCATGGGCACTCTCCTCAGACGCAGCCATTGTGTCATAGAGGTTGCCGGTACGAAAGCGGAAACAGATATGGCTTTTGGGCTAACTTGTTCCGCGTCCAGCCTTGGGCGGTTAAGTGTTTTGAAGTACTAGCCTGCGTCGACCTGCAGTAAAACAGCGCCTGTGCGCTTTCCTGCTTCGACCGCGGCATGTGCCGCCTGACAGTCTGAAAGCGCGAAACTTGCGTGAATATCTGGCCGTAACGCCCCGTCCAAAAAGGCGCTATGCAGTCGTTCTATTGCAATTTTGCGCTGTTCCCAAGGCAGGCAGTAGATCAACACAATATCCAGTGTGATAGCGCGGAACAGGTATGCGCCAAAAGAAAAATTTGGCGACATATCAAGTGCGGATCCATAGGCGGCGATCGTGCCGTTGGTTTTCACTACTTGCCCCAACAGGTCTGCGTTACGACCAAATTCCACCTCGACGGCGCGGTCTACACCGGCGCCTTGGGTGAATTCGTTGATCTGCGCGACCAAATCTGGACTGGCATAGTCAAAGACAGCATCGGCGCCTGCAGCGCGCACACGGTCGAACCCGTCCGGCGCTGCTGTAACAATCACTTTGGCTCCGCCCCATTTGGCCAGTTGTACCGCGTTGTGCGCCACCGTTCCAGCGCCACCGCTGATCAACAGGGTTTGACCGGTGATGTCGCCGCTGCCGAACACACAATGTGCAGCAGTAAGTCCGGGAATGCCCAGTGCTGCACCAGTGTCAAAGCTCATCTCGTCGGGCATTGACACTGCCTGTGTGGCATCCAGAGCAATATAGTCAGCTGCCGTTCCATAGGCGCGCTGCCACTGACCATTCCAGACCCAGACCCTTTCACCGACACGGTGCGGATCTATCCCATCTCCGACCGCCTCAATGATACCGGAGCCGTCGCTGTGGGGGATGACCGTTTCAAACGCAGGTTTCGTAATCCCGGGTCGCGCGCCGGCCCGGGCTTTCACATCGGACGGGTTGACCCCCGAGCGTATTAAACGCACCAAAACCTGCCCCGATGTGGGGGTGGGTATCGGTATGTTGATTGATTTCAAAACATCCTTAGCGGTGCCGAAGACCGAATATCCGATGGCTTTCATATAAGTGGCTCTTTCGGCTTAAACTGCAGATTTCTTGCGCAGGCGGATGACCACATCTACCTTGGAAATCACCATCCCAAATGGGGCTTCAGGTAATGCTGCAATATCGAGTTGGTCAGCCGGAGCGTCCGTCAGCCTGCCTTCATCTTCCCAAAAGAAATGAGGGTGGTCATGAGTTTTGGTGTCAAAGTAACTTTTCAACCCGTCCACGGTAACTTCCTGCATTAAGCCCGCTTCGCAAAAGGCTTTCAGGGTGTTGTAAACTGTTGCCAGAGAGACACTGTCACCGTGTGATTGCACCGCCTCATGCAGGCTTTCTGCGGTCACATGCCGGTCGTGACCATCACCAACCAGCGCTGTGGCAAGCGCAAGTCGTTGTCGCGTTGGTCTCAGGCCGCCACGTGTCAGCCAGTCAGTGCCTAGATCTATTCTCGGTGCCGTCATTGCTCTCGCCGATTTACGTCTGGTAGGTCTATATAGGGCGTGAACACAGCAATTATCAATTGAAATCCGCACGGCAGGGTGCCGATTGTTTAAAGCACGACCCTTGCATGCAGGTTTCGCCCAATGTTAGAGGGGATAAAACCCGTTTGAGGAATGTATAACCATGGCTGACTTCCCGACCCGCTTCGATAAAGAAGACTTGCTGAAATGCGCCCGTGGCGAGCTTTTTGGCCCTGGTAACGCGCAATTGCCCCAACCCCCTATGTTGATGATGGACCGCGTTACCGAAATTAGCGGTGATGGCGGAACGAACGGGAAGGGACATGTTGTCGCAGAATTCGACATTGTGCCGGATCTTTGGTTTTTCGCTTGCCATTTCCCCGGCAACCCAGTGATGCCTGGATGTCTTGGGTTGGACGGGCTCTGGCAATTGACCGGGTTCAACCTTGGCTGGCGCGGATGGCAGGGACAGGGATTCGCACTTGGTGTGGGTGAGGTCAAGTTGTCGGGCATGGTGCGTCCGGACCGAAAGATGATTCGCTATTTTGTTGATTTCACCCGAGTGATTGACCGCCGCCTGAAAATGGGTGTTGCCGATGGCAGGGTTGAGGCCGACGGCGAGGTGATTTATCAAGTTAAAGATATGAAAGTTGGATTGGCCATCGCGGAATAGTCCCGCGCCAGTCCAAAAAGAATCAAAGACTGAAATGAAAGACTGTCCACAATTGCAGTCTGCTTGCGACTAAATAAGGAATGTGCCCATGCGCCGCGTTGTTGTCACTGGAATGGGAGTGGCCTCTTCCATTGGAACGAATACTGATGAGGTGCTGGCCTCACTTAAATCCGGATCCTCGGGTATCACCGCCAATCCTGCGATGATCGAGCACGGGTTTCGCAGTCAGGTGGCCGGCAGCGTTGATTTGGCAGTTGCCGAACATATTGATAAGCGGACCTTGCGGTTTATGGGGCCGGGCGCTGCCTATGCCCATATTGCAATGAGCCAGGCAATTGCCGACGCGGGGCTTGAGGGGTCGGACATCTCAAACCCGCGCACGGGTTTGGTGGCAGGGTCTGGTGGTCCTTCAACGTCGGCGATGCTGGCCGCGCATCAGGTCGTGTTGAAAGCCGGTGCGCCAAAGCGAATTGGTCCGTTTGCTGTGCCCAAATGCATGTCCTCGACGATTTCGGCCAACCTTAGCACAGCCTTCAAGATAAAGGGCGTGAACTATTCTATTACTTCGGCGTGTTCGACAAGCCTGCACTGCATTGGCAATGCCTCGGAGCAGATTATACTGGGAAAGCAGGATGTGATGTTTGCCGGCGGTGGTGAAGAACTCGACTGGACGCTGTCATGCCTGTTTGATGCGATGGGTGCGATGAGCAGCAAATACAACGACACGCCCGAGAAAGCCTCGCGTGCCTTTGATGTGGCTCGTGACGGCTTTGTGATTGCCGGAGGCGGTGGGATTGTGGTGCTAGAAGAGCTTGAGCACGCCAAAGCCCGCGGTGCCAGAATTTACGGAGAAATCACCGGATACGGCGCAACATCGGATGGGCATGATATGGTCGCCCCCTCTGGCGAGGGCGGCGAACGGGCGATGCGGATTGCGTTGCAAAGCCTCGAGCAAGGTCGCAAAGTTGGCTATATCAATGCTCATGGTACGTCGACCCCGGTGGGAGATGTCGGTGAGATCGAAGCGGTCCGTCGGGTGTTCGGTGCCGGAGATACGCCGCCCGTCAGTTCAACCAAATCGATGACTGGCCACAGCCAAGGAGCCACAGGTGCGCAGGAAGCAATTTACTGTCTGTTGATGCTTGAGCATGATTTCATCGCTCCGTCGATTAATGTGGAAACGCTTGATCCGGCGCTTGATGCGGCCGAGATTGCCACCAGGCGGGTCGATAATGCCGGTCTTGATACGGTGATGACCAACAGCTTCGGCTTTGGTGGTACCAACGGTTCGATGTTGATTTCAAAATTTCAAGGATAGTTCATTATGTCAGCACTGCTCGCCGGAAAACGTGGCCTGATTATGGGTGTCGCGAATGAACGTTCGATTGCTTGGGGCATCGCGAAAGCCATGTCTGAGGCCGGGGCAGAGTTGGCCTTTACCTATCAGGGCGAGGCGTTCGGCAAGCGTCTTGAGCCTTTGGCGGCCTCAGTCGGGTCGGATTTTATGGTGGATGTGGATGTGACTGACGATGCGTCGCTTGATGCGGCGTTCGCGCAACTGGGTGGGCGCTGGCCGTCTATTGATTTCTTGGTGCATGCGATTGCTTTTTCGGACAAATCTGAACTCACCGGGCGGGTGCTGAACACTTCTAGAGATAACTTTAAAAACACGATGGATATATCGGCCTATTCGTTTATCGAAGTGGCGCGGCGGGCGCATCCGTTAATGGTTGAGGGCGGGGGCACTTTGATGTCACTGACCTTTCAAGGCTCGCAGCGCGTGGTGCCCAATTACAACGTGATGGGCATTGCCAAGGCAGCGCTTGAGGCGGCAACCCGCTATCTTGCCAATGACCTTGGTCCGGAAGGTATCCGCGTCAATGCAATCTCGCCCGGGCCGATGAAAACGCTTGCGGGTGCTGCGATCGGTGGGGCGCGACAAACCTACAAGCATACAACGATGAACGCGCCTCTGCGCTCTAACGCGACGCTTGAGGCGGTTGGTGGCACGGCGGTTTATCTGGCCTCTGATGCGGGTGCTTTTACCACGGGTGAGGTTATTCGCGTCGATGGTGGCTTCCATGTTTTGGGCATGCCGCAGCAAGAAAACCTCTAACGTCGCTGTCCATGGCACACGCAGTGAGCTCTAAAACCACTGGCCGGTTTCCATCAGGCCCAAATTAAGCAATTGCTCAGAGTGCCATTGAAACGGAATCGAGCCGGGCCAGTCAAAGCAGTCAATGGCCACGCAGCTGGTGGCGTTCATTTGCAGGGCTTTGGCAGCGCGAAATGATAAGATGGCGGCGCTGGGACTGTTGTGCCAAAGACCGGTATAGGTGTTGTATTCAGGATCGTTGAAAGTGTCGTCCGGCTGCAGTTGCAGGCCCGGTTTTGACGTAAACAGGCCTATTCGGTCGATTTTACGATGTGTGCTGGGCACGTATTGATCAAAGCGCCAGCGAAGGCCACCAAAAAAATCCAGTTGTCGCTCTTTGGGAAAATTGTGTTGATCGGGGTCTAATCGGGTTTGAGCATAATAACCGCTGCTGTCGATCTGTGCTGTTTGTGTGCATACTGCATTTGGATTTTGCCGCAGATCTGCGGCATATAGATCGATGATAAAGGTGACCATCGCGGCGCGCTCTTCTTGGGTGTTGAACGCTAGAAACTCGCCGATACTGCGGGTTTCGCAGAAGGGATAAAACAGATATTCGGCATTATAGCAGTAATACATCCAAGTATCTGGATTCCAACGGATAATGCGGTTGATTGCATATTCCACGGCCCCTTCGCCCAGTGTGTCATAGCAAATACAACTGACCTGAGACGCAAAGCCTTCGGGATGGGCTATGCCCGGTGGAATGAAAACCAGTATTGAGCGAAAGCCACGCATCAGGTGATGTGCGATTGTTGCGCGTATTTCGATGTCGTCTTCGACAAAAATCAGCGCAACGGGTCCCGGTGTAAGACTGTGTCGTGAGGTCTTTAAAAAGGAGCTTAGAGTGTTAAATTTCAAAATAATGCCCAATATGAGTGGCCAAATCTAAACAACGCTGTGCCATTGCAACACACCGCTGTGGTAATGTAGAGGATAACTCTAAAATAATTCAAGGGATTTGGCTGTGACACAGAACAAAAAACTGTTCATAAAAACTTACGGCTGTCAAATGAACGTCTACGACAGCGAACGCATGGCCGAGGCGCTGGGCTCTGAGGGGTATGTTGAAACTAAAACCCCCGACGATGCAGATATGATTTTGCTAAATACCTGCCATATCCGGGAAAAAGCAGCTGAAAAAATCTATTCCGAGCTGGGACGCTACAAAGGGTTGAAAGCGGCAAAGCCGGATTTAAAAATTGGTGTTGCGGGCTGCGTGGCGCAAGCCGAAGGCGCAGAGATCATGCGCCGCCAACCGATGGTGGATCTGGTGGTTGGCCCACAGAGTTATCACCGGCTGCCGGCACTTGAGGCAAAGGTTCGCGCAGGCGAAAAGGCGCTGGACACAGACTTTCCCGAAGAGGATAAATTCGAGCATCTCACAGCCCGTCCAAAGGCCAAACGTGCGCCAAGTGCGTTTCTGACTGTGCAAGAGGGTTGTGATAAATTCTGTGCGTTTTGCGTTGTGCCCTACACGCGCGGTGCAGAAGTGAGCCGTCCCGCCGACCGTGTCCTGACCGAGGCCCGTGATCTGGTGGCGCGCGGGGTGCGTGAAATCACCCTTCTGGGACAGAATGTAAACGCATATCACGGCGCCGGGTCAGGTGGTAGCTGGACATTGGCCAAACTGATTTGGGCCCTCAACGATGTCGAGGGGCTTGAGCGCATACGCTTTACCACCAGCCATCCAAACGACATGACGGATGAATTGATCGAGGCCCATGGTGATTGTCCAAAACTCATGCCCTATCTGCATCTGCCGGTGCAATCGGGATCTGACAAAATTCTTAAGCGGATGAACCGCAGTCATACCACTGAGAGCTATCTTGATGTGGTACGGCGGTTGCGTTTGGCCCGTCCTGATATTTTGCTATCTGGCGATTTTATCGTCGGGTTTCCCGAAGAGACTGAAGAGGATTTTCAGGCGACGCTGGATTTGATCAAAGCGGTCGAATACGGACAGGCGTATTCGTTCAAATATTCCACCCGCCCAGGCACCCCTGCGGCCGAGCGTCCGCAGTTGCTGGAAGATGTGAAATCAGAACGCCTGCAAAGGCTGCAGGCGCTGCTGAGCGAGCAGCAAAAAAAGGTTCAGCTTTCTATGGTGGGTCGTGAGGTGAAAGTCTTGCTTGAAAAACCTGGCAGGTTAGAGGGTCAGATGGTTGGCAAGTCGCAGTATCTACACGCCGTCCATGTTACCGGATCAGGTGGCACTGTTGGTGATATCGTGCGCGCGCGTATCCTCAATAGTGAGAAAAACTCGCTCGGTGCTGCCTGCGTGGAATAACCGCAGCGGCAACATGCAAATTTTATGTGGATTGGTCTCGCTTTTGTCGTTAATCCGTCGTAGATTTATCTTTGTATCCAAGGAATTTGAGACTGTTTATTGGGAGAGATGAGTGACCACGCAGTTTGTAACAAGCCCGTCTACGAAAGACGGTTTGAAAGACTCGCTAATTGAATTTCCCGACAATAGGCTTTTGATTGACCTCTGCGGCGCCTATGACCAAAATCTGGCAGCGATAGAAAAAGCTTTAGACGTTCAAATCATTCGGCGCGGTAACCAGTTGGCGATACTGGGATCAGATGCGGGCCTTGATGAGGCCACAAACATATTAAAGGCGCTCTATCAGCGGCTTGAGGCCGGACGCACTATCGAGCCTGGTGATATGGACCGTGAATTGCGGATGCGGGGCGGTGGTGAGAAGGGTGCTGATAGCAAGGTTGATCAGTTGGAAATGTTCTCTGGTCAAAAATTTGAGATCAAGACCCGAAAAAAAATTATTGAGCCGCGTACGGATGCGCAAAAAGCCTATGTCGCTTCACTGTTCTCAAATGAACTGGCCTTTGGAATTGGCCCTGCTGGCACGGGAAAGACCTATCTGGCGGTTGCCGTTGGGGTCTCAATGTTCATTGCCGGCAAAGTTGATAAGATTATTCTGTCTCGTCCGGCGGTCGAAGCAGGCGAAAAGTTGGGCTATCTTCCCGGGGATATGAAAGAAAAGGTCGATCCCTATATGCAGCCGCTATACGATGCCTTAGACGATTTTATTCCGGGCAAACAATTGGCACGGCTGTTTGAGGAAAAGCAGATCGAGATTGCGCCGCTGGCCTTCATGCGCGGACGGACATTATCAAATGCCTTCGTGGTTCTGGACGAGGCACAGAACGCTACCTCGATGCAGATGAAAATGTTCCTGACCCGTTTGGGAGAAGGGAGCCGTATGGTGATCACGGGTGATCGCAGTCAGGTTGACCTGCCACGGGGGGTCACGTCGGGTCTCGCCGATGCGGAAAGACTATTGCACGCGATCGAAAAAATTAATTTTAATTACTTTACGTCCAAAGATGTGGTACGTCATCCGCTTGTGGCGGAGATCATTGACGCCTATGAGGCGGACACGTTGCGATAAGTTTGCGGCGATTGCAGGGGATGCGGTACACAGGGGTAAAAAGGTGTCGGTTGTTTTCGGCGCAGCAGGGATATGGCAGTAGATATTATTATTGAAGACGCGCGCTGGGATCAGCTTGGCTTGGTTGATCTTGCCCAAAAAGCGACGCAGGCAACGTTAGAATATTTCGTGCTTGATCCGGCGTGTTTCGACATCTCGGCGCTGGGTGCAAACGATGCCAGAATTGCCGAGCTTAACGCCAGCTTTCGCGCAAAACCCATTGCTACAAATGTGCTGTCATGGCCGTCAGTAGACCGGTCCGCGCCTCATCCGGGAGGGTTTCCTGCGTTGCCCCGGGCGGAAGAGACATCGGAACTTGGCGATATTGCGCTGGCCTACGAGACGTGTCACCGCGAAGCTGCACAGGCGGGATGTTTGCTTTCGGACCACGTTTTGCATCTGTTTGTACATGGTATCCTTCATCTTTTGGGGTACGATCACATAGATGATCAAGATGCGATGATAATGGAGCGTATTGAAGTTGAAATCTTGAGTGCACTTGGGGTTGTTAACCCGTATAATGACAGAGGCGGTATGCCGAGTATTTTGGAAAGATAACATGGACGCGAACGACGGCTCATCTGGTGCAACGCAGCCAGCGCAAGACCAAGATGACACGGATCAAAATACCGGATTTTTAGGGCGACTGGCGGCGGTCTTTCGACCGCTGGTGACAGACAAAATCGAGCATGATGCCGATGTGATGAGGTCCTCCAGCACCCGCCGTGGCATGGTAAATTTGCGCCGTATGCGGGTCGAGGATGTGGCCATTACCAAAGCTGAAATCGAAGCGGTTCCAGAACAGATCGAAATCGAAGAACTGGTGCAAAAATTTCGCCAGACTGGATTTACCCGCCTACCGGTGTTTTCCGGCACGCTGGATACACCGAACGGGTTTGTGCATTTGAAAGATCTGGCTTTGAGCCATGGCTTTAACGAGAGTGAATACCCTTATAATTTGGCCAAAATGTTGCGCCCATTGTTGTTTGTGCCGCCGTCGATGTCTATCGGTGTGCTGTTGACAAAAATGCAGGCTGAGCGCCGGCATATGGCATTGGTCATCGACGAATATGGCGGTGTGGATGGCCTTGTGACGATTGAGGATCTGATCGAACAAGTCATAGGCGAAATTGAAGATGAGCATGACAGCGAGGACGATGTCTTTTGGTCACAGGAAAAACCCGGGCAATATATGGCTTTGGCCAAAGCACCCCTTGATGCGTTTGAGGCTGACGTCGGTGTTTGCCTGACCGAGGCTGAAGATCTTGATACCGAAGAGATCGAAACATTGGGTGGGCTTGTGTTTATGCTGGCCGGTCAGGTGCCGGCGCGGGGCGAAGTTGTTATGCACCCCGATGGGACCGAATTCGAGGTGATCGAGGCGGACCCGCGCCGGATTAAGCGTCTCCGGGTGCGTCTGAGCGAGCAGAATGCGGCCAAATAAGACGGCGTCAGACCAGCTTAACCATCTGGTGCTTTGGCTTTCAAGTAGCCATCTCTCGCGGCGTGCCACATTTGCGGCAGTCGCCGGTGGCCTCATGGCGCTTGGCCATCCACCGTTTGATTGGCTGGCTATTGGACTATTTGGGCTAGCGCTTTGTGGCGTCAGTTTTCTTGGCGCCAATAGTGTCCAGCAGGCGACCTGGACCGGATGGTGGTGCGGCTTAGGCTATTTTGCGGTGCTCTTGCATTGGCTCGTTGAGCCCTTTCTTGTCTACCCCGAACAAGATGGATGGATGGCACCATTTGCTTTGGTTTTTTTGTCTGGCGGGTTGGCGCTGTTCTGGGCTGCGGCTTTTGCCTTGGCCCAGCGATTTACCGGCCTTGTTGTGCTCTGTCTCGCCCTAACGGTGGCCGAGGGTCTGCGAAGCTATGTGCTAACCGGCTTTCCTTGGGGTCTGATTGGTTACGTATGGCTGGACAGCCCCGTCTCTCAACTGGGTGCCTGGATTGGGCCGCATGGTTTGACTTTATTTACCTTAATGTTGGTCTTTGTGCCGCTCGCGGCGCTTAAGGCAACCCGCTCTTGGGCGGCGCTTTGCATCTTTTTGGGTCTCGGTCTCGGTGCAGTGGTCTTGGGATTTTGGCAAGGCCAAAACGCCGCGCCGAGGATGACAGATAAAACATTGCGGTTGATACAGCCGAATGCCGCCCAAGATCAAAAATGGCGTCCCGAAAACCGTGAGTTATTTTTTCAAAGGCAGTTAGGGTTTACCCGACAGGACCCGCCTCCGGATCTGACCGTCTGGCCTGAAACCGCGATCCCAGTTCCGCTGAATGAAGCTGGCGACTTGTTGGCGCAGATTGTGGCTGCGGCACAGGGGGCGACGGTTGTTTTGGGCGCACAGCGTTATGATGCTTGGGGCTATTATAATTCGCTGGCGGTCCTTGACCCAACGGGCGAGATAACCCATCGGTATGACAAACATCACTTGGTCCCATTTGGTGAATATATTCCCTTTTTGGATTTGTTTGGCATCGCGGGTGGGGGACTGGCTGCTCAATTTGGTGAGGGATATCAGCCAGGAGCCGGGCCAACAGTCCTTACGGTTGGTGGAATTGGAAAATTCCTGCCGTTGATTTGTTATGAACTGGTGTTTCCGCATGAAATTGGCGCCGTCTCGCAGAGGGCAGACTTTATGCTGCAGATTACCAATGATGCTTGGTTTGGTACTTTTTCTGGCCCTTATCAGCATTTAGCACAGGCGCGGATGCGCGCGATCGAGCAGGGTCTGCCGATGGTGCGGGCCGCAAATACTGGCGTTTCGGCGGTGATTGACGCTAAGGGCAATCTACTTCAGCACCTGCCGCTGGGGCAGGCTGGTTATCTCGATGCTGTGCTACCTGCCCCTGTGGCACCGACAGTTTACAGCCGCTTTGGGGATGGGCTGGTTTTTCTTTTGCTGAGTCTGTTTGCAGCAGGCTCTATCGCGTGGCGGCGATACTTTGGTGATTGACCTTCGATAGCGCGCGCTCTACTGAACTAACTCTTAATGTCACAACGGCTTCCTGGCGTGGCACTTTTTATAATGGAGCGTTCAATTGTCCCGTCAAAACTATGTATTTACCTCTGAATCTGTGTCAGAGGGTCACCCCGATAAGTTGTGTGATCGCATTTCTGATGCTGTGCTTGATGCCTTTCTCAAAGAAGAGCCCGAGGCGCGGGTCGCCTGCGAAACCTTTGCCACAACCAATCGGGTGGTGATTGGCGGGGAAGTCGGTTTGTCCTCAAAGGAAAAACTTACTGAGTACATGCAGAGTGTTGAGGCGATTGCGCGGGATTGCATTAAGGACATCGGCTATGAGCAGGACAAGTTCCATCATGCCACTTGCGAGGTGACAAACCTTTTGCATGAACAATCTGCGCATATTGCGCAGGGTGTCGATGCGTTGGGTGCCAAAGACGAAGGCGCTGGCGATCAGGGGATCATGTTCGGCTATGCGACCAACGAGACCGAGCATTTGATGCCGGCACCAATCCAATATGCCCATGCCATTCTGCGGCGCTTGGCTGAGGTGCGCAAGGATGGCACAGAGCCCAGCCTGCGACCCGATGCAAAATCGCAGCTGTCGGTGATTTATGAAGATGGCAAACCGGTAGGTGTCAGTTCGATCGTGCTGTCAACCCAGCACGCCGATGTCAGCCAGACCAGCGATGATATTCGCGCCATTGTCGAGCCCTATATCCGCGAGGTGCTGCCATCTGGTTGGATCACCGAGGCCACGGAATGGTGGGTGAACCCAACGGGGGTCTTTGTCATTGGCGGGCCCGATGGTGACGCTGGTCTGACTGGCCGCAAGATTATCGTCGACACCTATGGTGGGGCTGCTCCGCATGGTGGCGGGGCGTTTTCAGGCAAGGATCCAACCAAGGTGGATCGCTCGGCGGCTTACGCGGCGCGTTATCTGGCAAAGAACGTCGTCGCCGCTGGGATGGCTGAACGCTGCACGATTCAGTTGAGCTATGCGATTGGCGTGTCGAAACCGCTGTCAATCTACGCCGACACTCACGGTACTGGCGAGGTGTATGCCGCTGAGATTGAACGCGCAGTTGCCCGTTGTATGGATTTGACCCCACGCGGTATTCGCGAGCATTTGCAGATGAACAAACCGATTTATCAGCGCACGGCGGCTTATGGTCATTTTGGTCGCGCGCCGGAAAAAGACGGCGGTTTCAGCTGGGAACGCACGGATCTGGTTGAAAAGCTGCGAGCGGCTGTTTAGTTTTTCTAGTCTATCATCTGTTATGCGGGCCGCAATAGGCCCGCTTTTTTTGGCAAGCGAGAGGGTGGGGTTTTGACTTTGCGCGTCGCAACCGGTCCTTTTCATGCGTTCATACCTTGGGCATGCCTCGTGTCTGTTGAACCTGCGTGGCCAAGCGGGTAAAGCTCTGTTCATGACCAAAGACACGCATCCCTCTGGCGCCCCTTGGCGCAATTTTTATGGTCGTTTCAAAGGCAAAACTCTGCGGCCTGCGCAGGAGATTTACCTGCGCGAAGACCTGCAGGCTCTTTCGCCCGGCCCGGTCTCTTGGGAGGATAATCCGACCCGCAAACTTCTGGATCTCAAGAGGATGTTCGATGGGCGGGACGTGTGGCTCGAAATCGGCTTTGGCGGCGGTGAACATCTGGTGCATCAGGCGCTGCAAAACCCCGATGTCGGCATTATTGGCTGCGAGCCGTTTCTCAATGGGGTTGCCATGCTACTTGGCAAGATCCGTGAGTCCGGGGTGCGTAATCTGCGTATTTATCCTGGCGACGTGCGCAACATGTTTGATATTTTACCGCCCGCAAGCATTGACCGGAGTTTTTTGCTTTATCCTGATCCCTGGCCTAAAAAACGCCACCACAGGCGGCGGTTTGTCACGCCGGAATATCTGCAGCCACTGGCCGGTGTGATCAAACACGGGGCAATGTTTCGTGTGGCGACTGATATTCCCGATTATGTGCGTCAAACGCTCGAACAGGTCCCGCAACATGGATTTGACTGGTTGGCAGACACGCCTGCCGATTGGCGTCAACCTTGGTCAGACTGGGTTTCGACGCGGTATGAGCAAAAGGCCTTGCGTGAAGATCGCGTGCCGCATTATTTGAGTTTCAGGCGCCGCTAGACGCGCCCTATTCTGTGCGGTATCAGCACAGACGAAGAGGAGTTCTAAAGATGTCCAGCACTGGTATGCCGATTGTAATGTCATCACAAAAATGTGGACCGCTGACTGGAGAGGCGCATGTTCCAGGTGATAAATCGATTTCTCACCGCTCGTTGATACTGGGCGCTTTGGCGGTTGGTGAAACCAAAATCACTGGCCTTCTGGAAGGTGAGGATGTGTTGGACACAGCCAAGGCGATGCGTGCGTTTGGCGCTGAGGTGATTGATCACGGTGGCGGTAAGTGGTCGGTGCACGGGGTTGGTGTGGGCGGATTTGCAGAGCCCAAGCAGGTGATTGATTGTGGCAATTCTGGGACCGGTGTGCGCCTGATTATGGGGGCGATGGCCACCACGCCGATCACGGCGACCTTTACTGGTGACGCCAGTTTGAACAAGCGGCCGATGGCCCGGGTTACCGACCCCATCCGGGCATTGGGTGCGCAGGCATATGGCCGTGCGGGCGGACGTCTGCCGATGACCATTGTCGGTGCCGCTGAACCGGTGCCGCTGCGCTACACGGTTCCGATGCCTTCCGCTCAGGTGAAATCAGCGGTATTACTTGCGGGCCTGAACGCTCCAGGCGACACCGTGGTGATCGAGAAAGAGGCGACCCGCGATCATACCGAGCGGATGCTATCGGGCTTTGGGGCAACGATTACCACTGAGGAAACCAACGAGGGGCGCGTGATCACGCTTGTGGGCCAACCCGAATTGCAGCCGCAAGTGATTGTGGTGCCGCGCGATCCCTCCTCAGCGGCATTTCCAGTCTGCGCGGCGCTGATCACCGAAGGCTCTGACGTTGTGGTCCCAAATATTGGCCTGAACCCGACACGAGCAGGGCTGTTTACCACTCTGCGCGAGATGGGCGCTGATTTGAGCTATGAGAACCCGCGCGAAGAGGGGGGCGAACCGGTTGCGGATTTGCGTGCGCGCTATTCGCCGACCATGCAAGGTATCGAGGTCCCGCCAGAGCGTGCGGCATCGATGATCGATGAATACCCCGTATTGTCGGTGGTTGCTGCGTTTGCCAACGGCGCGACTGTGATGCGTGGGGTCAAAGAACTGCGGGTGAAAGAAAGTGATCGGATCGAGGCGATGGCGTCCGGTTTGCGCGCCAATGGTATTGAGGTCGAAGATGGGCCAGATTGGTGGATCGTGCATGGTAAGGGCATAGGGCAGGTCCCCGGTGGGTCCCGCTGTGACACCCATCTCGATCACCGCATTGCAATGTCGTTTTTAATTTTGGGCATGGCCTCCCAAGCGCCGGTCAGCATTGATGATGGCGGCCCAATTGCCACTTCTTTTCCAATTTTTGAGACATTGATGGCGACTTTAGGCACAAAAATCACTCGTCTGGCTTGAGGGTATAAAGTGTTTAGAAAACAACTGAACCACGGACACCAGCTTGTGCCGCCGCTCTGCAGGAGACTTAGATGAGCTTTACAGTTGCGATAGACGGGCCGGCAGCAGCGGGTAAGGGCACATTGGCCAAACAACTCGCCGCACATTTTAAAATGGCCCATCTGGATACCGGGTTGTTGTACCGCGCAGTGGCGCGGCAGGTTCTGGCAGGCAGCGATCCAGTGGCGGCGGCAGTGTCCCTGCAGGCCGCAGATCTTGATCCGACAGGCCTTTATACGTCCGAAGTGGCGCAGCAGGCTAGTCGGGTCGCCGTGCTTGCCGAGGTGCGCTCGGCGCTGGTGACCTTTCAACGAAGTTTTGCCCAGCGTGCGGAGGGGGCTGTATTGGATGGCCGTGATATCGGCACGGTGATCTGTTGTGATGCCGAGGTAAAACTGTTTGTGACAGCGCGCGCTGAAGTGCGCGCCGAGCGCCGGTATCTTGAACTCAAAGCCAAGGGTGCAGACGTTAGCCTTGCGCAGGTTCTGGCAGATGTGAATGAACGCGATGCCCGCGATCAAGGTCGCAAGGAGGCGCCGTTGTGTGCGGCATCGGATGCAATCGTGATCGATACCTCTGATCTGAGTGTGGAGGTGGCACTGGATCGTGCGATTGCCGAAGTGGTGCAAAAGTGGCCTTCTGGCGACTGTCTTTGACCCTAAAAAAACTGGTGATATGTGACGGGCGAACTGGCGTATATAGCCGCTTGGCCTAACCCAAATGTGCCGCGCTTTTATCACGAGCAACCCTATCGTATTCATCCGTGAATTCCGCAGTGGCGTCCGTCAGTGAAAAGGCATCAGACCGTATGGACAATTGCTTTTTGAGAGAAAGTCTGTGATATATCCGCCCTGCGGGACTTGCGGACGAAAAGGCAACTGCTAAGCTTTTAAGATCTAATATGTTGCCAAGTGCCACTGTAAATAGCCGACCTATCAAGGGGGGCACTTTTCCAAGCGCCCATGCGACATACATGAACGCCCACCATTTTTGCATTCAGAGCTCGGCAAGCGGTCCACAGCGAGTCGTAACTGAGACCTCACACGCCAAGCGCGGCCTTTTCTTCAGCATTGGTGCCAAATTGTGGCAGATCTGCGGTGGACTTGCCGTGTGCGGCCATCAACGTGTCACGCACAAAGGCGATATGGGCTGTCTCTTCGATAATTTCCGCCAAGTATTGCGCTTTCATCAAGGTTGCTCCGACACCGATTGTGCCGTGATTCGCCAAAACCGCTGCGACAATTTTAGGATCTTGGAAGACAGGGCTGATTTCCCTGTCGGTCTGCGGCCCCCCCATTGGTGACAAGGCGATCAGTGGCATGCGCCCAATCTTTTCAATCGTTTGCACGGTCAGACACGGGATCTCCAGTCCTGCGCTGGCATATCCTGTGGCCCAAGGGCTGTGGCAGTGTACCACCGCGCGAATATCGTCACGGATACGATAAAGATCAAGGTGAAAACCCAGATCTTTGGATGGCTTGAAAGGGCTGTCTTCGATTGTGCCGTCCAGATGGACCACTTGCAGATTGTCCCGGGTGCATTCGTTAAACCCGATGCCTGAGGGCTTGATCACAATTGCATCGATGGCGTCGAGCCGGACCGATAGGTTGCCGCCGGCATTGGTTTGCAGCCGCAAGTCAAAGCACCGTTTGGCAGTTGCAATCAAGGCGTCTTTTTTATCAATTAAATCAGCGGGTATGCTCATAGAATTTGGTCCAATGTCAGCGTTTCCAGTACAGTTATAATTTTGTCAGTGACGGCAGGTGCAGAGATGTGCTCAGGCACGATATTAAGCGCAATCTCGGCCTTCAGCTTGCTGCGGGCCACATCCAGAAAGATCTGGCGCAGTTCAGGATCTTCGATTGCACCACCTGGACAATCTTGATGGGAAAAACCCCCCATCGGCACGATCAGTGCACGAGGGCCGGTCGCGGTATTTAAGATATCTATTAATTTAGACGCAATCTGTGCCATTTCATCCGGGGTCAGTTTTACATGGGTGAAATAACCCGAATGGGCATAGTGCGGCCGTTGCAGATAGTTTGATGGGACAAGAGCGGCTGCCCCCAATCCAAGAAAATTCAACCCGCCGGGCAGGACAATGCGCGGAAGTGCGCCTGCCGATGTAAACCTGTCTGCCATAGGCACGTGAGCGCCGGTGAGCTCTAGTCTGGTTAATTCATGCGGGGTGAGATCAATGATTGAATGAAAAGCGCCACGGGCGGCAAAGCGCGCAAAAGCTGCGCCACCATAGCCGTTTGAATGAAACACGGTCGCCTCTTGTTGGCGTTGGCCAAGCCGTTTGACCAATAGCCCGACTGCGGCTTCAGTTGCACCCATTGCCGTTATGCCAACCGAGGGCGCAGGTGGGCCCGCATCGTGTTTGTTGTTGCATAGGCCGGCGGTCATGGCGGCCGTGTTGTCCAAAACTTGGCGCAATGTGGCATTCAGCCCACAGATATCGGCCAGAGTTGGCACTAAAATGATGGAATTATCTGCTACGGCACCGCGTGGGTCAAACGGCAGGGTGGTCACAAGGAGCTTGGGAAAGGTAATAGGCAGGGCGCGCAGCACCTGCAAGATCACTTCGCCACCAGTTCCGCCTCCGATGCCAATCGTGACGTCTGTATCGTTCTCAACCGAGGCGGCGACCTTATCCCAAACCCGTGCAACAGTTGCCTGCATTGCAGAGATTTTATCGCTCCCTCCAAGGGTTTTTCCGCCTGTCCGTAGCGAAACATCAATTGTGCGCACTGTTGTGCCGTGATCGGTAAGACGGCGGGTTAGATACGCCGCCTCGTCTGCTTTGGTCGCAAGCGTCGCTAATAGCAAAACGTTTCCGGTCATTTATTTAGCCTTTTACTGCGCCAGCTGTCATGCCGGTAATGATTTGCCGGGATGCAAACAGCGTGAAGATAATTGGTGGAATCGCCAGCAGCATGCCGGTGGCCATGATGACCCCCCATTCAACGTTGAATTCTGACATGTTGTTCACGATTAAAATAGGCACGGTTTTTGTGTCTCGGTCCGACAGGGCCGAGGCCAAAAGATATTCGTTCCAAGCGATGCGGAACGTAAAAATTGCCGCAGCAGCAAGACCGGGTTTGATCAGGGGAAGAACAATTTGGAAAAAGACCTGAAACGGCCCCGCACCATCCACGCGCGCCGCCTCTTCCAAACTGCGCGGCACCTGCACGATAAAACTTTGCAAAATCCAGATCACAAATGGCAGGTTCATCGCGACATAAATTAAGATAATACCAGAATGTGTACCGGCCAGACAAACATCACCGCGTCCCCCGAAGGTGTCGCGGATCAGTTCACCCAGCCAGAACTTTTTGCTAATGCAAAATTCGTTATTCCAAAGACCAAAAACGGGCACTAACAAAACAGCAGGTGGTACCATGCGGACCATCAATGTCGTCAATGATGCTGTATCGCGCCCCATAAACCGGAACCGCACCAGCGCGTAAGCGGCCATACATCCGATGATTAAAGTCAGCGCCGTAGACACCAGTGCGATGATTAAAGAATTGACAAAGGCCCCGCCAAATTTCAGTGCGCAGAAATCTAGGTGCTTGGGCTCGTACCATAAGACGTCGCACAGCGCGGTTTCATAATTCTGGATCGTCGGTAAAAATATCAGCCCCGAGGTGCCGCCAATGATGTCGACGTCAAGTTTAAACGAATTGGAGAACATCAAAACAATGGGTCCCACAGCCATGAAGATCAGGGCGACCAGCAAGGCATAAAAGGCGGGGTTCTGTCGGTCGTAATCCATGGTTTAGTCTTCTTCCTGAATTTGGCGGGCTTGCCGCGCAGCGCGGGCCTCTTGCAAGCGGGTTATGACAAACATTCCCAAGGTTAGAATGAGCAAAAGGATCAGCAGATAGTTTGACATGGCCGCCGCCACGCCCAATTCGCGAAATTCTGTTGCGGTTCGTGAAATGCGCAGGGCGATAATTTCTGTGGATAGGCCTGGGCCACCTTCGGTCATTACCAAGATTACCTCCAAGACTTTAAAGGCATCGATCAGACGCAAAAGCCCGGTCACAATCAGTACCGGCATCATCAGCGGCAACTTGATATATCTGATCTGCTGCCATCCGGTTGCCCCATCGATCTTGGCGGCTTCTAATGCGGAGCGGGGCAGTGATTGTAACGCCGCCAGCGACAGGATGAAAATAAATGGCGTCCATTGCCAGATATCGGCGATAATGACAGACAATAGCGCGTGCTGGCCAAGCCAATCTACGCCCTCAAGCCCCATGGATTTTAGGGTTCTGTTAATCGTGCCAACGGTTGGGTGGTACATATAGCGCCACATCAAGCCGACAACTACGGGGGCAATCATCATTGGTAAAATGAACAAGGTGCGCAGGACCGACATGCCGCGAATGTTGCGGTCCAGTAGCAAAGCTAAGCCAACACCAATTGCAAGTTCCGCTGTGACCACCGCAAAAGCAAACGTCAAGGTGACAGACAGGCTTTCCCGAAAGGCTGGATCAAAAAATAGTGTAATATAGTTTTTCAGGCCTACAAATTCAGTTTCAGAAATATTCTGGCTGGGATCCCACGCTCGAAACGACCCATAAATCATATACGCAAGCGGGTAGAGTAACGCGAGACCCATGATAATAACCGCAGGGGCCATAAATACATAAGGTGTCATTCGGTTCAATTTTTGGGATTTCACGTCATGCTCCGAATGTTGGGGATTGCGCGACCCGTGGGGACCGGGTCGCGCCATAGATAGTATTTACTGCCAGGTGTAATACCCGGCCTCTTCCATCACGCCTCTGGTGCGTTCTGCAACACCGTCCAAGGCAACCTGAACATCCAGACCTTCGGTCAGAACTTTTGACAGTGTCGTGCCTAGGTCTGCGTTGATTTTACCCCAAACTGGGATGATTGGGCGCCAGTCAGGGTCAGCGTGTTTAAGCGCTTCACCAAATGTTGCCATATGTGGAAACTTGGCGTTCACATCCGCATCTGCGTGGGTCGAGAACCGCGACGGGTTTCCGCCGGCCAACGCAACCAGTTTGTCGCCGGTCTTTGAGGTCAGCCACTGCATCAACAAAAACGCGGCTTCTTTGTTTTCAGCGTTCTTTGGAATGCCGATGCCAAAACCGCCGGTTTGCGAACCGCGACGCACACCTTCGGGGTGCATAGCCCAACCAACCTTGCCGACAACTTTCGATTTACTTGCATCGTCGATTTGATCTGCCACAACAGTGGTGTCCAAAAACATTGCCGTGTCGCCGTTCAGGAATGAGCCAAGCGCTTCACCAAAACCAAACGAGGCTGCACCTTCGGGACCACAATCAATGATTTTTTTCAGCGCATTTGCGGCCTGAACACCAGCTTTATTGTTCACAATTGGGTTCCAAGCGTCGTCAAAGATACGTCCGCCCAGAGGTGCAAGATGCAACAAAAATGCGTGGGCTGCATGGTGCCCGGACGCCGCACGCGACGACAGACCGCCCATACCCGGCTCAAGCTGTGGGATCTTGCAGGCGATGTCCAGCATTTCTGCATAGGTCTCAGGAACGCTCAGCCCATGTTTTTCAAAGATGTCTTTGCGATAGCCAAGAACAGATGTTTCTGATCCGTAAGGCATTCCAAACAGCGATCCGGTTTTGCCTTGCAGATAGCCTTTGTTGCCACCGGCAAAGCCAATGTTGTAAACGTAGCCGTCAATTAAATCATCTGCATCGTAAGATGGGTCAGCCAGTTTCGGGTTCATGAAATAACGCGCAAGATTTTCAAGCTGGTCTGCATAGACATAGTCTGCTTTAGAGAATACGACATAGGCGATCAGGTCATAGTCGCCTTCGTCTTGGCCCAGTTCTAAAGTCTGGCGTTCCCGCATTTTGAGATAGGGCAATTGGTCGACTTCGACTTCGATCCCAGTTTCTTTGGTGAACTCTGGCAAGATTTTCATCACCGCGTTATAGTGAGGGTGCGCTGGGAAATTGACCACCAAAGTCGTGCCTTCATAGGCATCATACGGCCCAGCTATAGCTGCACTCGTCATAGTGAGAGCGGTTGAGGCCCCAAGGGCCATGCGTTTGAGTTTTGTTAACATAGGTTGTCCTCCCATAATCAATAAAGGTGACGCTAGAGCGCCAGTTCTGTTTTTCGGTCAAATAGATGAATACCCTCTGGTCTGACCGCAAACCTGAGTGTTTCGCCAAGTGCGATGGGGGTTTCTGATTTTAGTTCCACCGTCACGTCAGCTCGTCCACAAGCGCACAGCAAAACGGACTGTGCGCCAATGTATTCGGAAATTTTTACCTGCAAATCCAAAGCCGCAGCGTCTTGGGCTTTGGGATCATAAATCAGGTCACTGGGCCGCACGCCCAAGGTGACATGACCGCTCGTTTGGCCTAAGCCGTTTGACTTGGAGGCAGGAATGGCAATTTTAAATGTATCGCCAATGGCAAAAAGTGTACCACCCTCTGCTTGTAGGTCAGCCTCTAGAAAATTCATGGGTGGCGATCCGAGAAATCCCGCCACAAATTTATTTTTGGGTTTTTTGAACAACGTCTCTGGCGTGCCTTGCTGCTGAATATAGCCGCCGTGCATCACGACAATCCGGTCGGCTAAAGTCATTGCTTCGATTTGGTCGTGGGTCACATAGATCATATTTTTTTTGACGCGTTGCCGCATCACTGCCAACTCGGCGCGCATTTGGCCGCGCAATTTAGCATCGAGATTGGACAGGGGTTCGTCGAACAGGAAAATATCGCTGTCTTTGGCCAAGGCCCGCGCCATTGCGACGCGCTGGCGTTGGCCGCCCGATAGGGCACCGGGCTTGCGGTGTAAAAACTCTGTTAAACCTACGAGATCGGCGACTTCGCGCACCTTGGCTTCTATTTCGGCCTTGGGGCGTTTTTGCAGGCGTAATGCAAACGAGATGTTTCGCGCCACATCCATGTGTGGGTAGAGCGCGTAATCTTGGAATACCATCGCCAAATTGCGGTCCTTTGGTTCTAGATGGCTAACGGGTTGATCATTGAAGAAGATTTCCCCCTCAGAGACCGTTTCCAACCCAGCAATCATCCGCAGGGTCGTAGATTTTCCACAGCCAGAAGGCCCTACTAGAGCCGTGAATTCATTTTCGGCCATGCTGAGATCAATACCGTGCAACACCTGCACTGCGCCGTAGCGCTTGATAAGATTCTCCAAGCGAATTTCAGGCATAGAATCTCTCCTCGGTTGGACCTAATAATTTTGTATACAAAAAGAAAAGTAAATATACAAAATTGCTAAATTGAAAAAAAACTGTATTATGGGTCTAGAATAGAGGCAAAACGCAGGGTCTGAAATGGCAAATATACAAGCAACAGACGCCGGTAAGCATAAAATGTCGGCAGCACATCGTGTTGAACATGCTTTGATTGAAGAAATCAGTGCTGGTGAACTTTTGCCCGGTGTTCGCCTAGATGAAGTTGGGTTGGCACATCGGTTTGGTGTGTCGCGCACCCCAGTACGCGAGGCACTATCTCGATTAACCGCGCAAGGCGTATTGGTTCCGGGTGAAAAGCGCGGCGCTTTTGTCGCGGAATATTCGCGTGAGCAATTAAGCCAAATTTTTGAAGCCATGCACGAAATAGAAGCCGCTTGCGCCCGAATAGCTGCACAACGCCTTAGTTTACTGGCCAGATCTGAAATTGAAACAGCTCAAGGCGATTGCATGAAAGCGGCCGAAGCAGGCGATCGCGTTGCGTATTTGCGTGCCAATGAAGCTTTCCATTTGACAATCTATAAGGCGACTGGAAACCCCTATATCGCTGAGATTGCATCTGAATTTCGCCGCCGTACTGGGCCGTTTCGCGCTAAAAAATTCCAAACCCGCGAAGACCTGATTGGATCAGCGCAAAGTCACCAGACTTTGATTGATGACATTTTCTCCGAAGATTCAAATACGGCGTCAAAAGGTATGCGGGATCATATGACAAACAGTTTTATGCAAACGTTACGGGTCAATTGACATAAAAACGTTACGGTGCATTGACATAAAGTTGGGTTAGCCTCTTGCAATAGTGCTCATTCTTCTATTTTTGTATACAAAATAGATTCGCTGAATACGGAGGTCCGGATGGGCATTGCAGAAACCAAGATTTACCCGATCAACACTGGCTGGTTAGAAGCTGACCTTGGGACCTATATCTTTTGGAAGGGCCCTGCGGGAAAAAAGTATTGGAACCCTGTTTATTGCCATTATGTAGATACAGGTGAGCATAAAATCTTGATTGATACGGGGCTGTGTGATGCGGAACGGGCCACTCAATATCATCACAAATGCGACAAGCGTGGCTGTTTGGAGGTGCATGACCACTTAGAGCAAAAACTCGGTGTGCACCCCGATGAGATTGATGCAATTGTGTTTACTCATCTGCACTGGGATCATGTGCAAAATATGAAAAAATTCAAAAATGCCCGCTATATTGCCCCTAAGGGTGAGATCGAAATGGCTTATAATCCTTTACCTTTATATTATCGCACCTACGAATGCGGTATTCTGGATATTGAGCCGGCGTATGCTGGCTGTGTGTTTGAAGCGATTGGAGACGAATGCGAGGTTCTGCCTGGTATTACTATGTTCCACACCCCGGGTCATTCTGTTGGTCACATGGGCGTGACAGTGGCCACCTCTGCAGGAGATATTGTGGTTGCGGGCGATGCAATTTTCGTAGAGCGGAACCTAGAGCCCAATCCTGCCGAAAAATGGCGTCACTGGGTGCCTGCAAGGTTTGTAAACTCTTATGAAGGCTGGAAATCCGTTGAAGAAATCGACAAGCGCGCGGATTATGTTCTGCCGTGTCATGACGAGGTTGCAAATGCGCGCTCAGATGTGTTTCCTTACGACGGAATGCCGATTCGCAAACGCCGCCAACCCATTCCGGGGTACCAGTTTTATTTTGGTGATATGCCCATCGGCACAGCAGGGAAAGCAGCTCCTGCCTTAACCAAGGAGGAGGCCGTTCAATATATCGCCGGTTTGAAAAATCCGAAAGATATGGCGGAATACTAAATTTGTGACCCAGCGTATCAACACTTTAGCAGACGTGGCACAAGATTATGACGCCATCGTATTTGATCAATGGGGTGTGTTGCATAACGGCACAGCGCCGTATTCGCGTGCGATAGAGTGCCTTACCGGTCTAGCCAATGCAGGTTTGCCTCTGGCGGTTTTATCCAATTCTGGAAAACGCGCCGGTCCGAACGCGCTACGGATCGCGGACATGGGCTTTGCGCCATCGCTGTTTAGTCAAATCATGACCAGCGGCGAAGCTTTATGGCGTGACATTCATACAGGGAAGCTGCCCCAAAGGCGGTTTTTCTGCATTGAGCGGTCCGCTGGTGATGCTTGTGCTTGGGCCGAGGGGTTGCCTGTTGAGTTCACTGATCTGGAAAATGCGGACGCTGTCTTGTTGATGGGCCTGCCAGATAAAGCCAGATTAGCCGATTGGGGTACCCCATTGGCGGCGGCACTGGACGCGGACCTGCCGATCTACTGTTCAAATCCCGACCGTCAATCACCCCGCGCAGACGGTTTGGTGATCTCACCAGGTGCATTGGCGTATGCTTATGTCGATATGGGGGGGCATGTTTCGTTCTATGGCAAACCGCACCCTGGCATTTTTGATGCGCTGGCATCGTCCCTTGGGGTGGCACGTATTTTGATGGTGGGGGACAGTTTGGAGCATGATATCGCGGGTGCGCAATCTGCGGGCTGGGATAATGTTTTGGTACAAGGCGGACTTTATGCCAATGATTTTGCACAGGCGGATCATGATTCTGTTTTGGCAAATCTAGTGGCCGCAAAGGCCTGCCGACCCCCGACGTATTCAATAGAGGTACTTGCATGAAAAACCGACCAGAATTGTTGACCCTAGACTTCCGCGCGCTGTCTGCCCGTTTGGGCAGTGACCCTTTGCAAGTCCAAGGGCCGGGCGGCAATACGTCGATTAAAGACGATGATGTGATGTGGATCAAGGCGTCGGGCACGGAATTGGCCAACGCGGATACCCAAGATATTTTTGTTGCGGTCGACCGCAATGCAGCTAAGGCAGAAGCGCACGGTCAGGGTGATGGGTCGTGCAAACAAACTGTGCTGGATCCTGCGATCACGCTGCGGCCGTCGATTGAAACAACATTTCATGCAGCGCTGGACCATAAGGTTGTGGCCCATACGCATTCTGTTGCGACGCTGGTGCATGTCGCGGGTCCCGAAGGCCGCGCGCAGGCCGTGCAAAAACTGGCAGATTTGCCTTTTGTAATGGTGCCCTACGCCAAGCCAGGTCTGCCGCTGACCCGTGAAATTCTATCCCGTGTGACGCCCGACACCAAAGTTGTTCTGTTGCAAAATCATGGATTGATCTGCTGTGGCGATACCGTGGATGACGTATCAAACCTGATCCATGACGTTGAAACGAGATTGGCAATGGCGGTTAGTGGCCGGCAGACCAAGCCACCAAAAGAACGGGCACCTGAGGGGTTCGAGTGGGCGCATGAGAGCTGGGTTGCCCAAGATGCTTGGGCCATGGCACATGCCACGGCTGGATCCTATTACCCCGATCACGTGGTGTTTCTGGGGCCAGCGCTGCCAGTCCAAGATGACGGGCGCTGGCCGGCTGTTTTGTATGACGGTGTCGGCATTGCCTTGCGTGTAGCGGCCACGCCCAGTCAACGTGCGATGCTGCGTTGCCTGTCTGATATATTGGCCCGATTACCCTCTGATTGGAGCTTAGATCCAATCGGTCTAGAGGCTGAGGCAGAGTTGCTGAATTGGGACGCTGAAAAATATCGCCAAACTCTGGCTGCTCGCGCATGAGCCTCAGCTTGGGGATAGATGTGGGTACATCGGGCGTACGCACTGCGGTTTTGACTGCCCAAGGTGATGTTTTGCCCATGGCGCGCACGGATCATGTGGCGCAAAACAAAGACTATATTGATGCGGATGGGTGGTGGCGTGCTGTCCAAACGTGCATTTTGCGGCAGATAGAGATTTTATGGGCTGAAGGGTTCTCACCGCTTGATATCACCGGGATTGCCGTCGATGGCACTTCTGGCACGATGGTTCTTACCGACATAAACTTGCGGCCCGTGACCCGCGCGTTGATGTATAACTCAAGTGGGTTCGATACCGAGGCAGCGATGATCGCCCGCTTTGCGCCTGATTTGCATATCACGCGTGGGTCTGCTTCTGCGCTGGCCCGCGCCATGCGTCTGGCCGCAGAGGATGTCGATCACGCCGCCTGCCACCTGTTGCATCAGGCGGATTTTATTGCGGCAAAGCTGATGGGGCAGGGTGGGCTCTCTGATCATAACAACGCGCTTAAAACCGGGTTTGACCCTGAAACAGAAATGTGGCCAGACTGGATTGAGGCGTGCAAGCTCAATCCCTCCTTGCTGCCAGAGGTCAGGCCAGTTGGTGCACAACTGGCAGCAATCAACCCGCAAGTGGCCACAGAATTGGGATTGTCGCGCAGTGTAACCATTCATGCCGGTACCACCGACAGCATTGCCGCTTTTCTGGCTTGCGCCCCCCTGCAAGAAGGCGCAGCCGTAACGTCGTTGGGCACCACCTTGGCGGTGAAGTTGCTCAGTCCCAACCGAATAGATGATCCTGAGATTGGGCTTTATTCCCATCGCTTGGGCACTGTATGGCTGGTAGGCGGAGCGTCTAACACCGGCGGGGGTGTTTTACTGGATCACTTTTCAACAGACCAAATTTCAAGCCTCTGCAAGCGGATTGACCCCACCAAGCCAACGGGCTTGGGTTTTTATCCCCTTTCTAAGCCGGGCGAACGCTTTCCCATTAAAGATCCAGATTTTGTAGGTCGCCTGTCACCGAGGCCAAAAGATGACGTGATATTTTTACAAGCTATGCTGGAGGGAATGGCGGCGGTCGAAGCGCGGTGCTACCGTGAAATCGAAGTCAGAGGCGGTGGGGCACCCCACCAGTTGTTTACTGCAGGTGGTGGCGCTCAAAACGCAGTTTGGACAGCCTTGCGCGAAATTGAGTTGGGGATGGATATTACCGCCGCTACGCGGTCAGAGGCTGCCATTGGATCTGCAAAATTGGCGCAGATTTAGGCTTAAAAGTACTGTTCTAGAAGAGCTTTAGACGGAGTTGTTGCAAAAACTGTTGCTAAATGGCGCTAGTGACAGTTTGCCGGGGATCGCAAGACAGACTGAAAAGAGCCGTGGTCAAATGTTATCAGCAAGCAACAGGGTGCGATTATGGTCGCTTTTCACTTTTACCTTTTTGATGCCCATTTCGTAACCAACATTTTCTTGCTGCTCCGGACAGTTTTGCGGTTTGGAAAAGATGGTGAGGTATCCTGTCGGTTTGGCGTGATAATCCTCGTATATAGTTATTTTCGAAGGCTGATGATGCTCATTCATCGCACACTTTGCGAATACATCTGCTGATGGCGATTTTAGAGCAGGACATATTTATTATTGATCCTTCGCACCAGACGCTAGGGTCAAATGCTAAAACTGTCCGATCAAAATTGCAGAGCTCAAACGCATCCGAACTGGAATTCAATCCTGAAAGTGCGCGTGTTTCCTGAAGGTTTAGATCGGCTATTTAATGGATGAAACGAATTTTTCGCTTTTGCAAACGTGATCAAGGGCATTATTATAAACACCCGAAGCAACCTCGTAAATATCTTGGTAATCAGACCTCAAGCCATTCTCAGTCATTATAATCTCGATCAGCTTGTCTGAATTTTCTGGGTTAGTGAGATCGTAATTCCGGCACTGTATATTAAAGACGAGCAGGGCTTCCGCAGTGCCCCGCCCATATAGGCCATCGATCTTTTTTTCATATCCAAATTCTCTGAGTTTGATTTGTATTCGCTTGCGGTGAATTACAGACTGATTGCTGAAAGCAGCGCGCAAAACAGCAGGCGGTTCGCAAAAATACACGCCATAAGATCGAATTTGACCATAACACATTGGTGTCACATCTCCATCGGGATCAGTGAAAACGCCTCTACCGAAAGGTGTACCAAATTTGAATTCGCCCTCGTATTTGTCTCCTGTTGAGTAAAAGATTGTGCCAGCTCCATGATAATCGCCATTTTTGAACACACCGATATAAACCGTCCCGCTGTGTTCAAAAAAACCCATGCAGTTGTGCCAATCATTTGAAACGAAATCACCTTGCTGTTCGCTTTTGGGGCTGTCGGGACACGCTTTCATGTCAGATGAAAATGCATCACCCACGCCGATGAATGTTAAAGCAATGAGCAGACCAGATCTGAGAAGTATAATTTTCATGGCGCAGAGGTAACAGAGCGCATTAGCTCTGTGGAGTCTATAAAAATAGCATATGGATAATTGGATGTCATGAATATAGGCGCATTATTAGAATTTTTTTTCTAAAAAATAGTCATAATTGACTATGGAATATAGGTTGACAGTTTGACTTTGTTTGAAGAGTAATTAGTTGCGTGGGTACAACGTTGTCGAAGCTGAACAAATATTATTCATCATCTGTCATGTTTGAAGTGCTTTTTCACACCAGTTACGAAAAGTCTATACGCGCAGTCTGGTCTCATATTGAGCTTTGCTTTCGAAGCATAGCAGAGACACAGCCTGAATAAACCTGGGGACGATAAGCTTATAAGTAATTAAATTTCTTGACAAAACAACTACTTCACCTGTTAAAATCCACTAACTGCTACTGCGATATGGGCTATACTTAAAATGAAACAGTTTTGCTTGAATTTGCCAACGCCCCGATCGGATCGAACAAAACAGTCCAAAACTTTTAACTTTGCCTATGCCACACGAAGCCTTTCGAGCTTGGTGTTAGCACTCCTTATTTTTGCGAGTTTGGGTTATTTGATATGGCGCGGCGCTGCGGCGATGGAGTATCGATGGCAGTGGTACCGAATAGAACCTTTTTTCTTTCGGTCTGTGGATGATGAAATCATCTGGGGACCCCTCATTAAAGGTCTTATTCAAACACTTAAACTAGCCGGAACAGCCGGTGTCTTTGCAATAATAATTGGATTATTTACAGCTTTTGCGCGCCTTTCGAATTCAGTTTCAGGTCGGATAATATCGACGTGTTATCTGGAAGCTATCCGCAACACACCGCTTCTGGTTCAGTTGTTTTTATTCTATTTTGTGCTTGCTCCTATATTTGGAATTGATCGTTTTTGGGCCGGTGTTTTATGCCTAGCCTTTTACGAAGGATCTTTTGCTGCCGAAATAATAAGAAGTGGGATTTTGGGAGTAGATAGAGGTCAGTTCGAGAGTGCGGACGCCATCGGTCTCTCTGTGCTAAATAAATATAAGGATATCATTATCCCACAATCTCTACCATTGATTCTGCCACCGTTGACTGGACTGATAATCTCATTAATCAAGCATTCGGCTATTGTCAGCGTGATCGCCGTGGCAGAATTAACTACAGCTGGCCTTAACTTGATTGCTGATACCTTCATGGCTTTTGAGGTCTGGTTTTTGGTGGCCGGGATTTATCTTGCCCTGACCGTCACACTATCTTTTGGGATCAGCATATTCGAATGGTCCCTAAAGTCCCGAGGGAATTAATACTTTGAACTATCGAAACTTAAAAAAGGAAGCACAATGCACTTATTCAAACACATGAAAGCACTTATCTGCGCCTTGTCTTTAGGCACGATTAGCGCCGTCGCCACGACGACGCCCGTCGTAGCAGAGGGCGTGATAGAAGATATCCAAAGGCGTGGATCATTGCGGGTTGGTATGGCCACATTTGTTCCATGGGCGATGCGCGACAAAGAGGGGAAGTTGATTGGCTTTGAAATTGATGTGGCGACCAAAGTTGCTGCTGATATGGGGGTCGATGTTGAGTTCGTTCCAACCGCTTGGAGTGGCATTATTCCCGCGCTTATTGCCAAGAAATTTGATGTGATCATTGGTGGGATGTCAATCACTCCACAGCGTAACTTGACTGTGAACTTTACCCAACCCTATGCCCATTCCGGACAACAGATGGCTGCCAACATTGAGCTTACCGACGGGTTTTCATCCCTGTCAGATTATAATAGCTCATCGGTCACGATTTCCTGTCGGCGCGGTGCAACGCCCTGTAATACGGCATCAAAAATGTTCCCTAAAGCAACAATTTTAAGATTTGATGATGATGCACAGGCCTTTCAAGAAGTGGTCAACGGCAACGCACACGCAACAATATCCTCAGCTCCCAAACCAACTTTCTGGTCAGAGGGATATCCCGAAAAGGTCCATGTTGCCAACAATGGTGAAAACCTGACCCGCGGTGATGAGGCCTTTGCGATGCGCAAAGGTGATGCTGATGGGCTGAACTTTTTTTCAAACTGGATCTTGATTAACACCTCTAACGGATGGCTGAAAGAGACCCATGACTATTGGTTCAAAGACCAATCCGCTTGGAAAGACATGGTCGCGGTAGAGCAGTAACATACATAAAACTGTTGCGCAGGCTAAGGCCTGCGCTCCTTCCCAGAGAATGAAGAATACATAATGACTAAAAGACCATCCGCGCCAGCGGTGCCCCGCAAAAGACTAACGGTGACAGATTACACACTATTTGCGGGTGTCATAGTTCTGATATTTTTCTCGATCTATCGCGTTAACGATGTTCTGGTCTATAATTGGAATTGGCAGCGAGTGCTGTCATTTGTTGTAAGGTTTGATTCCGAGACCGGGACCTATTCGGCAAATTTGCTTTTATACGGGCTGATGACAACCGTGCGCCTTGCATTTTGGGCAACCGTCTTGGCCGCCATAATAGGTTTAATTGTGGGGTATTGGAGAACCTGTAATAACCTGACCTTAAGAATTATCAGCCGTGGATATGTTGAATTGATACGGAATATTCCGCCACTGGTGTTTATCTTTATTTTTTTCTTTTTCATCTCCAGCCAAATTTTTCCAGCTTTGGGCTTTGACAATATTGATCGCGACAACGTCTTGGTGGACAATGTCTTGTTTCGGATTTTTTTTGGTGATGTGCGTCTTTTTTCTAATTTTCTGGCAGGTGTTTTATGTTTAGCGATGTTCGAAGCGGCCTATATCGCTGAAATCGTGCGCGCAGGCATACAGTCTATTGGCAAAGACCAATGGGAAGCGGCACGAGCTATCGGTCTGTCTCGTTTTAATGTCCTTCGAGATGTGATTTTGCCTCAGGCCGGACGCAAAATTCTGCCGCCTCTCGCTGGGCAGTTTATTACGCTGATTAAAGACAGCTCAATCGTGTCTCTGATTTCGATACAAGAGCTGACTTTTTTGGCCACAGAAGTCGCGTCATCGACAACAAAAGTATTTGAAACATGGATCTTGGTCGGCGGTATGTATTTTTGCATTTGCTTTAGCTTTGCGGTGCTGTTTGGCTGGCTTGAACGTCGCGCTAGGCGCAGTTTGAAATAGGAAAACCATAATGGAAGACCAAATCAAAAAACCACTGGTAAGCATTTCAGGTCTCAGCAAGTGGTATGAGGATTTCAACGCGCTGCATGATATCAACCTGACAGTTTCAATGGGTGAGAAACTGGTCATATGCGGCCCATCTGGTTCGGGAAAGTCAACCCTAATCCGCTGTATCAACCAGTTGGAGGCCCATCAAAAAGGCACCATTTTTGTTGATGGTCTTGAGGTCAGGCCTGAGATGAAAAATCTTGAATCCATCCGGCGCGATATCGGTATGGTCTTTCAGAATTTCAATCTGTTCCCCCATAAGACCATATTAGAAAACCTCATGCTGGGTCCAATCCGCAACCGCGGCCTTTCGTTTAAAGATGCAGAAGCTCTGGCAATGCAGTATCTCGAAAAAGTGCAGATTGCAGAGCAAGCTAACAAATATCCTGCACAATTATCGGGTGGCCAGCAACAACGGGTCGCTATCGCGCGGGCGCTCTGTATGACGCCAAAAATCATGCTGTTTGATGAACCAACCTCGGCGCTTGATCCAGAAATGATCGCTGGGGTTCTGGATGTTATGGTCCAGCTTGCGGATGAGGGGATGACGATGATCTGTGTGACCCATGAGATGGGGTTCGCTCGAAAAATAGCCGATCGGATCGTATTTATGGACGAGGGCGAAATCATTGAAATCGCAACCCCTGAGGTATTTTTTAGCGCACCAGAAAGTGAACGCGCCAAACTCTTTCTCAGTCAAGTCCTAGGACATTAATTTCCGTCTTTACCGTGCGTCTCAGTTATGGGCTGTCGGCAACCGCCCAAAGGCAACGGTGCGGGGCGTCGAAATGCGAAAATGTGCGCCACTGAACTGCTGGTTCCGGTTTGCGGCCTTGCGATGGAAAGCGGCATAAATAAGTTGACAGACCGCATCAGACGCAGAACATGTAGACGGTGAGTATGTTGAAAAAATAGGTTTACTACCGCAAGCCATCGTAATGCCTGCCGACATTATCGCTATAAAACTTATCAACTCCAACCTCTAATTCCCAATAAAAATAAATAAGGGGTCACCAACGTGCAGTCGGATAATAAACCAAGTCGCGCAAGGCGAGGGTCAGGGGGGCGTAAAGGTAATAAGCGTGCAAATGCGGTGGGCTTGCAGCAAATCGCATGGCAAATCCCCAAGAATACAGACACCCCAATCGCGCCATTGCCGCCTGAAGGGGTTGCCGCAATTCATCATACCGCCATGCGCATTCTTGAAGAAGTTGGTGTTGAGTTTCTCAATCTGGAAGCGGTCGATACTCTGCGACAAGCCGGCTGCACGATATCGAACGAGACACCTAATGGGGCGTTGGTCAAGATGGATCGCACCTTGGTTATGGACAAGCTAGCCCACGCACCTGAAAAATTTTCAATCACTCCGCGCAACCTTGACCGCCAGATCATCATCGGTGGCCAACACATGGTGTTCGGGTCCATTGCGTCCCCGCCCAATTGCGCAGATTTGGAACGTGGCAGACGGCCCGGTGACAGGCAAAGCCACCGAGACTTGGTGAAGTTATCGCAATATTTTAATTGCATTCATTTTATCGGCGGTTATCCCGTAGAACCTGTAGACAGCCATGCGTCGGTGCGCCATCTGGATTGTCTGCACGACCACCTGACGCTAAGCGACAAAGTGGTTCATGCTTATTCACTGGGGGCAGGGCGCGTTGATGACGTTATGGAAATGGTACGCATTGCCGGCGGCTTGAGCGAACAACAATTTGCACAGACGCCACGCATGTTCACCAACATAAATTCCACCTCGCCGCTTAAACATGATTTCCCCATGTTGGATGGCCTGATGCGTTTGTCACGCTGCGGGCAGCCGACAGTTGTTACACCATTTACGTTGGCGGGGGCGATGTCACCCATAACTTTGGCGGGTACCGTGGCGCAGTCTATTGCAGAGGCGCTATGCGCCGTTGTTCTGATCCAAATAATCAATCCCGGTTGCCCCTGCGCAATTGGTACGTTCAGCTCTAACGTCGATATGAAAACCGGTGCGCCAGCTTTTGGAACGCCTGAATATATGCGCGCAACCCAAATGACCGGGCAAATGGCCCGTTTTTACAGGTTGCCTTTGCGGGCCTCGAATACCTGTGTGTCGAATGCGCCTGACAATCAAGCGACTTGGGAAAGCGCGAACTCGTTATCTGCTGCCATCACTTCTGGTACGCATATGGTGTATCATGCGGCGGGTTGGCTGGAAGGTGGGCTCTGCGCCTCGTATGAGAAATTGGTCATGGATTGCGAGCAATTGCAGCAAATGATCAAATATATGCAACCCGTGAACTATGGTGAAAGTGAGCTGGCGTTTGACACGATTGCCGAGGTTGGCCAAGGTGGGCATTTCTTTGGGACACAGCACACACAAGACCGCTATGAGACGGCATTTTACAGCCCATTTTTATCTGATTGGTCGAATTTTGAAAACTGGGAAGATCGAGGAAGTGTTATGACAGTTGAGCGCGCACATCGGATTTGGAAACAAATTTTGAGAGATTTCCAAACCCCTCCCATGGATCTTGCTATTCGTGAAGAACTTGATGCATTTGTTGCAAGGCGAAAAAGCGAAGGTGGCGTTGCAACTGATTTTTGACGGACCCATACACGCCAAGGCAAAGCTTTAACGGCCTTTCACAACACCGAGTTGTTGCAACGGTTCAGGTCCGCCATGACCTTTGGTGGACGCAGGGTGCAAAACCTTTTTTCATTTGTCCTCAAATGCTATTTGCGCCACTGATCTGCGACCTGATTACTGCAATGGGTTGACATGTAGCCCAAGGCGCAGCTGGCAGGGTCGCAGGTGTTGAATTCGGCAGCAGACTTTCAAACAGGCCCCACCAATAGGCGGCACGAGCCTAAAAAAATCTTCTTACCCCGTACGACTGGCTGATTTGACCAACATTTAGGGTGCCGCCAAGGTGGTGCGACACCCACTATCAAAGTGCTCGAGTTGTGGCCATAAACGTCGGCGTCATATAGGGTCTCCAAAGCCGCCACCACCGGGGGATTTGAGTACGAAAATATCTCCAACTCCCATTGTGACCTGAGCATTGCCACCTAAGGGCACTCTGGTCCCATCGGTTCGAATGACCGCATTTTCGCCGCGTTTTCCCGCAGCCCCCCCCGCAGCCCCAAAGGGCGCAGTTTTGCGATGGGAGGTCAAAACAGTCGCAGTCATCTCGGTTAGAAATCGCAATTTACGGACAATGCCATCGCCGCCCCCAAACGCGCCTTGTCCCCCAGATCCTTTCCGAATTGAAAATTCCTCTAGCCGAACTGGAAAGCGGTTCTCAAGCACTTCGGGATCAGTCATGCGGGTATTGGTCATATGGCTGTGCACGGCACTCGCCCCGTTAAAGCCGTCGCCAGCGCCTGTGCCCCCACAAATGGTTTCATAATTTTGATAGGTTTCGTTGCCATAGACGAAGTTATTCATCGTGCCCTGAGATCCAGCCAGAACCCCCAAAGCGCCAAACAATGTGTCAGCAACCGCTTGACTGACCTCGGTATTGCCCGATATCACCGCGGCGGGATAAGTGGGATGAATCATTGAGCCCTTTGAAACCAACAGCTCAATGGGTTTCATACACCCTTCGTTCATTGGGATATCTGAGCCAACCAGCGTGCGAAAAACATAAAGCACCACGGCCCGGCACACGGCCAGCGGCGCATTGTAGTTCAGCGGGTCCTGTGGTGAGGTTCCTGTGAAATCAATCAACGCGCTGCGCGCTTTTTTGTCGACTGAAATCTGAACTTTTATCTGCGCACCACTGTCTAGAGGATAGGTAAAATGGCTGTCTTTTAGGACCGCTATAACCCGTCTTACACTCTCTTCGGCATTGTCCTGCACATGCTTCATATAGGCGTGCACTACATCCAAGCTATATTGGGCAACCACCTTTGAAAGCTCTGCGGCACCGGTTGCGTTGGCAGCAATCTGTGCCGAAAGATCTGCCATATTTTGGTCGCTATTACGGCACGGATACGGGCCAGAGGCCAGCAACGCCCGGGTCTTATCCGCCTGTAATTGCCCCTGCTTAACCAATAAAAAATTCTCAATCAGCACCCCTTCCTCATCAATATGACGGCTGTCAGGGGGGGCAGAGCCAGGCGTTTTGCCTCCGATGTCAGCATGATGTCCGCGCGATGCGACGACAAAGATTATCTGCCCGCCATCTGCATCAAAAACTGGTGTGATCACGGTCACATCGGGCAGGTGAGTGCCGCCGTTGAAGGGATTGTTCATCATGAAAACATCACCTGAGCGGATGCGTCCCTGATTCTGTTTGAGAATTTTTCGCACGCTCTCACTCATCGAACCCAGATGTACGGGCACATGAGGCGCATTGGCTACCAGATCGCCCTGTGGTGTAAAAAGTGCGCAGGAAAAGTCGAGGCGTTCTTTAATGTTCACTGAATAGGCGGTGTTTTCAAGGGTTGCACCCATTTGTTCGGCAATCGACATGAACAAATTGTTAAACACCTCAAGCATCACTGGATCAACCCGGGTTCCGATAGCGTTCTCGCGTGCCAGTGGTACAATCCGCCGCAGTATAAGATTGGCGCCCGAGACAACTTCTGCTTGCCATCCGTGCTCAACGATGTTGGTACCAGTGGGCTCAAACAGGATCGCTGGGCCGTTGACAGTATCGCCGTGTCTCATTGACAGGCGGTTAATCAGCGGTACATCTTTCCAAGCGCCATCAGAGTACATCGTGACGGGGCGCATTTCAGTATCAATTTGCGTTACCTGATCGCCGACCTGCGCGGCCTCGCCCGTGGCGCCGACCGCCTCGGATGTTAACAGTTCAATGATCAACCGTTGATAGGAGGGGATAAAGCCAAACCGCTGTTGGTGTGCGGCGTCAAATCCGGCCCGCATTTCCGCCTCAGAGCCATAGGCGACTGGCAGCGATTGGTGGGATCCGTCGGTTCGGATATGGGCGCTGCGCACCAGCGAAATTTGAGCGTCGGGAATACCTTGCTCGTGGACCTGTGCCCTAGTCTGATGGTCTAAATCGGCCAAGACGGCTTCAGCGGCAGCGATGTGTGACACATCTTGTTCGAACTGGTGCTCTTTGATGGCTCGCACATCTGCTAGGCCCATCCCGAAGGCTGATAAAACGCCCGCAAATGGATGAATGAAAACCGTCTCAATACCCAGCACATCAGCAACCAAGCAAGCGTGCTGCCCGCCTGCGCCACCAAAACAATTCATCGTGTAGCGGGTGACATCATAGCCCCGCTGGACCGAGATTTTTTTGATCGCATTGGACATGTTTTCAACTGCGATACGCAAGAATCCCTGAGCCAATTGTTCCGGAGGCATTTCTGGGTCATCGGTCTTGGCTGCCACCTCCCGCGCCAGCGTTAAAAATTTCTGTCGTACAATTTTAGCATCCAGCGGTGCGTCCCCATTGGGGCCAAAAACATTGGGAAATTGATCTGGTTGAAGTTTGCCGAGCAAGACGTTGCAATCGGTTACCGTTAATGGTCCGCCCCGCCGGTAACTGGCTGGACCGGGGTTCGCACCGGCGCTTTCGGGGCCCACCTGCAAGCGACCATCGCGAAAACCGAGAATTGATCCACCACCGGCTGCCACCGTGTGGATATTCATCATCGGGGCCCGCATCCGGACACCGGCGACTTCGGTCTCGAATGAGCGTTCATAATCGCCGGCAAAATGGCAAACATCTGTTGAGGTGCCACCCATATCAAAGCCGATCAGCTTGTCATAGCCGATTTGGTTTGCGGTTTTTGTCATGCCGACGACCCCGCCCGCAGGGCCTGACAATATTGCATCTTTGCCCTGAAAGAGTTTAGCGTCTGTCAATCCACCATTGGATTGCATGAACATGAGTTTATTTTCATCTCCCAAAGCCTGCTGCACCTGTTTGACATAGCGCCGCAGCAGCGGCGAAAGATAGGCATCCACCACCGCAGTATCGCCGCGCGACACCAGCTTGACCAACGGGCTGGCTTGATGGCTCAGAGATACTTGGTCAAACCCCACTTGACGGGCCAACTGCCCAACCCGTAGTTCGTGGTCATGAAACTTATAGCCATGCATAAAAGCCACAGCGACAGATCTAAATCCGTCCTGAAATGCTGTTTTCAGACTTTGCAGCACCTGAACTTCGTCGAGCGGCGTTAGCACCTCGCCGTCACTGGCGATGCGTTCGGTTACTTCCAATGCCTGCTCATACAGCAATTCTGGCAGTATGATGTTGAGTTCGAATAATTTGGGACGGTTCTGATAGCCGATGCGCAATAGATCGCCGAGGCCTTGGGTGATCAGCAACAATGTGCGGTCCCCCTTGCGTTCGAGCAGCGCATTGGTGGCTACAGTTGTGCCCATTTTAACGGCCTCGATCGTCGCCTTGGGTATGGGCGTCCCGACGGGTAATTTCAGTATCTCTCGGATGCCCTGAACTGCCGCATCTTCATAGCGCTCAGGGTTTTCAGACAACAGCTTGTGCGTCTTCAACTCACCCTGAGGGGTGCGCCCGACGATATCGGTAAATGTGCCCCCACGATCCACCCAAAACTGCCACATATTACGCCTCCTGTGTGCGCAGCTAAACAAACTACGCTGTTTTTTCAATTGAGTTTGCTTGTTTCAGTAAAATAGAGACGGCAGCCAGAGCGCAAGTCCTGATGCCCAAAGTAACAAGGCCAGCATGATAAACATCTTTGCCACAAACGGTGGGCCCCTTTCATCACATCTGTCATCTCTCCGTGTCGGCGCACCCCCTGAACCACATGCAGGTTGATACCGATCGGTGGGGTGTTTAACGCAGTTTCAAGCAGAACCATCAGCAAGATGGCAAACCAAACTGGATCAAACCCGAGCGCAATGACGATCGGTGTGATCAACGGCGCCGTGGTTAGCAACATCGATAGGGTCTCCATAAAACATCAGACGAGGATTAGTACCAAGACGATCATCAGCATGGTCTGCATCGGTGTCCAGCCCAGTCCGGTGCCGAAATCGGCCAATGCCTGTGTCAACCCAATGATCGACAGTACAAAGTTTAGAAAAACTGCGGCGATTATGATCAACCTGAATACTGCGGTGGTGCGCATGGTTCCCTCAATCGCTTGGCGCAACATATCAACGGTGAGCATGCCATTTGTCGCTGCATGCGCCAATACGGCAACAACCCCAAGCGAGGCCGCCTCAGTCGGCGTGGCCAGACCTGCATAAATCGACCCGACGACGACAAGAAAAATTCCCAGTGATGGGATTAACGCGGGAAGCGCCCGCATCCGTGCACCCCACGTGTAAGGCAGGCGCTCACCACCCCAAGCCGGTTTTATCAGGCAAAGAATAACAACGGTCCCCATAAACAATCCCGCCAATAGTAGGCCGGGGATAAACCCTGCCAGTAAAGTGGTCGTGCTATTTAGGACAGTTTTGCGTTATAGCTAAGATGCATCTGGTTGCTGTTCATGCCGCTTTTCGTATCTGCGCTCGGGTGCAGGATGCCGGGTCTGGCGTGCGTTTGTCGAGGGCGGTGTGAGGCCTCTCAGAGTTGTAAAAGCCGATCCAGTCGTCGATGATCCGTTTGGCTTGAAAGCCGTTGGTGATCTCGTACAGATACACAGCCTCCTGCTTCAGAGACCGCCAGAGCCACTCGATGAAGATATTGTCCAGATACCTTCCTCGGCCATCCATTGAGATCTTGATCCCGGCCTTCGTCAGGGTCGTGATCCAGTCAGCGCCTGTATATTGGCTGCCCTGATCCGTGTTCATGATCTCGGGCGTGCCATATTTGGCGATGGCTTCTTGCAATGCTTCCACGCAAAAGCTGGCGTCCAGCGTATTTGAAAGCCGCCAGGACAGCACTTTGCGCGTCGCCCAATCCATGATTGCCACCAGATACAGAAAGCCGTTTTTCACTGGAATGTAGGTAATGTCGCTGCACCAAACATGATTGGCGCGCGTGATTGGCAGCTTTTTCAGTAAATATGGCCAGATATAATGCTGCGGATGCTTCTTGCTGGTGTTCGGCCCTTTATAGATGGCCGGCAACCCCATGATGCCCATCAGGCGGCGCAGGTGGTGTCGCCCTGCCGAGAACCCTGACTGGGGAAGATAAACCGCAATCTGACGGCTGCCAAAGAACGGATATTTGGTAAAGAGCCAATCGATCTCATGCATCAGGTCTATTGCCGCCTGATCAAAGCTGACGGGCGTGTAATAAATCGAGGATCGGCTGATCTTGAGCAGCTTGCACTGGCGCGTCAGGCTCAGATTGGTGTTCTCTTTGCGGATCATGTCACGGCGTTCCGCCTCGCATCGATACTGCGTATCGACTGCTGGGCAGTGGGCGGGCTCATCGCTTCAGCCCTTGTGACAAAAAATCATTTTCCACCGCAAGCTGAGCAATCTTGGCGTGACGCTCTTTGATCTCGCCGTCTTTGATCTCAGCCTTTTTGACCTTGTCCGAGAAACCGCCTGCCATGCCTTCAATCGCCTGCCGTTTCCACGTGCTCACCTGCGTTGGATGTAGCTGTCGCTTCGCTGCAATCTCCTGCACCGTCTTGTCCCCACGCAGCGCCTCTAGTGCCACAGCCGCTTTAAACTTGTCTTAAAAATTCCGTCGCTTCGTCATTCTCATATCCATTCATTCGGGTTGGACACATCTTGGCACGCTGTCCAAACCTACCGAACCACTTCACAAGATCATCCCGCAAACCGCATCCACGAATTACTACCGTGGTCTTATCAAGACAGGTTCGATGCCCAAAACACCGAGGCCGAGGCAAAAGACACAGCTTGATCAAGGCCCGCGTTGATGGTTACACTAACCCGACTGCTATGGCCAAATATATTGCGCCGATCATGTTTTTATCTATGAGATGCACTCTGCCCACGACGTGGTCAGAGTGCATTTACTTAAAGCCTAGAATTAGCAGTACTCGTCGGCAATTTCACCTTTTCTCACATATATAGCACTTCCCGATTGGACTACGTCGATTCGCGATAAAGCCAAGCCACAGGAAGGGTGGTTTGGCGAGCGGTGGCTGTTAGACAAAAAATATCGCGTAGGCATTCGCTAGCAAAAACACCATTCCTGAAATGGCCTCAGATGCTTTTGAGGAAAAATATGTGCCGCTCCAGCAAAATTTAAAGGAAATATCTGCTTGTTTTTTCCGATCATAATAAGACTGAAGAAAATTATTCCCAATATCCCAACCATGCGGCCAATTTCCGGGTTCAATGTTGATACAGTTACCACTGTAAGCGCGCAAGAAAATTGGATAAATGTAACTATTTTCCCTCCAATGGAAGCCTGCCAAGAACTGTCTTTGGCAGGCATTGATGTATATTAAAAGCCGATGCGACTAGGTGAAAAAATTGATGATTATGGAAATTATTAGAACGCCATGTGTCAAAACAATTGTAGCACTTTTTAAGGCTCGTCCCCCGAAATAATAAAGTTATTTTCGTCACAAGAGTTACGCTGAATAGTCAAACCTAATACTTTAGAAAAAAGCAAATGTGAGCAGATTAGCATTACCATCCCGAAAAACCGAAACTCAATTGAGAGACCTCCATATAATATCAAGAAGGTACTCACTAATATGGCCAGAAAAGACCCCATTATTTGCCACAATTTAGGTTTTTTTGATACGTGAAAATTAAGGATTTGCCATAGAGCGCGATATTTCATATTAATTCCAATCATCTGAGCTTGATACCCTAACTTTACGTCGTCGGCGGGCGGATATTCGAGATTGTCTGTGCCAATGTTTGCGCCGCCATAGACACCCGTTGGCCCGTCTGAGAATCTGATTACTCTGGCATCAAAAACACCGTACTGACTGCCAATGCTGTCTTCACCCCGCAATCCATCAAGCACAATCCGGATCTTTTCCTCATAAGAATATTGTCTGCGGGTAGCCCGTTTAATCTCTTCGACGATCTTCGCGCCAGGGCTCTTACGTGTTCCACTTGTCTGTCTCATCTTCCACTCCTCAGTGGTGACGATGAGACACAAACACTCTGTTATCAAATAACACTTCTTGGACACATAAGATCTGACGTCAAACAGTGTCCCGCCGCGCGGCCGATGCCTCCGGTGCGTACAACAACGAGAAACGTTTTCAACTGTGCAAAGTGAAGTCCGCCAGTCACGAGCGTTTGCCCATTGATCGGCGTAAACCTGCCGTTGTGAAGCCAGATACTATTCTGGGGTCTATGAAACTGTTAAGTATTATTAAAGGGCCAGACCTTCGCACGCTGGGTATGTACGCCTCTGTAAAAACGCTCTTTTGCATTTGCTCGCTCCTTAAAAAAGGTTGAGCAGGCTCTACATCGAAGGGGCAGATTTTTTTGGGGGGGAGGCAGGTCAACCGCTAAATAAAGACATGATCGCGGGGCGAACGGCGATCTGTGTAGTGGCAACTGTTAGCTTATGCCAAGGCTCAATGTCAGCGGTGCCACTTAACACCTTCGGGGGTAATGGCCGCCGAAGACAGTGTTTGATCTGTGTGTTTCATGCGAAATCGCAGCATTTGCCGAGACATCCTAGCAAGATCCGAAGCATATTCCGCTTGCATAGCGACGTTTTTCTCCTCTCCCTCTGCCTTATGATCAAATAGCAGGGGCGGCAGATCAGCTGCGAACTCGACCAATGTAAATCGCTCGTCACGCAAAATACTAAGACAAGAGTCGCGCAGATTTGTGCCAAGCATTGTTTGCCAAAGTGTCGGGCTCACTGGGTCACCAAAATCAAGTTCCGAAAACGTTGCGCTGCGCCAATCTGATGGCACGGCACCTCTTAGTAATGGCAGCAAAGAACGACCGTCCATAGAAGTGGGCGCCTCTCGCCCGATCCAGTCCAAGATAGTCGGAGTTATATCAATACTTTCAGTGGGCGTGGTCACCTCATGACCTGCCCAAGCGTCATTGTTAGGAACCTTGACGATAAGCGGCGTATTGTAAGCCGCTTCATAGACCGTCATCTTTCCCCAAGCATGACGATCGCCCAACATTTCGCCATGATCAGCCGTGATAATGATAAGAGTATCATCATATTGCCCTTTTGATTTCAGATCCGTGATCACCCGACCTATATGATGATCGACTTCGGTGGCCAACCCCAGGTAAATCGCGCGAAGGGTTTGTACGGTCTCGTCACTTTGGTCCAGATCGGGAAATCCATGCACAAACTTTTCCGGGGTCGTATGGCGTAACATTGGGCCAAAAAAGGGATGTATCTGTTCCTCTAGGGCGCGGGTTTGCAAGCGTTTGGGCAGCGGCAATTCCGCAGGTTGATAGAGCGTATTATAAGGCGCAGGAGCAACTAAAGGCGGATGAGGGCGGATATAGGTCAAATGTGTGAACCACTTGCCTTGCTGACGCGTTGCACCATTGGCCAAAAAGGCGTCTGTCAGAAAGGCTGTGTCGCTGTCTTGCGCCTTATACAGCGCTGGATCATTCAGTTTTGGAACACCCCCAACCGGCGAGGTCGGTGTGTATAGATCATTCCGCGATTCAAACTGATAGCCCTGTGTGGCAAGATGTGACAGCCAAGGATATGATTTCTCAAAACGCATTTCCAGCATTTCATGAAAGCCCGGCATGACGTATTCAACGCATTTGAGCGCCGGATCGTCTGCAGGATAGACGCGCGGATCAACTGCCGTATCGGTATAGCCAAATAACATCGGCAAATAGCCCGACTTTCGCAGCTCAGTTGCTAAATTTGGTGTGTCATGCCGTAACGGTGTGCCGTTCCGTACGGACCGGTGGTTCATCGCATATTGACCCGTCAGAAGGGAGGCGCGCGAGGGACCGCAAGGGCTGGTAACGGAGAAATGTTGTTTAAACGTAACCCCTTCCTTCATAAACCGGCGAAGATTGGGCAAGTCTACATGGTCAGACAATGCGCCTGTTAAGCAATCGGCCCTCAACTGATCAATGACAATAAATAGGATATTGCGATTCTGAGGCATGACTTAATTCCTTAAAAGTTAGAAAGTGATAAGAAATCAATCGCAAATGGTCCAGTGATGAATATATTTGTACTACGCTTAGTAATACTGTGCCAAAACCGCGTCATGCGCAACATTCTATTGGTGCAAAAGAGGCTGCCCTAAAACTCATTTCTGTGCCGCGCCGGAAAACAAAGGTCGGTGCTGAATAAACCTAGGATATGCGCCAAAAGAACAGTGATGGAATGAACTTTTAAACTGTAAAACCTTGGAATATATCCAAACTAATTTTATGTCGAGCTGCGCGCAATTGGACAGAAAATATAGAATTTTCTTTTGGTCGCGGATACAAAACAATAAAATTCAAGATACATCCCAAGAGGCTTTGCAAGATTTCTAAATGCCAGCAGGTCACAATTTTAACCACGCGTGCACACTGCTTGGATAGAGTTAATTGTCACAGATAAATCCAGTGGTTTGACCTGGGACAGTTTATCTGAAGTTGCTTGTTATCTGAAGTTGCTTGAAAATGTCCAAGTATTCATGATTATAAAATTGCGCCCGATAATGATGTGGATAACCACGATGCGCTTTGCACATCGAGTTATCGTCACTTGGGAATCGGCTTTTTGTCAAAGGCAAATTGACAGCAAGTTACGAATAATAAACTAAAATTCGCCTCCGTCATCCAAGCGATGCGCAAAAAGTACCCAATATTTTTTTCACCTGCCGAGACGTTTCTTTTTCGGGCGCTTGTTTCTTTTTTCCGCGATTACCTTAAGTAACCGAACTGTTTTAACCGGAGCCTAAAATTTTTTGAAGCGATTTTTGATAATAACTTTAAGCAGTTTCGACAGGTTCTGTTTGGAGTTCAATTAAAAGCACTTGATCATAGTTTTCATTTCGTATCTCATCTGTCCACGCGGCTAAGCAAACTGGGTGTAACTTGACCAGAACCTCCAAGCCGTTAATGAAAGGAGCATCAACAAGAAAGCTTGCAATCGGTTATGATAATTTTTGCAACTTAAGCCATTTTGCACAAATCACTGCTTTAAATTTGCCGCTGAATCCACCGATTCAAATAAGCAATTACAGAGCGTCATCGCCATGTTACACTCGGAAAATACCGTGAAGTAGCGGTAGCGCTGAATCAGTGAAGTTTCAGAATGCAGTGCTTAGTTTGATTTACATGAAATAAATCAACCCGTATCCAAGATATAGCCACCGATGGCTTCGTAAATATAACTAAATGTGGCTTGCAATAAAAAAACGTTAAAAATCAACAAGGAGATATGATGAGAAACCTTTTACTTTCAGGCGTGGCCCTGATCGCCCTGCCGGGCTCAGCCATAGCCAATTGCCCAGCAGTCAGCGTTGCTGATTCAATGGGCATCGCTCCAGGTGCATACCCGCAACAATATGAACTCAGCGCGTTTGAAGCCGCAGCCAACTGCAGCATGAGCTTTTCTGCACATCCTGAAATTGCAGCCTTGAATGACCGCATTCAGGGCAATGGTGCTTTGCCTGCGCTCTCAGACCGGTTGCCTGCAGAACCTCTTGTGGTGGTCCCGTACGGTTCTGTTGGTAAATACGGTGGAACTTTAGACGTGTTGTCTAACGCAACGGAAGCCGGCACCTCAGATTTCCTATCTGTGCGGCATGTTAACCTTGTCCGGTATTCCGATGATCTGCAGACGATTGTGCCCAATATTGCAAAAGCGTGGAAATGGAACAGCGATTTTACCCAGTTGACGTTTCATTTACGTAAAGGGCACCGTTGGTCGGATGGCGCGCCTTTCACATCGGCAGATGTGAAGTTTTGGTATGACAACATTATGTTAGATACCAATATTTTCGAAAAACCAAAGGATTACGCTACGGTTGCTGGCCAAGCCATGACCGTGGACGCACCTGATGATGTGACCGTTGTTTTCAACTTGCCTGCCCCTAAGCCAGGGCTTCTGGCGCATTTTGCAACGCACTATTCTCAGGGCTTTCAGCCAAAGCATTTCTTGGGTCAATTCCACCCCACGATCAATGCTGACGCTGACGACAGGGCTCAAAGTCTGGGCTTTGAAAACGGCTATGACGCGATCAAAGCTTTTTATGGCAATTCGGATTGGACGGATACGCCCAGCCCAATGTTGTCAAAGCCCGACCTTGTTGCCGGGTTGCCGGCCGGCACGACACCAACCTTGGAAAGTCATATCTATGTGACTGACACGACCGAGGGGCGTCATCTGGTTGCAAATCCGTATTTTCATCAGGTTGATCCTACGGGCCAGCAGTTGCCATATATCGGAGAGCAGGACGAAGTCTATATCAACGACAATGAAGTGCGCATCCTCAAACTGGTGAACGCCGAGGTTGATTACAAGGCGCAGTCGTTGCAACTGGCGTCTGCACCTTTGTTGTTAGAAAATCAAGAAAAGGGCAATTACACGGTCGACTTAAAGCCGGAAATTACCATTGGATCCTTTGGGTTCAACGTGACCCATCCGGATCTTGCCAAGCGTGAGGTGTTCGGTAACCTGAAGTTCCGCGAAGCAATGTCTATCGCAATCAATCGAAACGAGCTAAATGATGTTGGGTTCTTTGGTCTGGGAACACCGCAGCAATATATTGGGTTCTCTCCTAAGCCTGCGTTTATCGACGACAAATGGATGAACTATATGACCGAGTATGATCCGGCCGCTGCAAATGCGCGTCTGGATGAGATTGGTATGAAGGACACCGATGGTGATGGTTTCCGCGAGCTTCCAAGCGGTGATAAACTGGTGTTGAATATGAACTTCTCGACGCAAGGGATTGCAGGCCAAACAGTAGAATTGGTCTCTCAGTATTGGGCCGATGTCGGCATCCAATCTGTGGTCAAAGAGGTCACACCAGATGAATACCGCTCGGCGCAATCTTCCAACCAACTGGATGTGGTGATGTGGCGCAAATCTCAGCCCTTGGCCATTGTTCTTGGCAACAACGAGCTTTGGGTGCCGCCATTTGAGAACTATTTTGGTGTTCGTAACGGGATGCTTTGGGCCGAGTGGGTAGATTCAGAAGGCGCCTCTGGTGTTGAACCACCAGCTTATGTCAAAGAGTTGATGGCCGATCTCAATGCGTTTCAATCTGCTGATCAAGCCAGCAGTGAATTCCAAGTGCTGGGCGAAAATATGGTCAAAAACATGGTGGAAAATTTGTTGTTCATCGGCACGGTCAATGCACCGGCGCCAATATACCATAACAACAATCTGAAAAACTTCACTGAGTTCAAAACCCAGTCTTATGAGTATTATCGGACCTATCCTTACCGCGCCTCGCAGTGGTGGTTGGACGAGTAAAATCTGACTGAAAGTACAAAGCGGTTCTGGGCGACGGCGTTTGCCCAGAACCTTATGTTTATAAATCGAAAGTGGGGACAACCCGCGCAGGGCTGACAGGGGGCGTTTCATGCTGGAGTTCGGACGTTTCGTTGCCACGCGAGCGATCATGGCATTGTTCACTTTGGTACTGGTTTCATTGATCGTTTTTAGCCTTATGGAAATGGTTCCAGCAGATTGCGCGGAACGCTATTTGGCCTTTAAAAACACCCAAGGTTCGGGCATTTCAGTTGAAGATATTGACGCAGAGCGGCAGAGACTGGGGCTGGATAAGCCGTTTTTTACCCGTTGGGGCGTATGGATTGTCAATGCATTTCAAGGCGAGTTCGGGGATAGCTGCATCTTGCGGGTCAGCATTGCGCAGTTGCTGGGGGTCAAATTCTGGCTGTCTATCGGCCTGTGTCTCAGCGCCTTGTTTTTGGCTTATGCGATTGCTATCCCGGTGGGTATTATCTCTGCCGCAACCAACAACCGTCTGCTCGATAATAGTCTGAAATTTGTTTCCTACCTTGGATTGGCCTTGCCCAATTTTCTGTTGGCGCTGATGATTATGCTTTTTTCGACGGTTTGGTTTGGTGAAACACTGACGGGCTTGTTCTCTAAAGAATATCGAGATGCGCCTTGGGATTTTGCCAAATTTGTTGACCTGCTAAAACATGCCTGGTTGCCTATTTTTATTTTGGGATGGTCGGCCACAGCATTTGCGTTGCAAACGGTGCGGGCTTTGATGTCTGATGAAATAGGTAAACTGTATGTCACTGCGGCCTCAGCCCGGGGTATATACGGAAGAAAATTGCTTTGGCGGTATCCAGCACGGCATGCGCTTGGACCGATCGTCAACAGTCTTGGGTTTGATCTGAACAGAATTTTCAGCGAACTGCCCATCGTCGCGCTTATCCTAACGCTGACAGATGCAGGTGCCCTTTTGATCGATGCTTTGGCGCGCTCAAATGATCAACAATTGGCTGGTGCGATAATCTTTCTTTTGACAGCCTCCATCGTGTCTTTAAATTTTTTCACCGATGTTCTGCTGGCTGTCCTCGATCCCCGGATCCGCAAGAGTATTTTAAAGTAATGGTATGACAGTCATGATGCACAACACCAGTCAGAGCCAATCGGCGAAAGAAGCCTATTTCACGGCATCCCAGCACCAGCTAATCTGGGCCAGGTTCAAAAAACAACGAACGGCAATGATTGCAGCGATCGTGTTGATTGTGATGATCGTATCCGGATTGATGGCCCCCTTCTTATCCCCCTATGATCCGACAATTGCAGGCCGTGATAAGGATTACACGAATGGTGCGCCGCAAATGCCAAAGTTTTGTGACACAGCAGGTTGCGCGGCGCGGCCGTTCATTCACGCTGTCGAGAGAGAGCGGTCGATTAAGACTAATTTTCGCTGGGTTACAAAAACAAATGAAGACAAACGGCTATATCTTCAGTTTTTTGTAGAGGGCAGCACTTATAAGCTGTTTGGGGTTCTGCCACTGGACATTCATCTGTTCGGCGTTGAGGGCGGCAAGATACATCTTTTTGGAACTGATGAAGATGGACAGGATATTTTCTCGCGCACTCTGCATGCGATTTGGACATCAATGAAGGTTGGCAGCATTGGTGTGTTCATTGCCTTTGTTCTGGCTTTGGCTATCGGTGGGGTCGCCGGATACTATGGCGGAGTGATCGACGGGGTGCTGCAAATGATCACAGACGCCGTTCGAACGGTGCCAGCCATACCGCTATTTATGGCCGTGGCAGCTTTTATGCCTCCGGAAATGACCGCTGAAGCAAGATTTTTCTATATCTCGTTGATTTTAGGCTTGATCGGTTGGCCGACCTTAGCGCGCAGGGTCAGGACCCATCTTTTGACCGAACGCAATCAAGAATATATTCTGGCAGCGCAATTGTCAGGGGCCACGTCTTCGCACGTCATTCGACGCCATCTTTTGCCCAGCTTTACCAGTTACATCATTGTCGATTTGGTGATTTCGTTCCCTTATATGGTGCTGAGTGAGACCGCATTATCCTTTATCGGTTTGGGCCTTAAAGATCCCGTCAGCTCGCTTGGAGTTCTGCTGCAAAAGGCCACCAGCGCTGACGTCATGCTGAATTATCAATGGTATTTTATTCCTGTTATCTTCTTCGTTGTTCTTGTCATGGCATTTGTGTTTGTCGGTGATGGGCTTCGCGACGCAGCAGACCCCTATAGCGAGACAGCGTCATGAGCCTGCTTTCGGTTGATAATCTGACAATTCAGTTTCGGACCGACGAAGGTTTGATCACAGCTGTTGAGAACGTATCTTTTGACATTCAGCCAGGCGAGGTTCTGGGCCTTGCAGGGGAGAGCGGTTCTGGCAAATCCGTCACCGCCAAGGCAATTATGCAATTGAACGGCCATAATACTGTTTATGATCCGGCATCTAAGATCGTATTGCACGGAGATCCAGATATTGATGTCTTTAGCCTCCGTCGCGAGCGGGACATGCTGCCCATCCGTGGTGGTGCTATCTCGATGATCTTCCAAGAACCGATGGCAAGCTTTGCCCCCGCGATCTCTGTCGGAAAGCAAATGGTCGAACAATTGCAAGTTCATACTACAATGTCCAAATCGCAGGCGAAAGAACTGTCTGTCGAGATGCTTGATCGCGTGGGGATTACCGACCCTGGGCGAAGATTTGACCAATATGTCTTTGAATATTCCGGTGGCATGCGTCAGCGAGCGATGATCGCTATGGCTTTGACGACAAAGCCACGCCTTCTAATTGCAGACGAACCGACGACGGCGCTGGATGTCACCATCCAAAGGCAGGTGATTGATTTGATGAAAGAGCTGATCGATGACTTTGGTATGTCAATCCTGTTCATTACCCATGATCTTGGTGTGATTGCGCAGACCGCAGATCAATTGGCTGTGATGTATCTGGGCCGCATTATGGAACGCGGTCCGGTCCGTAATGTCCTGCGAAACCCTGCGCATGCCTATACCCGCGGACTGCTGAATGCGTTACCTAATCTCGAAGATTTGGATGCGCCGCTGATGCCGATCCCTGGTGATATTCCGTCGCCATTGGAACGCCCCTCTGGCTGCGTATTTCATCCGCGCAACGCCGAACTTGCCCCCGGTTCACGGTATGAAACAGAGGTGCCTCCGATGACTGAGGTGGGACCCAGTCATTTTGCGGCAGTCTTCCCGGAGGATGTGTGATGACGTCTTTGGTCTCGGTTGAAAACCTCACGGTCACCTTTCCATTGGGCCAGCGTCTCTTTGGCGCGCCCCCAACCGTAAGAGCGGTCAAAAACGTGTCGCTGCAAATCCCAAAGGGCAGTTTCTTTGGTCTTGTGGGCGAAAGTGGCTCGGGAAAGACGACGCTTGGCCGGGCGATTCTGAAGGCAACGCCGATTGAAGATGGTAAGATCACCTATGACGATGGCAGCTGGAAGTGCAGCATTGCAGAGATGTCAAAGGCGCAAGAACGTCATTTTCGAAGCCAGACACAGATGATTTTTCAAGATCCCTACGCGGCACTTAGCCCTCGTATGACGGTGCGTGACATAATCGCTGAACCGTTGGAAGTGCTTGGCCTCACCAAAACGCGTGAAGAAACTGATGCTCGAGTGCGTGAAATTGCAGGCAAATGCCGGATCAATCTCGAACATCTACGGCGCTATCCCCACGCTTTTTCTGGTGGGCAAAGGCAACGGATTTCTATTGCCCGTGCACTGGCAACCGGGCCAAAGTTTGTGGTAGCAGATGAATGTGTCGCCGCTTTGGATGTGTCTATTCAAGCCGATATTCTAAACCTTCTCAAAAAGTTGCAACATACCCTCGATTTAACATTTTTATTCATCAGTCATGATCTAAGTGTCGTTGCCCATGTCTGTGATTACGTCGCGGTCATGTACCTAGGAGAGATTGTTGAAGAGGGGCCCACGAAGCAAATTTTTGCAAACCCGAAACACAGCTATACTCAGGCTCTGCTTGGAGCGATACCATCGCTTGATCCCGATCAGCGCTCGCGCGTGGTAAGATAATAGGTTTGGTTTGTGCAGTCACATTGATTTGTCTGATTGTTTTAATCCGGTTTGCGCTTTGCGCCATCACAATTTCAACCTACCAAAATGTCGCAAGCAGCTCTTTGGGCCTAGGTGTTCAGTCCCGGCATCTGGTGGATCGGATTTAAGATGATCCGATCTGGCTCGAATGTTCAGGTTTTGCAGATATAGGCTGTTCTTGTTCCGCTTACGTTCCGGTCTCCCAACTCATTTATGCAGCCCTTCGTTCAAAGGCCAATGGGCTTTTTCCACCCCGTGAGGAGTGTCGCCGTCTTGGATTATTAAACCCGTTGATATATTGGAATATCGCCCCTTCGGCTTGGCGTCTTGTTTCCCAACGATTGCGCCAGATCATCTCCGCC
>Ga0115563_1000252_pt1 | contig 42840 bp, 42 predicted proteins | sample COGITO_mtgs_1105_2_FD_87198 | JGI IMG/M metagenome (GOLD analysis project Ga0115563, IMG submission 87198) | Pelagic marine microbial communities from North Sea - COGITO_mtgs_110519 | ecosystem: Environmental > Aquatic > Marine > Epipelagic | place: Germany:Helgoland, sampling site Kabeltonne...
AGCTGTACCTCCAAGAGCTAACTGAGATAGGTGATCTAGCGAATTGTTCAAAGCATTTAAACCAAAGTTTAATTGTGCTACGTAACCAGAAAATTCTTGACCCAATGTAAGTGGAGTTGCATCCATTAAGTGGGTACGACCTATTTTTACAACATCTTTAAATGCCTCAGATTTTGTCTTTAAAGTATCTCTTAACTGTTCAATCCCTGGAATGGTAGTTTCTATGATCTTTTTATAAGCAGCTATGTGCATTCCAGTTGGAAATGTATCATTTGAAGATTGCGATTTATTTACATCATCATTTGGTTGAATGGTTTTTTCTCCTTCACCAATAACTTTTCCAGAAATTTCATGCGCTCTATTTGCAATTACTTCATTCACATTCATGTTGGATTGTGTTCCAGATCCTGTTTGCCAGATAACCAAAGGAAATTGGTCGTCTAATTTACCAGCTAAAATTTCATCACATACTAGCGATATTAAATCTCTTTTTTCTGAGGTTAAAACACCTAGTTCCGCATTTGTATGTGCAGCCGCCTTTTTAAGATAAGCAAAACCATATACAATTTCTAAAGGCATGGAGGCAGCAGCACCAATTCTGAAGTTTTTACGAGAACGTTCTGTTTGTGCTCCCCAATATTTATCTGCAGGAACTTGTACCTCTCCCATAGTATCTTTTTCGATTCTATATTTCATAATTATATTCTATATATTAGGTAAAAACAAATTTACGAAAAACTATGATGATATAAAGTTGAAAAGTATCATTTCTCTGAAGCTTTTTTTGTTTTTAATAGGTAACTTTTGAAAATAAGTATTATTTTTGCATTGGTAATATTTTAATACACAGCAATGTTAGATTTTTCACAATTTTCAGGATTAGTTTTATTCATGTTTATTTTTACAGCTGGTTTTTGGTTGTTAATCTTCTTATTAACCTTCGTAGTTCCATATTGGATCGGAGGAACTATATGGGAGAACATGAAATTGAAAAAGGAAGCAAAAAAAGCTGCTCAAGGAAAGTAGTTTTTTTTTAGACATAATATAAACCTCGTTCAATTCATTGAACGAGGTTTTTTTATAATTTTAAAAACAAAGGATACTGTGAAAGTGAGAGAAAGGTTTAAAAATAAACGATAGACCCTCTAAATATTTGGTATGTAATCAGAATTTTTCTCTCTATTTTTTTCGTTTTGATTCCATCTGTAAGAAAAGTTTAGGGAGATTTGACGAATTCTTCTCTGATATGTCTGATCTGATATATTGCTAGGATTCTCTCTACTTGGTGCAAAATTTTTAAAATTATATTTTCTTGAATTGAATACATCATTGATGTTTAAAACTAAAGTACCTTTCTTTTTAAAGAGCTCTTTGCTGAAAGCTAAATTAACTGATAGTAAGCCATCTACATCACTTTGTGCATCACTTCTAGCACCTGTGTAAAATATTCTAGTTTGTGATTGAATGTCTCCCGGGAGTTTTATTTTGGCATCAAAACGAGTGAACCAAGAAGTATTTTTACTGTCAAAATTTTGACTGATTATGTTGTTTTCATTTGTTTTTAGGTTTGCTGTTTCGTAAGAGTATTGTCCTTTCGTTTCAAATTGAAAAAAGTTAAAAGTACCAGAGAGTTTAACATTGTTACTAGCAGTATAATTTGATGTAAATTCAAAACCTATTCGGTCCTCTGAGGCAAGATTAATCGGTTTTCTTACTATAATACTTGTTTCTTTTCCATTGATTACTCTATATTCTTGACTATTTATTCTAACAATATTATTTGTTGAATGTTGGTAGTAAATAGAAGAATTAAAAGTTAATTTTTTCCATTTATTTAAATATGCTAAATCGAAGGTATTAGAATAGGTCGGATCTAAATTTACATTTCCTTTATAAAATATTATTTCGCTTGCTCTATTTTCAAAAGGGTTTAAAGATCTAGATCGTGGTCTTCTCAGGCGTCTACTATAACCTAAAGTAACACTTTTATCTTCAGTTATTTCATAACCAATATTAGCTGTAGGAAATAAGTTTGTGTAGCTTTTGTTGTAGTTTTCGTTTGTATTTATAAGATTAATATCAATCTTAGTTGCTTCTATTCGCATACCTAAAAGATAGGAAAAGTTGTTTAGCTTGTCTCCAAACTGTGTATAATAAGCATTGACTTTTTGTAGGAACTCTAAGTTATTTGAAGGATTAAATCTTGGATCTAAATTTGGAGCAATTACGGTATAATCTGATGTTAAGTTTTCAAAATTACCACGATATCCTATTTCAAATTGAGCATTTTTTCCAATCGGTAATACATAGTCTGTTTGAATCAATTGACTTTTTGAAAGTTCATCTGTAGCAGTTGTTTCAGGATATATGTCTGTAATAAGAGCAAAATTGTTTTCGTTACTTTTACTGTATTGAATATCTATTGAGAGTCGATGGCCTTTCGTGTTAAAATTATTTACATAATTTAAAGAAACCTGTGATGTTTTATCTTTTTCACGTTCATCCTGAATTCGAACAGAATTATATAAATTGTTATCTAAAATATCAAATGAATTTATTGTATTGGTCGATATATTTTGTTCTTTTGAATCTCTTATAAAAATAGTTCCAGTGATGGCACTAGTTTTATTTAAAAAGTATTCTAAACCAATGTTTGCATTTAAACCTTTTCTATTTCTTTCATATAACCTATTTTCAATTCGTGTACTGTCTATAACTTTATTTGATAAATAAGTAATATTAGAGTTAAAAATCCCTGGACTGCCACCATCATTATATCCAAAATTTGAAAATAAGTTTATTTTATCTGAACGTAAATTTAAATTTAGAGCAGTTTGATAATTTTTGGGATTCCCTATGGTAGTATTTACTGACCCGTTAAAGCCACTAGTCTTTCCTTTTCTTAAAATAATGTTTAAGATTCCTGCTGTTCCTTCTGAATCGTATCTTGCAGAAGGAGATGTGATAACTTCAACTTTTTCAATCGCATCAGACGGCAACTGTTTTAGGGCGTCAGTACCATTTAAACCTACCAAAGCAGAAGGCTTACCATCTATTAGTATGCGAACACTTTCACTCCCACGAAGACTAATGGTTCCTTCGGAATCAATATTTACTGAAGGTACATTGTCTAGGACATCGGAGGCTGTTCCTCCTTTGACAGTCATATCATTACCAATTGTGTAGATTTTTTTATCAAGACGTATGTCTATGGTAGATTTCTCTGCTGTGACAAATATTTCGTCCAAATTATTTCCATTATCCTCTAATTTTATAATTCCTAAGTTTTTGTTTGAGAGAATCTCTTGTGATATAAATTTTCTTGTTTTAAAAGAGATGAATTCTACGTTGATGTCATAAGTTCCCTTTGGAGTTTGGATTTTGAATTCTCCAGATTCATCAGTGATTGCTCCTGTGATTTTTTGTGTTATGGTGTTCTTTAAAACAATGGTTGCATACTGTAAAGGTTCACCTGATTCAGTCTCAATAACTTTTCCATAAACAGAAAAAATAGGAGATTTAACGGTTTCTTGGCCTACAAAAACTAGACTTGTGAAAAGGCAACATAAAAGAATATAATTTTTTATAGTCAAAAGAAGTTAATTAAATTTCAACAAAGTTCTTGTTAAATTTAATAGGACTTAGTTATAAAAAGGTTAAATAATGGATAAAATATTTGCGGGAGGTCTCCCGATAATTGCTTTTTTATTATTGATAACAATGGGACGTTCAATTAATCTAGGATTTTTAATCATTGCTTTTATAATCTCGGTATCTGATAGTTGATCTCCCTTATAATTATCTTTCCAAATTTTCTCATTTTTCCTAACCAATTCAATAGGAGAAATTTTTAGTAAATCGATGATTTCTTTTAGTTTATCCTCTGACGGAAGGTCAACTAGATATAAGATCGTTTCAAATTCTTGTTTTGAATTTTCTAAAATTTTAACACCTTCTCTAGATTTAGAGCAACGTGGGTTGTGGTATATTTTAATCATATGAATAAATATATTTTGAGATTAGGAGGTTTTCTTTTGTCCATTAATCATTAAATAAGATTTTAAAAAAGGGTTTATATCACCGTCCATTACGGCGCCAACATTTCCTGTTTCATGAGAAGTTCTGACGTCTTTTACTAATTTGTAGGGGTGCATAATGTAATTACGAATCTGACTTCCCCACTCATTTTTTAATTTATTTGCTTCTATATCATCTCTTGCCGCTTGTTGTTTCTTAAGTTCAATTTCATAGAGTTGTGATTTTAGCATTTTCATGGCAGTAGCTCTGTTGTCATGTTGAGAACGAGAATTAGAACAGGAAATTTGTATTCCTGTGGGTTTGTGAGTCAATTGAACTTTTGTCTCAACTTTATTTACATTTTGTCCTCCAGCACCACTTGATCTTGCAGTTATAATTTCTATGTCTGCTGGGTTTACATCGATTTCTATTGAATCATCTGCTACAGGGAAAACATACACAGATCCAAAAGTTGTGTGCCGTTTTCCATTGGAATCAAATGGAGAAATACGAACTAGCCTATGCACACCGTTTTCTCCCTTCAACCACCCAAAAGCATAGTCACCCTCAATTTCGATGGTAATTGTTTTTATACCCACTACATCTCCGGCTTGATAATTCAATGTTTTCAATTTGAAACCCTGTTTTTCAGCCCACATTGTGTACATTCTAGACAACATTTCTACCCAATCACAACTTTCAGTACCACCAGCACCAGCAGTTATTTGAATGGTTGCAGAAAGGGCATCACCTTCTTCAGAAAGCATGTTTTTAAATTCTAAATTTTCTAAAAAAGAACTTGTTTTACTAAATTGTTCAATGACTTCATTTTCTTCAATTTCACCTTCTTTATAAAATTCATATAATACACTTACCTCTTCATTTAAAAGGATGGTTTTATTGAAGTCCTCCACCCATTTTTTTTTAAAACGGAGTTCTTTCATTACAATCTCAGCTTCTTTTGGATTGTTCCAAAAATTTGGATTGACTGTTTTTTCTTCTTCATTGGCTATTTCGATCAATTTCTTATCTATTTCTAGGTAAGATTTTAATTTTTGAATCCTTGAGGTAATATCTTTAAGTTGTTCTTGTGTAATCATACGTCAAACAAAAATAAATGAATTTTTAAGAATTCTTGTTTTAAAAGCGAATAGTTCTTCATAAAATAAATCAAGAGATTAAAGTCAATCTTTCTGCTGAATTAATTAAATATTTTTTTAAAATTATTTATATGATCCCATTTTAAAAATATTTAATGTTTATATTACTGCTTAATAAATAAATATGATCATAGATTTAATATCCGATACTGTAACGAGACCCACGAAAGAAATGTTACAAATAATGACGAATGCTACTGTTGGTGATGATGTTTTTAAAATGGATCCTACCGTAAACCAATTGCAGGAAAAAGCGGCTTTGTTGTTTGGGATGGAAGATGCCTTGTTTTTTCCATCAGGAACAATGGCAAATCAAACTGCTGTAAAATTACATACGCAACCGGGAGATCGATTAATTTGCGATAAATATGCTCACATATATAATTATGAAGGAGGTGGAGTTGCATTTAATTCTGGAGTAACCTGTAAGTTAATAGACGGAAATAGAGGGATGTATACTGCAAAGCAATTACAGGAAGCCATTGCAGGTAGATCTGATATTCACGTGCCTTATTCAAGGTTGGTGTGTATAGAAAATACGACTAACAAGGGAGGTGGTGCTTGTTGGGAGTTTTCCGAGTTAAAAAAAATTGAGAAAATAACTAGAGAAAATAATTTGTCTTTTCATTTGGATGGAGCTCGCTTGTTCAATGCTTTGGTTGCTAAAAATGAAACTCCAGCACAATACGGACAATTGTTTGATACTATTTCTATTTGTCTGTCGAAGGGTTTAGGAGCTCCTGTTGGTTCTATATTACTAGGTTCTAAACACCACATTGCAAAGGCATTGAGAATAAGAAAATTGTTTGGTGGTGGAATGAGACAAGCTGGTTTTCTGGCAGCAGCAGGAATTTTTGCACTTGATAATCATGTAGAAAGGTTGGCCGAAGATCATCAAAAAGCACAAGAAATAGGTGAAGTTTTAAGTACTGCTTCTTATGTCACAAAAATAGAACCCATTGAAACTAATATTATCATTTTTTATGTTGATCAAAAAATAGGTGCTGATACTTTTATTCAAAGAATGAAAGACAAAAACATTTTATTAACACCAATGGGAGAGGGAAGAATTAGAATTGTGACGCACTTAGACTATACAGATAAAATGCATGAAGTTCTTCTAGATGAATTGAAAAATTTTCAAAAATAAAAACACGCATTTTTGTTAAAATATATTTTTGCTTCTAAATTTTAATTAAATTTGTTTATTGATAAATGATATGCGTTGAACAATATTAAACAACATTTTACGATCAAAGACCTTGAAAATATTTCAGGTATAAAGGCGCATACCATTCGTATATGGGAAAAGAGGTATGACTTACTAAGACCTAAAAGAACAAAAACGAACATTAGATTATATTCCAATGATCATCTTCAGAAATTATTAAATATTGTTTTACTTAATAACAATAATTATAAAATTTCAATGATTGCTAAAATGTCTGACGATCAGATAACTAAATTCTCCAGAGACTTGGCGCTTAATAATGCAGTTAATGACGAAGCGATCAACCGTTTTAAGTTATCAATGTTTCAGTTTGATAAAATTTTATTTGACAAAACCTATCAAGAGCTTTTACTCAAAAAAAAATTTAGAGAAGTCTTTACAGATGTTTTCATACCTTTTTTAAATCTTATTGGTCTAATGTGGCAAACTGATACTTTAATTCCAGCACATGAAAATTTTATTTCAAACTTAATAGCTCAAAAAATACAATTACAAACTGAGAAAATTCAATATTCTGTTTCCAAAAATTCAAAAACATATGTTTTATTTTTACCTGAAAATGAAATTCACGAATTAGGTTTGTTATATTTAAATTATGAACTAATTTTACGAGGTAATTTTACGATTTATCTCGGACAAAGCCTACCCTTAAATAATTTGGACTTTTTTTTCCAAAATAGCGCAGAAATTTGTTTTATAACGTTAATGACAGTGATGCCCTATGATCACAAAATTCAAGCATATTTTAATCAAATTGATGAAATCTTAGAAAAGACCAATCATGAACTAATTGGCATTGGTCAAAAATCAAGTTTAGTCGATTTAAAACATTTAAAATCAAAAATTAAGCTTTATAATTCTGTTTCAGACTTGCTGAAAGAATTATAATTTTTTAATAAAAATTCTAATTATTCTCTATTACAGAAAAATAAATAATGAAAAAAAACATTCATATAATTGGTTCCGGTTTCTCAGCTTTATCAGCTTCATGTTATTTAGCAAAACAAGGATACAATGTTACTATTTTAGAAAAAAATGACACTTTAGGAGGGAGAGCTAGGCAATATAAAAAAGAGGGTTTTACTTTTGATATTGGCCCTTCATGGTATTGGATGCCTGATGTTTTTGAACGATTCTTTGCAGACTTTGGTAAAAAACCTTCCGACTATTATACGTTAGATAAATTACATCCAGGTTATGAGGTTTATTTTGGTGAAAATTCTTCATTAAAAATTTCAAGTCATCTAGAAGAAATTTATAATTTATTTGAAAAAGAAGAAAAAGGAAGTGCTAAACATTTAAAATCATTCATAGATTCTGCAAAATCAAACTACGAGACGGCCATAAAAGATTTGGTTTACAAACCTGGTGTTTCTCCCTTAGAATTAATAAATACAACAACGATCTCAAGAGTATCTCAGTTTTTTTCAACGATTAGAAAGCAAGTTAGAAAGAATATAAAAAATAAAAAATTAATAAAAATTTTAGAGTTCCCTGTATTGTTTTTAGGAGCAAAACCAAGCAATACTCCTGCATTTTATAACTTTATGAATTATGCAGATTTTGGACTTGGTACCTGGCATCCAAGGGGTGGAATGTACACCGTTATCGAAGGAATGGTCTCTTTGGCTGAAAGCTTGGGTGTTAAATTCAAAACAAATGCGAATGTTGAAAAGATTCTAACAGATTCCTCTAAAAATATTTCTGGATTAATAGTAAACGGTAAGAATATTGAAACAAATTTGGTTTTAAGTGGTGCAGACTATCACCATACAGAAACATTGTTAGATGTTGGAAGCAGACAATATTCAGAAAAGTATTGGAATAAAAAAACCTTTGCTCCATCCTCGCTTCTTTTTTATGTAGGATTTGACAAAAAGATAGCAAATGTAAGTCATCACACCTTATTTTTTGATACAGATTTTGATGCGCACGCAAAAGAAATTTATGACAACCCTACTTGGCCTTCTGATCCTTTGTTTTATGCTAATTTTACTTCAGTAACTGATGTAACTTCAGCTCCTGAAGGTAAAGAGGCAGGTTTTTTCTTGATTCCTTTAGCCCCAGGAATTGAGGATACTCCAGAATTAAGAGAGGAGTATTTTTATAAAATTATGGACAGGTTTGAAAAATTAACCAATCAAAAAGTAACCTCTCATGTATTGTTTAAAAAATCATTTTGTGTCAATGATTTTAAAGAAGAATACAATTCTTATAAAGGGAATGCATACGGAATGGCCAACACACTTTTTCAGACTGCTTTTTTAAGGCCAAAAATTAAAAGTAGTAAAGTAAAAAATTTGTATTTTGCAGGACAACTAACTGTTCCAGGTCCAGGAGTGCCTCCAGCACTTATCTCTGGTAAGTTAGCGTCAGAATTAATCATTAAAAATCAATTTTAAAATGAAAGAATTATTTGATCGTGTTTCTAATGATTGTAGTAAACTAGTTACAAAAAGCTACAGTACTTCTTTTTCTCTAGCGGTAAACATGTTATCTACTGAAATTAGAAAAGATATTTATAATATTTATGGTTTTGTTCGTTTTGCAGATGAAATTGTAGATACTTTCCATGACTATAATAAAGAACAATTAATGACTCATTTTGAAAGAGATTACTATCTTTCTAAAGAGCAAGGTATAAGCTTAAATCCTATCCTTAATTCATTTCAACAAACAGTTAATAAATATAATATTCCTGATGAAATGATTCAAGCTTTTTTAAAAAGTATGAAAGCTGATCTCTCTAAGAGAGAATATCAAACAAAGGAAGAGTATGATGAATATATTTATGGTTCTGCTGATGTTGTAGGATTAATGTGTTTAAAAGTATTTGTGAATGGAAACGATGAAATGTACGACACGCTCAAAGATGCAGCGATGCGATTGGGATCGGCTTTTCAAAAGGTAAATTTCTTAAGAGATTTAAAAGATGATTTTGAATTATTGAATCGTTCTTATTTTCCAAATGTAGATTTGGGAAAATTAAATGCAATTTCAAAGCAATTAATTATTGATGAGATCGAAGCAGATTTTGACTATGCATATAAAAATGGAGTTCTAAAATTGCCAATAGAGGCAAAATTTGGAGTCTACATGGCGTATAGATATTACAGAAGGTTGTTGAAAAAATTAGAAGCAGTTCCCTCAGAGAAAATTATGGATACTCGAATCCGTATTTCAGATCCAATGAAAATAAATTTATTGGCTAGAAGTTATGTAAAATATAAATTGAATATTATATAATGGTATACGCGTTTATTACTTTAGTTGTTTTTATAATTATGGAAGGTATTACTTGGTGTACTCATAAATATGTGATGCACGGATTTGGTTGGTACCTTCATGAAGATCACCATCAGCCAAAATATAATGGTTTTGAAAAAAATGATGCTTTTTTTGTAGTTTTTGCAATTCCTAGTATGCTCTTGTTTTATTTTGGAAGTTATACAGTTCATACCTATTTGTTCTTTATAGGTTTGGGTATTTTATGTTATGGATTGGCTTATTTTTTAGTCCATGACGTATTAATTCATCAACGATTTAAATGGTTTAAAAATACCAATAATATTTATTTAAGAGGACTCAGAAAAGCACATAAGATTCATCACAAAAATATGGGTAAACAGGACAGTCAATGTTTTGGAATGCTGTTTGTTCCTTTTGAATATTTTAAAAAACCTAAAATTTAAATTTTAGTTAAAAGTATTATTTTAATCAAGTTTATTTTTTCAAATAGCAACAGTGTATAGCCTTTATGGATTATTACGATTACATAATTGTTGGTGGAGGTGCATCCGGTTTAATGTCTGCATATAGAATGTCTAAAGATGTTTTTTTTGACGACAAGACAATCTTAATTCTAGACAAAGTAAAGAAAAATTCAAACGATAAAACTTGGTGTTATTGGGAGACTGAAAATGATGAGTGGAATGATATAGCAAGTGCTTCTTGGAATAATATTATTTTTAAAAGTGAACTTTATAAAACTAAAGAATCTATTGCCCCTTATCGATACAAAATGATTCGTAGTAAAGATTTTTATTCAAAAATCTTTACTCATTTAAAAACCAAACCAAACATTACTTTTCAATTAGTTAACGTTCTTGATATTCAACAACTAGCTGGTACAGCTGAAGTTATTACTACTGACACAATTTTTAAAACAAAGACAGTTTTAAACAGTATTCTTTTTAATGATGCATATAAGAACCAAACCAAATATCCTGTTTTACAACAACATTTTGTAGGTTTTTTTATAAGAACAAAGAAAAATTATTTTGATGAAAGTGCTGCTACCTTTATGGATTTTACAGTTGCACAAAAGGGAAATACGCGGTTTATGTATGTGTTACCTTATGCAAAAAATGAAGCATTGTTTGAATATACCTTATTTTCAAAAGAATTATTACCCTATGACCACTACAAATCAGAAATCGAAAAATATTTAAAAGATAAAAATATTACAGATTATGAAATTATAGAGAAGGAGCAAGGCTCCATTCCTATGACCTCTTATAAATTTTGGAAAAATAATTCTAAAAACATTATCCATATTGGTACTGCTGGTGGCTGGTCTAAAGCAAGTACAGGCTTTACTTTTAAAAATACCACAAATAAAACAGTACAATTAATCAAACACATCAAAGAAGGGAAGTCGTTAACTAAATTTCATAAGGTTACTAAGTTTTGGTTGTATGATCTATTGTTATTAGATATCTTGTCTCAACAAAATGAACTAGGTGCTTCTATTTTTGGGAAAATGTTTCAGAAAAGCCATCCAAATCAAATCTTAAAGTTTTTAGATGAAGAAACATCTTTTTTAGAAGACTTAAAAATTCAATTAAAAATGCCAATTTGGTTGTTTATAACCGCTTTAGTAAAAAGAATATTTTAATTTTAGTATTGCAATTAAAACAAAGTTTTCTTTATAAAATTAAATAAAACGAGCCACACACTTAACTTAGGATTAGGAAATTCACCCTTCCCCATCATTTTCATTTGTTGAGAAAAGTAAGAGATATCTAAGAAGCCCATTTTATCAATAAACTTTATACCTGTCTTTACAGGTGGAATATGTACCTCTGTTTTAGTCCCTTCAAAAAAGTCTTTAGATAAGTGAGGAAACACAGCAAAAGGACGCGCTAAGCCAACAAAATCTAATTCGTTATTTTCAATCGCTTTTGCCATTACTTCCAACGTTCTAAATCCTCCAGTTAGTAATAATGGAGTTTTCGTTTTAGTTCTTGCTTTTTCAATGAAATCAGCAAAATAGGCTTCTCTTTTTTGGGTACTTTCCTTGATTTTTTTTCCTGCACCCATCATCGCAGCTTTTTCATAAGTACCTCCAGAAACTTCGATCATATCCATACCCTCGAAAGAGAGCATTTCTATAACCGCTAAAGACTCTTCTTCTGTAAATGCGCCTCTTTGAAAATCTGCGGAGTTAATTTTAATTCCAATTGGAAATTCAGGCCCTACTTTTTTTCGTATGTCTCTATAGATCTCTATCGCAAAACGAGCTCTGTTTTCTAAAGAACCTCCCCATTGATCTGTTCGTAAATTAGTGAGTGTAGATAGAAATTGACTTACTAAATATCCATGAGCACCATGTATTTGAACTCCTTTCCATCCTGCTTTTTTTGCTATTAATGCACAGTTTCCAAAACCATCTATTGCTTTCCAAATTTCTTCTTCTGTCATTGGTCGTGGTTTTGGAAACATCGATTTCATTGGTAATTGCACATCAGAAGCACTCACTACATCTTTATTAAATTTAGGAGATTGTCTCCCAGGATGGTTAATCTGCATCCAAAGATGGCTCCCTTTTTTTTGTGAAACATTTGCCCATTCTTTGAGTTCTCTCATATAGGTTTCATCTTCCACAACTACATTTCTAGCCTCATTTAATGCTTTGCTATCCATCATTACATTTCCAGAAATTAAAATTCCTGTACCACCTTCACCCCAAGTGTTATATAATTTTATAATTCGTTCAGAAGGTTTCCCACCTTTATCTGCATTATTTTCACTCATGGCAGATTTTACGATTCTATTCGGTATCGTAACACCACAAGGTAAAGTAAAGGGTTGTTGTAAAATATTTGCAAATTTCATGATGTAAAAAGATTTATTAATCGAATTTTTAAAGCTGCAAATTACTTAATAATAATGAATAATAAAGTGATATTTATTACACATAAGGTACTAAAAAAGTGTTGCATCTATTTTGTTCTCGTTGACTCGTTTAAATTCTTACGAATTTGAAATACGTGTCATCTTTGCTAGAATGATCCCTTTAGTTTTAATAATCAACCTGTGTAAGAATGTTTTTTCTAATTTATTTTGTAAAATCAATCCGAACTTTAACCTTAGAATATGAGTTACCTATTTAGGGAATTTTGCTCTAATCTTATCCAATGATAAATTATGAATGCTACCTATATGTGAATGTTCTTTGCCTAAATCGGCTTGATAGGTGCCTGTTTGGACTTGTTCGCCAATCTTTTGATAAGCTTCACGAAAAGACATGCCTTCAACGACCAAATTATTGATGCTATCTACCGTAAATAAGTATTGATATTTTTCATCATTTAAATCGATATCTTTTACAATTACTTGTTGAATTGCATAATTTAAAATATCTAAAATATCCTTTACATCCTCAAAAGCATTGATAATATTTTCTTTCAATAACTGAAAATCTCTGTGATATCCTGTTGGTAAATTATTAGTAATTAATACCATTTCTGTATGCAATGCTTGAATTTTATTACATTTACCTCGAATCAATTCAAAAACATCAGGATTTTTCTTATGTGGCATAATGCTGCTGCCGGTTGTTAGTTCATCAGGAAAAGAAATAAAATTAAAATTCTGACTCATATACAAACAAACATCCATGGCAAAACGGGACATTGTATTACACAATCCGCCCAAAGCTGAAGCAATAGCACGCTCATTTTTCCCTCTACTTAATTGAGCAGCAACCACATTGTATTTTAATGTTGCAAACTCTAATTCTTTGGTGGTTAATTCTCTATCGATAGGGAAGGAGCTTCCATAACCAGCAGCAGAGCCTAAAGGATTCTGATTGACAATTTGAGATACTCCATTTAGTAGGTACACATCATCAATAAGTAGTTCTGCATAGGCAGAAAACCACAATCCAAAGGAGGAGGGCATTGCTACTTGTAAATGTGTGTACCCGGGCAAAAGACTTTCTTTGTGAACATCTGCTAAACTTAAAAGAGTATCAAAAAGTGTTTTTGTTTTATCATTGATTATTGATAAATTTTCTTTGTAATAAAGTTGAAGAGCCACTAAAACTTGATCGTTTCTTGATCGTGCAGTGTGAATTTTCTTACCAACTTCTCCTAGTTTTTCTGTCAATTCCCATTCAATTTTAGAATGCACATCTTCAAAAGAGGCTTCAATACTAAAAGTTTCGTTTTTAATATCGTCAGCTAGCTCTTTTAATCCTCTTTTTAAGTCTTTTAATTCATTAGAAGTAATAATACCAATTGATTCTAACATAATAGCGTGCGCCAAAGAAGCTTGAACATCATATTTAGCGATATGCATGTCAATTTCTCGATCATTACCTACTGTAAATTTTTCTATCTGCTTGTCAATTGAAAATCCTTTATCCCAAAGCTTCATAATTTCTATATTTTATGTTTCCTATAAACTAGGAATTCCTTTTATGGTTTATTTTTGTTAAACGATCACTCTATTTAATAATTCGATATAAATTGCAATGCCTTCTTCAATTTCAGATACATATATAAATTCATCTGCAGAATGAGAACGGGTACTATCTCCTGGTCCTAATTTTACAGATTGACAACTGAGTACAGCTTGATCCGATAAGGTTGGCGAACCATAGGTTTCTCTTCCCAAAGCGATTCCTGCTTTTACCAATGCGTGATTTATATCAATTGAAGAGGAATTTAATCGTAAACTTCTTGGAGTAATTTTTGTACAAGGTGCTTTCTCTTGTAAAATAGCCGCAATTTCTTGATTGGAATAGGCATCATTTACGCGAACATCAATTACCAAATTTACATGAGCAGGAACTACATTGTGTTGTGAACCTGCATTGATTTGAGTGACGGTCATTTTTACATCTCCCAATGTTTCCGAAGTTTTTTCGAATTTAAAATCTTTAAACCATTGTAAAACTTCAATAGTGTTATAGATTGAATTACTTTTATTGGGATGTGCAGCATGACTTGGAGTTCCCTCTATGACAGCATCAAATACCACCAATCCTTTTTCTGCAACGGCTAAGTTCATTAAAGTGGGTTCACCAATAATTGCTACATCAATTTTAGGAATTATGGACAACATACTATTTAAACCGTGTTTACCACTATTTTCTTCTTCAGCAGAAGCCACGACAACTATATTGTAGGTCAAGTTTTCTTGTGCGTAAAAATGAGCGAACGTAGCGATTAAAGAAACCAAACATCCTCCGGCATCATTACTCCCTAAGCCGTATAATTTTCCATCTTCTACAACTGCTTTGAAAGGGTCTTTTGTATAAGCAGAATTTGGTTTAACAGTATCGTGATGAGAGTTTAGTAATAATGTTGGCTTGGTTTCATCAAAATGTTTGTTGGTAGCCCAAATATTATTTTTTGTTCTTTGAAATGGAATTTTATTTTCAACAAACCATCCTTCAATAAGAATTGCTGTAGGATCTTCTTCTTTAGAAAATGATTGAGTTTCAATTAATTTCTTCAGAAGTAAAATTGCACTAGCACTTAGTTTTTCGATACTCATGTTATAATGTGATTGTTGTAAAGTTGTCATTTTCGTTGGTTAACATGGAAGTATTGCCCATATTCACTTTGTGAACTCCTTTTTTTAATGCATCAAAACAATTTTCCAATTTGGGTAACATTCCTTCAGTTACAATTTCAGCGTCTAATAGTTCTTGATACGTTTTTGAATTGATTTTTTTTATGACTGATTTCGTATCATTAATATCTTTCAAAACCCCCTCCAATTCAAAACAATAATAAATTGAAGTTTCGTATACTTTACTCATTCCAATAGCAACTTGACTTGTAATTGTATCTGCATTTGTATTTAATAATTGACCATTTCCGTCATGAGTAATGGCACAAAAAACGGGTGTAAATTCAGCATTAATTAATTTATCTATTGCTTTATAATCCACTTCCTTAACATCTCCAACAAAGCCGTAATCCACTTCTTTTAATGGTCTTTTATCAGATTTGATACTATTGATGTCTGCACCGCTTAATCCAATCGCATTGGTATTTGATGCTTGTAATTTTGCAACGATATTCTTATTAACCAGCCCACCATAGACCATGGTGATAACTTCTAAGGTTTCAAGATCTGTAATGCGTCTTCCATGAAACATTTTAGACTCAATTCCCAATTTTGTAGCTATATATGTTGCACGTTTTCCACCGCCATGAACCAAGATTTTCTTCCCTTTAAGAGTAGAAAATAATTTTAGGAAAGTAGTTAATGAAGCCTCGTCTTCAATAATATTTCCTCCAATTTTTACGATTGATAATTTTTCTTTAGACATTTTCTAATATTTTTTTCAGAACCAATTGGGCAGCATAGGTTCTGTTATTTGCTTGTTCAATTACCAAAGAATTATCACTGTCCAAGACGGTATCTTCAACGATTACATTTCTTCTTACTGGTAAACAATGCATAAATTTTGCAGCTCCAATTTTCTTTTTAGTAATCATCCAATTGGGATCTGTATTCGCTTTTTTTCCATAATCGTCATAAGAACTCCAGTTTTTTGTGTAAATAAAATCAGCATCTTTAAATGCTTCTTCTTGGTGATGAGAAATAGGGGTATTTTTTGTAATTTCTGGATTTAAATTATATCCTTTGGGATTGGTAATTACAAAATCAACATCCATTTTTTGCATAGCCTGAGTAAAACTATTGGCAACTGCATGTGGTAAAGCTTTTACATGTGGTGCCCAACTTAAAACCACCTTTGGTTTCTTTTTTGTGGTGTTTTCAGCAATGGTAATGGCATCTGTTAGCCCTTGTAATGGGTGTCCGGTAGCACTTTCCATACTCACAATAGGTACAGAAGCAAATTTGACAAACGATTTTAAAACATGTTCAGATTCGTCTTTTTCCTTATCTGTTAAGGAAGGAAAAGCTCTTACAGCAATTATATCACAATATTGAGAAACCACTGCTGCTGCTTCTTTAATGTGTTCTGCAGTATTCCCGTTCATTACAGTACCATCCTCAAATTCAATACCCCAAGCATCGCCAGAAACGTTCATTACAATAGGATCCATTCCTAAGTTTAAAGCCGCTTTTTGGGTACTTAAACGGGTTCGTAAACTTGAATTGAAAAATAATAATCCCAGCGTTTTATTTTTTCCTAATTCAATATCTTTTAATGGATTCGCTTTCAATAGTTTCGCTTCTTCAATCCAAGAATTGATATTATCAATGTCGTTTATGGAGGTGTAATTCTTCATTTTTAACTATTTTATTTTTGTAAAATCAATGCTATTGTCCATAGCATTGATTATAAAATTATCATTTATACCGTTTACAATCCAAGTTTCTACTTTTGCTTTTTTACTCAGAGAAGCGGCTTCAATCTTAGATTCCATCCCCCCACTACCATGAGAAGATTTTGAATGAATAACTTCCTTTTTTAACTTTTCAAAATTATCAACTTTTTGAATTGTTTTTGGATTTTTATTTTGAATGGATTCTTTGGTATAAATTCCATTGGTATTTGTAGCTATGACCAATAAATCTACTTTTAAAAGAGCAGCTGTCAATGCGGCTAATTTATCATTATCACCGAATTTAATTTCATCGGTTGCTACGGTGTCATTTTCATTGATTATGGGAATATAATTATTCTGCACTAAAACATTAATGGTATTAACGATATTTGTTTTACTTTCCTGCTTCTCAAAATCAGAATAGGAGAGTAGACATTGAGAAGTTAACAGTCCATATTCTCTGAATATTTCTTGATAAATTCTGATTAAGTGAGGTTGTCCAATTGAAGCAAGAGCTTGTTTTACAAATACGTCTTCATGTTTGCTTTCTAATTTTACAAACTGTTTCGCAACTGCGATTGCTCCAGAACTCACAAGGATGAATTCATAAGTGTCTTTGAGTTTAGAAATTTGATTTGCTATATCTTCAATTTTCCCTCTAGAAATATTGTCAGTCTCTTTGGTAAGTGTATTAGAACCAACTTTTAGTAAAATGCGTTTCTTTTTTTGCATATTATCTTATTTGTCCATTTCCGTGCACATACCATTTGTTTGTGACCAAATGTTTTAGTCCTATTGGACCACGTTGATGTAATTTATCTGTACTTATTGCCAATTCACCTCCCAAACCTAATTGACCACCATCTGTAAAACGTGAAGATGCATTGTGATATACAGCAGCTGTATCTATATTTTCCATGAATAATATGGCTTCAGCTTCATTGTCGGTAATAATTACGGATGAATGTCCTCCTGAATATTTGTTAATCATTTCTATGGCATTCTCATTTGAAGTAATTTCTCCAATTAAAATTTTGTAATCTAAAAATTCTTCATACCAAATATCATTCGATGAAATTCCTGTAACCTGATCTAATTTTGAAAAGAAAGTATCTCCTAAAACCTCAATTTGCATGGCTTTTAGTTTTGATAATAATTGGTTTGTAAAAGCTGTTTTATTGGGAAGATTTGTATCAATTAAAACTTTGTCTATTGCATTACAAGCAGATATTTTTGATTTACCATTTAGGATAATATCAATAGCAATATCTATGTTGGCTTCTTTGTGAACATAAACAAAATTGTTTCCACGTCCACTAATAATAACAGGACATGTAGCATGTTTTTTCACAAAAGCAATTAAACGTTCCCCTCCTCTGGGAACTATTAAATCTACTTTTTGAGTTGGTTTTTCTAAAAAAGTTTGTGTTTTAGTTCTGTCAAATTGCAAATAAGTAACCCATTCAGAAACAGCTCCGTGTTTTTCTAAAGCTTGATGCCACAATTCCACAATTTTTAGATTTGAATTTAAAGATTCTTTTCCACCTTTTAGAAGTATTTTGTTTCCAGATTTAAAGGCAATTCCTGCAGCTTCTACAGTTACATCAGGTCTAGACTCATAAATGATTAAAACAGTTCCAAAAGAAGCTGTTTTATTATAAACCTGCATTCCGTTGTCATGTTTAAAAGCAAAACGTTCTACACCAACAGGATCTTCTTGTGAAGCTAAATGTTTGGCTGCAGCAATCATTTCATTAACTTTAAAATCGTTAACTTTTAAACGATCAAACATAGAAATATCTTCCCCTTTATAGGCTTCTAAATCTTTTTTATTACTACTTATAATTGTCTCTCTTTCTTGGTCAAGAAGTTCAGCCATTGTAAGCAAAACATTATTTCTAGTCTCTATGGATAATAAAGTATTCATCTAATATCTTCTTCGTTTGTTATTTATCTAAAGCATCAACCAAAGCTTCAAAAAACTGATTGATGTGCTCTTTTTTTATTGTCAAAGGAGGTAAAATTCTTAAAAGTTTTTTATTTGCTGCTCCGCCCGTAAATATCTGATACTCGTATATTAATTTCTTTCTTAAATCTCCTACTTCGAAATCAAATTCCAATCCTAACATTAAACCTCTGCCTTTGATCCTTTTGATATGAGGAATTGTCTTTGCAATTTTGATAAAGTATTCAGACATTTCCTTAACATTATCCATCAATTTATCCTCTTCAATTACATTTAGAACAGACAAACTTGCAACACATGCTAAGTGATTTCCTCCAAAAGTGGTACCCAGCATTCCAAATTTAGCTTCAATACTTGGGTGAATTAGAATCCCACCAATAGGGAAACCATTCCCCATTCCTTTGGCAATAGAAATGATGTCTGGAGTAACATTGTAATGTTGAAAAGCAAAAAACTTTCCAGAACGACCATATCCAGATTGTACTTCATCGGCGATGAAAAAAGTATTGTTTGCTTTACAGAGTGCATCGACTTTTTCAAAAAACTCTGCAGTTGCTTGATCTAAGCCACCAACTCCTTGAATAAATTCAATAAGAACTGCACAAACGTCTCCTTTTTTAAGTTCTTTTTCTACTCCTTGAATATCATTTAATTTTATGGTTGTGACTTTTTGTTGTGCATTAATGGGAGCAATAATAGCAGCATTATCTGTTGCAGCAACAGCAGCAGAAGTTCGCCCATGAAATCCATTTTTAAAAGAAATAACTCTCGATTTCCCTGTTTTGAAGGATGCTAATTTTAGAGCATTTTCATTTGCTTCTGCACCAGAATTACATAAAAATAATTGATAATCTTTACAACCAGATAGCTTTTCAATTTTGTTTGCCAACTGCTTTTGTAATGGATTTTGTATTGCATTTGAATAAAATCCTAATTTAGCAACTTGTTTTGTAATTGCTTTGACATATTTGGGGTGTCCATGTCCTATAGAAATTACAGCATGTCCTCCATATAGATCTAAATATTCTCGGTTGTCTTCATCATACACATAAATCCCTTTTGCAGAAACAGGAGTAACATCATACAATGGATACACATTAAATAATCCCATTTTTTTAATTTTTTATTTGGTTAATCTTATTAAAAGAGGTGTTAATTCCTTTAATTAATGACGAACTTAAACCTTGGTGCTCCATTTCGTTTAAACCTTCAATAGTACAGCCCCCAGGAGTTGTTACCCTATCTATTTCAGCTTCAGGATGATTGCCAGATTCTTTTAAGAGTGTTGCAGCTCCAAAACAAGTTTGCATTGCTAATTCGTGCGCTTCATGCGCTTCAAATCCTAATTGAATAGCGCCCTGAGTAGTTGCTCTTATTAAACGCATCCAAAAGGCAATTCCACTTGCACAAATTACTGTGGCAGCTTGTAGTTGCTCTTCTGGAATTTCCATAGAGACTCCTAAACTATTAAAGATGGTCTTTGCGAATTCTATTTTTTCTTTTCCTTTTGTATTTGGAGAAAGACAGGTCATAGATTGTGCAACTGAAGCAGCAGTATTAGGCATTGAACGTATGATGCTTATATCTTTACTAACAATGGCTTCAATTTTTGCAATTGAAAATCCTGTAATTACAGAGATTAGAACGTGATTTTTATTCAAATGAGGAACAATACTTTCTAAAATGCGATTAAAATGTCTAGGCTGAACTGCAAAAATTAAAATATCAGAATTTATTACTGCTTCAGAATTGTCTGAAGTTAAAACTACTTCATCGTAGTTGTTAAAATCTTTGATAGAATTTGTATTTCTTTTAGTCAAATACAAGGAACTTACAACCTTGTTTTTTAATAATCCTTTTCCGATTGATTGTCCTAAACTTCCCGCTCCAATTATTGCTACTTTCATGTTTTTTTATTTTGTTACCAATACAGCTCTATTTCTTTTAAAAATAAGTTGCTTTTAAATTCAATCCAACCATTTCATCAAATCCAACCATTAAATTCATGTTTTGAATGGCTTGGCCAGAAGCTCCTTTTAAAAGATTATCAATAGTGCTTGTGATTAATAATTTATTTCCGTGTTTTGCTAAATGAAGCAAACACTTATTTGTATTTACAACTTGTTTCATATGAATATCATTATCAGATACAAATGTAAATGCAGCATCTTTATAGTAGTTATGATATATTTCTTTTGCTTTTTCAATGCTACCTTCAAATTTAATATAGGTTGTTGCAAAAATACCTCTTGAGAAATTCCCTCTATTTGGCATAAAGTTAATTTCAGTATTAAAATTGGATTGTAATTGATTTACAGTTTGATGTATTTCTCCTAAGTGCTGGTGGTTAAAAGCTTTGTAATGAGAAAAATTATTGTCTCTCCAAGTAAAATGTGTAGTTGAAGACAACGAGGTTCCCGCTCCAGTTGCTCCAGTTACAGCATTTATATGAAGATCGTCATTTAGTAAACTATTCGCTGCCAAGGGTAAAATTGCCAATTGTAAAGCAGTTGCAAAACAACCAGGGTTGGCGATGTATTTGGCATTCTTAATTTTATCTTTTTGTAATTCAGGTAATCCATACACAAATTCTTTTCCATTGAAATTGTGATCTTTAAGTAACCTGAAATCATTACTTAGATCAATAATTTTTGTGCTTGCTGAAAAATGATTGTTCTTTAAAAAAGCAGTAGAGTTTCCATGACCTAAACATAAAAATAACACATCAACTTCTGAATTAATAGTATTTGTAAAACTAATCTCAGTGCTCCCTGTTAAATCTTGATGAACCTTGTGTATTTTATTACCAGCATTAGAAGTACTGTATACAAAATTGATCGTTGTTTTTGGATGATTTAACAATAGCCTTATTAATTCCCCTGCTGTATATCCTGCACCACCTATAATTCCAACCTCTAACATATTTAAGAATTTACTTGTTGATATATTTTATTCTGATTTCCTAAAATTTTAATAAAACCTTTAGCATCCTCTGCTGTCCATGCTTTATTTTCTTCCCCATAGCTTCCAAATTTAGCAGACATTAAATCGTGTTTAGAAATAATTCCATCCAAAGAGAAATGATACGGTTTTAAAGTAACCATAACGTCTCCAGAAACTTTGTTTTGGGAACTTTGTAAAAAAGCTTCTGTATCTCTCATTACTGGATCTAAATATTGACCTTCATGTAAATGCATTCCGTAAAAGCTAGACAGATATTCTTTGTGTTGTAATTGCCATTTGGTTAGGGTGTGTTTTTCCAATAAATGATGCGCTTTTACTGTAATTAGAGCAGCAGCAGCTTCAAAACCTACTCTTCCTTTAATTCCAACGATGGTATCGCCAACATGAATATCTCTACCAATTGCGAATTTTGAAGCGAGATCATTTAAAATCGCAATATTTACTTGAGGGATATTTTCATCGCCATTTAAAGCGGTTAATTCACCCTTTTTGAATGTCAGTGTTATTTTTTCTTCACCATTTTTTTCAATTTGTGAAGGATATGCTTCACTTGGTAAGGGTTTCTCTGAGTTTAAAGTTTCAACTCCTCCAACACTCGTTCCCCAAAGACCCTTATTCACAGAGTACTTTGATTTTTCCCAAGACATTTCAATGCCCTCAGATTTTAAATAATCTATTTCTTCTTCTCTAGTTAGTTTTTGATCTCTTATGGGTGTTATAATGTTGATGCCCGGAGCCAAGGTTTGAAATATCATATCGAAACGAACTTGATCATTTCCTGCACCTGTACTTCCATGAGCTATATATTTGGCTCCAATACTTTTTGCATACTCAACAATTTCAATGGCTTGTATAATTCTTTCAGCGCTAACAGAGAGAGGATACGTATTGTTTTTTAATACGTTACCAAATATTAAATACTTCACTACTTTTTGATAGAAAGTAGCTACTGCATCAATATTCTTGTAGGTAGAAACGCCCATTTTGTAGGCATTATTTTCTATTTGATTGATTTCTTCTTTTGTAAAACCACCTGTGTTTACGCTTACTGCATGAACCTCATATTCTTTTGATAAACTTACAGCACAGTAGGAGGTATCCAAACCTCCACTATATGCGATTACTAATTTTTTCATTTTATTTTATTTGTACAGGTTATTTATTTTAGTTGTCTTATTTCGGATTCAAAACGAGGGTTGACGAAATATTTATAACTCAATTCATCTCTTAATTTCCCTATTTTTTCTAGTTCCTCTATCAATATTTTAGACATTTCAGAAAGAACAATATGTGTCATTCCTAGCAATTCATTGTAATGGTGAACTTTCGATGTTTGCGCAATTGAAATAAGAAAGTTGTTCGAATACAATTCTGTCATTTTAGCCATTAATAATAGGCCTAGATTATAATTGCGATATTTTCGATCTACCCACAAAGTAGAGCGCTCATACACAGAATATTCTTTTACATGATGTTCATGTGCAAAAATATGACCAATCACCTTTTCTTCTTTTTTCATTAAAAAACATCCGTTTTTTAAACGTCTCTTTAATAAGTCTATTCGAACATGATATAAAGAAGGTAATGCTTTCGATCTTTCAGATATGATTGCAAGTATTTCTTCTGGAAGTTCATAGACTAACTCTAGTTTTATGCCTTGTTCAGAACAATAGATTTCTGCGTTGTTGATAACGCCTTTAATATCTGTATTCAATATGGATTCCATTATTTGTTATTCCTTTTTTATTGGGATGTTTGTTCGTTTTTTTCAAAACAAACATCCAAAGGTTTATTTTACATTAATTGATCAATTATTGTTTCTATTTCTTAATAGAGACAAAATGTTTTTTTAATAATAACGGAAAATAGAAAGTGAATTACTTTCTTAAACTGAATGATCCCCTTAGGGACGAGTTTTAGGAAAACGCAGAATAGACGTTTTAGTATTTCCTACTAAAACGAAAGAGATAAAAGATATGTTGTTTCCTGTTTTCACTGAATAACTACATTTACTATTAACTCTAAATCGTCGGCGATAGCCCCTTTCGTTAATATTAGCAGCAAAACTACAATTTATTATGAACTAAACAATAATTAAATATGAAAAAAAAACATGCTTTTAGAGGAAGTTTGTCAAAATAACAGTCGAATATTATATTTCTCATAATTATGAATTCTATGTTGGATTTATATATTGCTATTGATGGTGTTATTTTTTTATTTTAAAACTAAAGCTTCAAATAATTTCACATCCATTAAACTTTGATTATTTTTATGAAAAATTAATAAATTAATTTAGAAATAATAAACTTCAATTAAGAACGTTATACTATAATCAAAAAGTAAAAATGAAAAAAAAATCTCTCCTATCATCAGTAGTTCTTCTGTTTTTACTCCTGACAGTTAGCTGCACGAATAACAACATTAAATTTAAAATAGAAAAAGGGAAAGTTGGAAATGTCACAACTAAAACTACTATTCAAGATTTAACCACCATATTTAAGAAGGACTCTATTGTTAAGAACCTTAGTGAAGGAGTCCAAGGAAATAATTATTTTCAAGAAGATGATGAGTATTTTATTTTTGAAAAAGGAGGAAAATTATTACTAACAATTTTGCCAAAAGAACAATTAGATTCAACCTCTACAATTAAAAGTATTGAAATACACGATGAACGTTTTAAAACCCTGTCAGGAATTAGTATAAATTCAAGTTTTTCTGAAATTAACGTCAGTAACACTATACATAAAATTGAACGTACTTTTTCCTCTGCTACCTTGTTTTTAGACAATTTAAATACGACAATTACTATTGATAATGAAGAACTAGGTTTAAAAGAGTTTAGTACGCAGAAAGTTACTAAAGAACAAATTCCTGATTTAGCAAAGATGAAAACATTCATAGTTTGGTTTAATTAGGTTGGTTTTTTCTGCTTCTGAAAAAAGAAAGTTATTTTAGTTATCATGATAATTCAATCGTATGAATAAAAACTATACTATTCAAAAAGCTCCATTTGTTGTTCCAACAACAGACGGTAAATTAATTGAAGAGCATTTTGGAAATGCAACTGATAACAATTCAGCAATAAGTATTGCGCACATGATTGCACCACCTGGCTGGAAAGAACCTTTTCAGACTCCAAAATTTGATGAATTTACCTATATTATAAAAGGGAAAAAACAATTTATTATTGATGGAGAAACAATTGTCTTAGAATCAGGTCAATCTATCAAAATAAACAAACAGACCAGAGTTCAGTATTCAAATCCCTTTGATGAGCAATGTGAATATATGGCTATCTGCATGCCTGCCTTTTCAATGGATTTGGTAAATAGGGAAGAGGTTTAACCTTTTTTTCGCGTGAGATAAAAAGGCAAATACATCAATAAAAAATAAGGAATAACAATCAGTTCAACTACAAAAACATATTGAGGCCATTCTCCAAATACATCTAGCAAAGTTTCCGCATTTGGTTTTTCGTTGGTGAAAAAATAATTGGACCCTAAAAAGTAATTCAAAACAAACATTATAAGCATGTAAACTTGCATTCCTATAAACGATTTACCCACACTATTTAATGTTGGTCTCATGTTATAAATAAAGGTACAATACATCATAAAGAATACAAGACCAGCGTGAACAAACCAATATCTAAAAAAAGGAAAGTTTAAATAATTATATTCATCAGGTGTGATTAAAGACTGTAAAGTTCCACCAAGTATTAAGAAGAAAAAAATTTCATAATATAAAAATTTTCTTGTTGTTGATAGTATTGGAATCGTTAGTGCTAAAAAGCTACACAAATGTAATGGTAAGTCTTCTTGATAATTAAAATTACCTTTATAGATTTTTAAAAATGTTCCAAAAATGACTGTTATAGAAATTGAAAAAGCGATAATGTTACCTACCTTAATTTGAGTTCTTTTATGCTGTTTTTTTGCCCATAAAATAAGGAAGAAACCCAACAAGAGAATCATAAAATTTAGCCACAGATGTTGCAGTGTAAAAGGAATAAAATTACTGTTTTCCTTGAAAAAAAAATCGTTCAAAATATGTAATTATTAGTATAGAAAGTAACTCTAAAGATACTAATAATTTGCTCTTTTACAAGCTAATAAGGTGTTTTTAAGCAGCATTGCGATCGTCATTGGTCCAACTCCACCAGGAACAGGTGTGATGAATTCTGATTTTTTAGAGACTTCTTCAAAGGCAACATCACCAACCAATTTAAATCCATTTTTTTTACTAGCATCCTTTAAACGAGTAATTCCTACATCAATAACAGTTACCCCATCTTTCACCATATCCGCTTTTAAAAATTCAGGAATTCCAATTGCTGCGATGATAATATCTGCTTGTAAAGTGATTTCTTTTAAGTTTTTAGTTCTACTATGACACATCGTAACTGTTGCGTTTCCAACGGTTCTTTTTTGAGATAATAAAATACTCATAGGGCTTCCAACAATATGACTTCTTCCTAGAACAGCCACGTGTTTTCCGGAGGTTCTTACGTTGTATCTTTCCAATAATTCTAAAATTCCAAAAGGGGTTGCAGAAATAAAAGTAGGTAAATTTAAAGCCATTTTTCCAACATTAGTTGGATGAAAACCATCTACATCTTTCTCAGGATCTACGGCCATCAAGACTTTTTGTTCATCTATATGGTTAGGGAGTGGAAGCTGTACTATAAAACCGTCGATGTTTTTATCAACATTTAACCTCTCAATATCATTTAATAGTTCTTTTTCAGAAATATCTTCGGCCAATCTTATCAGTGTAGATTCAAAACCAACTCGCTCACAAGCTTTTACTTTTGCATTTACGTAGGTAATACTTGCGCCATTATCTCCAACTATGATTGCTGCTAAGTGTGGGGTCTTTTTACCCTGGTTTTTGAAATTTACTACTTCTAAAGCAATTTCTTCTTTTATGTCTGCCGCTGTTTTTTTTCCGTCTAATAAAATCATATTATCTAAGAATGTATACTAGTATTAGTTTTAAAATTATTTCATTCCTTGCATCATTTGCATCATTTTTTTACCACCTCCGCCTTGCATCATCTTCATCATTTTACTCATTTGATTGAATTGCTTCATCAATTGATTGATTTCTTGAATAGTAGTACCAGACCCTTTTGCAATTCGCTTTTTTCTACTAGCATTAATAGTCGTGGGGGTGCTTCTTTCTTTTGGAGTCATGGAGTGAATGATTGCTTCAATTCCTTTGAAAGCATCATCATCAATATCTACATCTTTCATTGCTTTACCAGCTCCAGGGATCATTCCAACTAGATCTTTCATGCTTCCCATTTTTTTAATTTGCTGAATTTGAATTAAGAAGTCATCAAAACCAAACTGATTTTTTGCAATTTTCTTTTGTAATTTTCTAGCTTCCTCCTCATCATATTGATCTTGTGCTCGTTCAACCAATGAAACGACATCTCCCATTCCTAGAATTCGATCGGCCATTCTATCCGGATGGAAAACATCAATTGCATCCATTTTTTCACCAGTACCAATAAATTTTATTGGTTTGTCTACTACAGACTTGATCGTTAATGCAGCTCCACCTCTTGTATCACCGTCTAATTTTGTAAGAACAACACCTTCAAAATTTAAAATAGCATTGAATGCTTTTGCTGTATTTACAGCATCTTGACCTGTCATAGAATCTACAACAAAAAGTGTTTCATGAGGATTCACCGCTTTGTGAATGCTTGAGATTTCATTCATCATTTCTTCATCTACAGCCAAGCGTCCTGCTGTATCAATGATCACTACATTTTTGCCATTTGCTTTGGCATGTTGTATCGCATTGTTAGAAATTTCTACAGGATTGTTATTTCCAACTTCAGCATATACCTCAACCCCAATTTGTTCTCCAACAACTTGTAATTGATTGATGGCAGCTGGTCTGTAGACATCACAACCCACTAATAAAACTTCTTTAGATTTTTTAGTTTTTAGGTAGTTTGCCAATTTACCAGAAAATGTTGTTTTACCCGAACCTTGCAATCCAGACATTAAAATTACGGTTGGTGAACCTCCTAGATGAACCCCTACAGTTTCTCCACCCATTAATTCAGTTAGTTCATCTTTAACTAACTTTACCATCAATTGCCCTGGATTTAAGGTAGTTAATACGTCTTGGCCCAGCGCTTTGGTTTGAACTTTCTTGGTAAATTCTTTCGCAATTTTGAAGTTTACATCGGCATTTAGTAAGGCTCTTCTTACTTCTTTTAGTGTTTCTGCAACATTAACTTCTGTAATTTTACCATGACCTTTTAGGGTATGTAAAGCTTTATCTAATTTATCGCTTAAATTATTAAACATAATTTGTCTTCTTTTTTAAAACACAAATATAAGAATTAGAGCCGATTTGTATACTGAATACTCATAGTTTTTTATGTTTTTGAATTTTTATAGTAAGGGGATATAATGCTGATTCTTCTTTTTGAAAATACGCATTAATAATAGGTGTATCTATTTGAATTTCAGTTTAATAAAAAAAAATCAACAGCCTATTTCTTAATTTTATTTACAAGGATTAAAATTCTATTTGAATTATTGAGTAGATCAATTAATTAATTTTTTGAAGGAATAAATTTCAATGCGACTCCATTGATACAGTGTCTTTTACCGGTGGTTTTTTTTGGTCCATCATTAAAGGAGTGACCTAAATGCCCACCGCAAGTAGCGCATTTTAATTCTGTTCTTGCGTATCCTATTTTATAATCGACATCTAGTGCTACATTTTTTTCTATAGCTCTATCAAATGAAGGCCAACCGCTCCCTGAATCAAATTTATGTTTAGATGAATATAATTCAGTTTTACAAGCTGCACAAACATAAACTCCTTTTGTGTAGTTTTTGTCGTAAGAACTAGAAAAAGCTACCTCAGTTCCTGCTTCACGCAAAACATAATATTGAATAGCTGTTAACTGATTTTTCCACTCTGAATTAGTTTTATTGATTTTATATTTTTTTTTTGGAACAACATTTTGCGCTTTACCAGAACAGTTTATCAAAAAAAGAGCGATGACTATAGATAAAATTGTTTTCATAAAAACTATATATTTATTTTCTAAAGATAGAATATCTAGTTTTATAAAATTGTTAAAACTATTTTAAATGTTTATTTTTAGGTTTAAGTTTCTTTTAAAAGAAAATTAAATAACTGTAGTCACTTTTGTAAATTAATTGTAAAAAGAAATAGAATTCCTATATTGTAGCCTTACCTGTTATTTGAACACTTTTCTTAATAAAATATTTTATGTTAAAAATTGGAGATAAAAAATTAATCAATGCTTGGGCTTTTTATGATTGGGCTAATTCGGTATATTCATTAGTAATAAGTACCGCAGTATTTCCTATCTATTATTCAGGTTTAACTGCTTCAAAAGGTTTTGCAAATGCAGATGGTAAAATTACTTTTTTGGGAACATTGTGGACCCCAACAAGTTTATATAATTATGCGTTAGCCCTTTCTTTTTTGATTGTCGCCCTGATTTCTCCAATGTTATCTGGAATTGCAGATTACGCAGGAAATAAGAAGAAGTTTTTAAAAGGTTTTTGTTTATTAGGATCAGTTTCCGTGATGAGTTTATTCTTTTTTACAGGAAAAGAAACGCTCTGGGTAGCTATTGTTTTTTCAATTTTGGCAAGTATCGGTTTTTGGGGAAGTATTGTTTTTTACAATGCATATTTGCCAGAAGTGGCTACACCTGAGCAGCAGGATAATGTGAGCGCAAAAGGCTTTATGATGGGGTATCTAGGCTCTATCATCCTTTTAATTGTTTGTTTGATTTTAATTGAAACAGAAGTATTTGGTTTTTATGATAAACAATTTGGTTCTCAATTATCATTTCTATTGGTTGGTTTATGGTGGATTGGTTTTGCTCAAGTTACTTATGCCAAGTTGCCGAATAAAGAAAAAGTTGCTTTGCCAAAAGACAATTATTTTAAGAAAGGATTAAAAGAAATTAAAAAAGTTTCAAAGGAGTTATTGATTCATAAGGAATTAAAAATTTTTTTAATCTCATTCTTTTTGTTTAGTATCGGTGTTCAAACAATTATTTTAATGGCGGGTATATTTGGAACAATCCTAGGATTAGAAACGTTAAATTTAATAGCGACCATATTACTAGTTCAATTTGTTGGTATTTTTGGAGCTTTCCTATTTTCTAGATTGTCTAATAAAATTGGAAATATCAAAACGCTAAAAATTACCATTGTAATTTGGGGCCTCGTTTGTTTTATTGGCTTTAATTTAACAAAAGACACTCCAAATATAGAAATGTATTTCTATGTTTTAGGAGCCCTAATAGGACTGGTGATGGGAGCAATACAATCTTTAGCTAGATCAACCTATTCTAAATTATTGCCCAAAACAGAGGATACAACCTCTTATTTTAGCTTTTATGCTGTGACAGAAAAAATTGCTTTGGTTGTGGGGATGGTTACCTTTGGAATATTAAATTCTTTGATTTCTATACAATCTAGTGTTTTGGCATTGGCTATTTTTTTCTTAGCTGCTTTTATTTCTATCAGTAGAATTAAGAAAACTACCTATGTTCATTAATAAAAAATTCTCCTGATAAAGATAAAAATAAAGATAAGACTTGAATATGCTATGAAAAAAGGGATTATAAATGACTTATAACCCACTATTAAGAAGATACTTATCAATAATAATTGAAAACCCAATCCAAAGGTTGAAATTAAGGTCATCAACCAATTAGGGAAGGGCTTTCCACGAGATGCATTTTTATCTAAAGTATAAATAATCTTATCAAATACCCCGTAAAGTAATTTATATAAGAAGAAAAGAACATTTACATTCTTTTGTTTTTCACCTGGTAAAGCTGTTGGAGTTTTATCTTCAAAAACTCGACTGGTAGTGTCTCCATCAAAACGGTTTCTTAAAATTACATAATAATAATTGTATAAAGTACCTTGGAGTTGTATTCCAAAAAAAGCGAGAAATGCCATTGCAAGACTAATTTCAGTGACTTGCCATAATGTGACGAAAATGATCAAATTTAAAATAATATCAGAAACAGAATCCAAGAAACGCCCGGTATAAGAGGGTGTTTTTTTAATTCTTGCCAATTCACCATCTGCCGCATCTAAAATAGACTTAAAGATCAAGAAAAAAGCTGCGGTAAAATAATACTCTTTAGTAATACAATAGATACCTATTAATCCAGATATTATAAAAGCAATCGTTACATCTACAGGAGTAAATTTCGTGTTTCTTAGAGAATTCGCAATGAATCTAGCGATGGGTCTGCCGTAATCAGATAAATCTAAAAATTGATATTTCGCAGGTAATTTAGACATAAAATGCTTTTGTAGTGAGCATTTTTATTACCTCTAAAAGTCATAAAACAGCACAGTATTAATTATCTTTCAAAATTATGTAAAAAGTGGAACAAATAGGTAAGACTTTTAAAGTTTTTTTATAAACACTTAAAAGCATTATTTTAGTATACAAATAAAATACAAACATAAAAAAAAGCGCAGCAAATGCTACGCTTTTTTATTCATTGGAATTTCAGTTTTACTCAACCGTAACATTAAAAGTTACCTCTATATCAGTACTTCCACCAGCACTAGCTGAAGTCCCATCATTTGGTTTTGTAGGTTCGTGTTTCAATACAACAGTGATAGAACCAGAACCCGCCGCTCCAGAAGTTATGGAAGTTTCTAATCCAAGAGGATTACCATTTCCATCTGTATCTGTCTTAGAGATTGTTAACCCAGAAACACTAGAAGTAAAGAAAAATTCATGTTCATCGTCTTCTTCTTTTATTTCTTCGGTAATATCTTCAGCAGGAGATTCAGTTTCATTTAATAATTCAATTGCTCCTGTGTAGGTTGTATTTGCCTTTAAAGAACCTGAAATCGCATAAGTTCCTTCGTTTCCGCCTTCACCATCAAGATCCTTAAAAGATAAGGTAACGATATCGCCACCATTTGTTAAGGTATAATTTAGTGTTGTAATTACTTCTTCTTCATGGTCATGATCATCATGGTCATCATGGTCATCTTCAGAACACGCTGTAAAAGTCAGTGCTGAAATAAATAAAATTGCTAAAAATTTAATTGTTTTTGCGGTACTTGTAATTTTCATAATATTGAGTTTTAATAATTGATTTTAATTTTTACGTTGAAATTTCTTCCTAATTCATCAGTATAGAATCGGAATCTATTTAAATATTCTCTATACGATATATCCAATATGTTTTCTATATTGAATTCTAATTTTAAACTTCCTTTTTTGAAAGTATTAAATACTGCAGATGCACTAAAACCAAATAGTGAATATGCAGGAGGTGGAGTGCTAGTATCTACAAAAACCTCTTGTTGAGTAGATGGATTGAATGTAAAAAAGTTATAATCTGGATACTGGTTTTGGCGTAATACAGTGGTGTTTTTTAAACTAATTTTCAACTGATTCCATTGTTCGTTTGTATACACGATACGGCTGCTAAAATTAGTTCCAGGCATATGAATTAAAGGAATGTCTTTAGTTAAATTAGTACCTTGTATCCAACTGATATTTCCAATATAATCGAATTGATGATTAATTCTTTTATTGATATCTATATCTATACCGAAAATTTCAGCATCTACCTGATCGTATTCCCAAACAGGAAATGCGCCTTTAATAGTTGTAGTGATACCTGTAGGAATTAACTGAATAAATCCATTGATTCTCTTATAATAAGGACTTATTATAAATCCAAAATTATCGTTGTTTCTCTCTAAAGAAATATTGAATTTATTCGCAACTTCTTTTTTGATATTTAAAAATCCAATTTCAAATCGAGCATTACTGTGGTGAACCCCATCACTAAAAAACTCTGATGGATTTGGAACTCTATTTCCCAATCCATAATGCAGTAGGAATGTTAAATTATTTTCCCATCGTTTTGAAAAACCTACGCTAGCTGAAACATTATGAAAAATGAATGTTGGATGTGTATTAATTCTTGTATTGTCAATTTCACCTTCAAATTGAGGAAATAATTGGTCAAAATTATTTTTTTTCCAATCAGCTAATAAATAGGTTTTATTCGCATTTATTTCAGAGTAATCATACCGAATTCCAGCATTTATTTCAGTAGTCTCATTCATCGCGTAGTTTCCTGTGGAGAAAATGGCAGCATCGACTTTTTCAAAATCAGGAATCAACGGTCGAGATCTAGTTCCAGCGACTGCATCGTTCTGTTGAAAGCGTCCTAGTATACCTAAATTAAATGTAAGATTAGGTAAAAAATCAATGTATAGATTTGGTTGCAGACTTGTCGTAAACAATCGTAAATCTATAACAGGTATATTTTTTTTATTCCCTCTTCCTAAATCAAACTCTTTCCTTCTGTTTATTTGAAAATCATATTGAACAGTTAATTTACCAAATCCTTTGAAACGTTTATAGGCTTCAATTTTTGCTAAATGATGTAAAATAATTTGTTTGGGATTTTCAATCTTATACGAAAAGCCTCCTGTATTTCTTGGTTCAGGACTATTTATCGCTTGAACTAAATCATTTACATTACCAATATGGGATAATTGTAAAATACCAAAATTGTTATTTACGACACTGTAATATGCTTCAAACCCTTTTTCAAAACTATTATAACCAAACCTAAAGGAGGCATTCAGATTTTGCATTCCAGAATTGGTTAAGTGATAATTGGGGGTTTTAAAATCTCCAAAGTGTTTATAACTAGTTTGAAATTTCCCAAAATAACCAGACGAGTAGGTTTTTACAATTTCTGTATTTACATTTCCGCCAAAACCATTAGAGTTAAATGAGATTGAAGATTTACCGAAAATACTGTCTTTAGTAGCAAACTTTTTTCCACGAATAAGAATCAATCCACCGATCGCATCACTACCGTATTTTAAAGTATTCGCCCCTTTTATAACATCAATTCTATTGCTAGAATTTAAATCAAAATTTGGTGCGTGCTCATCTCCCCATTCTTGGTCAAACATTCGTACACTATTATTGATAATTAACAGTCTGCTACTATGCAAACCGTGAATCATAGGTTTTACAATAGTAGAACCTGTAGTTAGCGAAGAAACACCACTAATTGTTTTTAAAGCATCACCTAAAGATTTATCTGTGTAATTTTCAATTACATCTTCTTTAATGCTTTGCTCTATACTTGTTGTTTCAGTTTTTGTGTTGGTTTTCACAATCACTTCATTAAGTTCTTCTAAATGATGTTCTAACAAAATTTCTTTGAATAAATTATTCTTTAGATTGATTGTTCTTATTTTTGTTTCGCATGCTATATGATTAATTTCAAGTTTGATCTTCCCTTCACATAAGTCATTAAATTCAAACAGCCCCTCTAAATTAGTAGTGGTGTATTTGTTTAAATTTATGAGGTGAATAGATGCACCAATTATTGGTGTAACATCGTGGAAATCAGTTATTTTTCCCTTAAAATTAAGGTTACAATTTTGAGCAGCTATATGGTTTGGTATACCAAATAAAGCAATGCACAAAAAAAATATTTTTTGCATTTTTAGTTTTTACGTTCAACAAGAAAAGAATTTTATGTTTGAACTACACTTGGGGGTCCTCTGAGTGAAAAGGATAATTGCTGATGATTTTTTAAGAAATTACTTTTAAGATTTTCTGCTGAATTGATTTCAGCACAGTTGATGAAGTTAAAAATGGAATTGTTTACATAGAAGGGACTATGATTTAAAATGTGGAGTTCACATTTAGCCTCTTTTTGATGTAAATGACTTTCTGATTTGGATTGACAAATACGATGTTCATGATTGCTAAAAGAGTGCAAAAACAAGGTCATTATAGGTATAATAAATACCAATAATAAGAAAGTACTGACGCTATGTTTTTTGTTTTTAAACAACGTTATTTTATTATTTATCCCAAGACGCAGTTATTGAATTTCTGCAAAAGGGTCGCAAGTTAAAATATTCTCAGGAAATTAAACCTATGTATAAGTAACTTTTTTTGTGCAACTAAACAGTATACTTTTTATTAATTTATTCGACTTTATATATGGTACCATCAGTTTTAAATTTACTAAAGCCGATTTTGGCTGAAAAACTGTAGGAAGAATCAGTTACTTTCACAATTTGTACATATATTGGTTTTTTATCCAATTCTTTTTTTGGTGACTTCATATTTAACGTATAGAAGAAATTATTTTTCCATTTGATATATAGTGTGTCAGTGTGTAAAATTCTTTTTTCACTAGCGGAACTGTCATTAGAAACTGAAATCACTTTCTCATATTCTTCAATTTGAAGGCTATCAATTCTTGTGATTTTAGTTTTGCCATATCCTTCACCTGCTGGAATTTCAAAAACTCCTTTTTTAAATCGATCTGAATTGTCTATAATTTCAGTTGTACACGAAGTTAGTGCAATGATGATGATGAGTATTCCAACTATATTTTTCATCAAATTCCTGTGTAATTTGCAGGTGATATTGCCTTTAATTCTTCTTTAATTCCTGATGAAACATCCAAAGTATCTATAAAATTTGCAATCGAGACCTGGTTTATTCTCTCATTTGTTCTTGTCAACCCTTTTAAAGCTTCATAAGGATTTGGATACCCTTCTCGTCTTAAAATAGTCTGAATTGCTTCGGCAACAACAGCCCAATTATTTTCCAAATCTTGTTCGAACTTTTGTTTGTTTAATAATAACTTATTCAATCCTTTAAGTGTAGCACTAAATGCAATCATGGTATGACCGAAAGGAACTCCTACGTTCCTTAGTACGGTACTATCTGTTAAGTCTCTTTGTAAACGAGATATTGGTAATTTTGCAGAAAGGTGTTCGAAAATAGCATTTGCCAATCCTAAATTTCCTTCAGAGTTTTCAAAATCTATTGGATTTACTTTGTGAGGCATTGCAGAAGAACCAACCTCACCAGCCTTAATTTTTTGTTTAAAATAATCCATTGAAACATAGGTCCAGAAATCTCGATCTAAATCGATTACAATTGTATTGATACGTTTTAATGCGTCAAACAACGCAGCCATATGATCATAGTGTTCTATTTGGGTAGTTGGAAAAGAATGATGTAAACCTAATTTTTCTTTCACAAAATCACCTCCAAATTTTTTCCAATCAACAGAAGGATAGGCAACTTTATGAGCATTAAAATTCCCGGTTGCACCACCAAACTTCGCAGCATTTGGGATCTTATTTAACAAATTAAATTGTTCTTGTAAACGGGTTACAAAAACAGCAATTTCTTTACCTAATCTTGTTGGAGAAGCTGGTTGACCATGTGTTCTTGCTAACATAGAAACATCTTCCCATTCAATAACCAATTCTTCTAAGCGTTCTAAAACCTTTCGGTAACTTGGTACATATACTTCTTGCATTGCTTCTTTTATAGAAAGCGGGATTGCAGTGTTGTTTATATCTTGAGAAGTCAAACCAAAATGAATGAATTCTTTTTGTTTTTCTAAACCTAACGCGTCAAATTTCTCTTTTATAAAATACTCAACAGCTTTCACATCATGATTGGTAATAGCCTCAATATCCTTTATTTTTTGAGCATCTTCAGAAGTGAAATTTTTGTATATTTTACGCAAATCATCAAATAAATCGCTGTTAAAGTCTGCTAGTTGAGGTAAAGGAATTTCACACAACCCAATAAAATATTCAATTTCTACACGAACTCTGTATTTTATTAAAGCTTCTTCAGAAAAAAAGTCCGCTAATTGTGATATTTTATTCCTGTAGCGCCCGTCAATAGGGGAGATGGCATTTAATTTTGTCAAGTTCATTTTGTTGTTGTTGTTATTGATTGCAAAAATAGTCATTTTAACAGATTTATAAAGTTGATTTTAGATGTTTTTATAGTAATTGCGAAATATGTTTTTAAACGGAACTTTTTTCAGAATTATGAATAATTTCATGCGACCCTCTCAATATTATTTTTTTCGTGCATTATTATTAATAACGTATCTTTGTTTTATAACGATCGCGCTATGTTCCCCCTAAATAAATTATTTATCATGCTTCTTTTGGTTGCTTCTTTTTGTTTGAATGAAGCACTTTATTCTCAAAAAACAAATCAATATAATCACAATAACAAGAGGACAGGAGTATGGAAAAAATACTATCCGAATAAAAGAGTAAGGTATGTAGGTCAATTTAAAAATGGGAGAGAGATAGGCGTCTTTAAATTCTATGACATCAGCTCTTCCAAACATCCAACAATTATAAAAACTTTTTTCAACAATCCAGACTCACTATTCGTTCAATTTTATACTATTAACGGCTCAATAAAAACACAAGGAGTTTTATACCAAAGAAAACGTGTTGGAAGTTGGAACTATTTTTATACGAATGGTGCACTAATGTTGGAAGAAAATTATAAGAAAGGGAATTTTCATGGCAAACAATTTATCTATTATCCAAACGGTAACGTCACTGAAATAAGAATCTATAAAGACGGATTGCTAGATGGTATTTGTCGTAAATTTTCCGACAAAGGTATTTTAATTGAGAAAGTATCTTATAAACTAGGTAAGCTTAATGGATTGGCCGAATATTTTGAATTGAATGGAAATATAAAAGAGACAGGTGCTTATAAAGATGGAATAAGAGTAGGAAAGTGGGAATATTATATTGACGGTGAAATTGCTGTTGATCACGATAAAAAAAAGAAACCCTCTTTTACAAAGCAAAAAAATAATTAGTTTTATAAATTTAATCAAGAACTTTTTTACTAAAAAATATTGCATTCAAAGTTGTAACTTTGTCACCTCAAAATTAAATAATGAAACGAGTAGTTGTTGGTCTTTCTGGTGGAGTAGATTCTAGTGTTACGGCCTATTTATTAAAAGAGCAGGGATATGAAGTTATCGGGTTGTTTATGAAGAATTGGCACGATGATTCTGTAACAATTTCTAATGAGTGCCCTTGGCTAGAAGATAGTAATGATGCAATGATTGTTGCAGAAAAATTGAAGATACCCTTTCAAGTTGTTGATCTAAGTAATCAATACAAAGAGCGTATTGTCGATTACATGTTTGATGAATATAGCAAAGGAAGAACTCCAAACCCAGATGTACTTTGTAATCGAGAAATAAAGTTTGATGTATTTATGGACATTGCCTTAAACCTTGGAGCAGATTATGTGGCTACGGGTCATTATTGTAGAAAAGATACTGAGATTATCCACGGAAAGCCAGTCCATAAATTGCTCGCTGGTAAAGATGGAAATAAAGATCAATCCTATTTTTTATGTCAATTATCTCAAGAACAATTAACAAAAGCATTATTTCCCATTGGGGAACTTACGAAGCCCGAAGTTCGGGAAATAGCAAAAAAAGCCAATTTAATTACAGCCGACAAGAAAGATTCACAAGGATTATGTTTTATTGGTAAAGTACGATTGCCAGAATTTTTACAACAAAAATTACAACCAAAAGAAGGATTTATTATAACCATTCCAGCTGATTTTGAGCAGTATACTAAAAGAGTTTCAGAATTTGAAAACAAAGAAGCTGAACTCAACTATTTTTCAACAAAGTTTTCTTACCACCAAGATGATGGAAAAGTTGTTGGGAAACACCAAGGAGCACATTATTATACAAAGGGTCAGCGTAAAGGATTAAATGTTGGCGGAACCAAAGAAGCCTTATACGTTATAGAAACAGATGTGTTGGAAAATGTAATTTATACAGGTGAAGGTAAAAACCACCAAGGATTATACAGAAATGTATTATTTGTTTCCAATAAAGAAAGCCACTGGATACGCGAAGACTTAACCTTAAATAATGGAGAATTTATGCAGGTTGAAGCCAGAATTAGATATCGGCAGACATTAGAAAAAGCTACTTTGCATAAGGTCGAAAAAGGGCTATATCTAGAATTTGAAAAGAAACAGTCTGCCATTCAAGAAGGGCAATTTGTGGCCTGGTATCAGGATGAAGAGCTTATCGGTTCTGGCGTAATTTCATAAAAAAAAATGATATGAAAAAGAATTTTTTACTACTATTTAGCTTATTTATTTCGTTTTCAGTTTTTTCTCAACAAGATTCCATTGTAAATTATTTAGATCGATATTATAAGAAAGTAAAAAAAGAGCAGGCTACTTATATTCAATCCATTGTTAAAAATAAATCGTTATGGTTAGCTACTGTGTATCATAGAAATGGAAAAATAAAATTGCAAGGAAATTTTAAAAAGAAAAATTTAAAAACTAGAATTGGTCTTTTTAGGGTGTTTGATGATAAAGGGAATTTAAAATTTATCCAAAACTATAATGCAAAGGGGAAAAAGCATGGAGTATATGCTTACTACAATAAAAAAGGAGAGCGAATTACTAAAGGATATTTTTTAGAAGGAAATAAGGAGGGTGTTTGGAAATATTTAGATCAAAATAAAATGACTAGAGCCAGAATTGTATTCAAAAAAGGAGAAGTTCTAGATTATGATCTTTGGAATGAAGAAGGCATAACCATCAAAGAAAACTTAATCATATCGAGAAGACCTGAATATAATGGAGGTAGGAAGCAACTTGATTTAAAATTAAAAAATGAGTTGATGAGAGATTTGAGAAAATCTGGCTATCAAACTAATTTTATTCTTAAATGTACTATTGATACCAATGGGAATGTTCGAAATATTTCTGTGACTCCCACTATTGACGAGGAATTCGAAAATAAAATTACTACCTATTTTAAAGACTTCGAGGGCATACAGCCTGGGATTATAGCAAATATGAAAGTTAAATTCCCTTTAGAAATTCCATTTATATTTAATTAATTTTCATAAAAATAATTTTTCTTTTTTAAAATTGATGCCAAAGTATGCAAAACAAAATCACACAACTTTTTAATATCCAATATCCAATCATTCAAGGAGGAATGATTTGGGTTTCTGGTTGGAAATTAGCTTCTGCAGTATCAAATGCTGGAGGATTGGGTCTGATTGGAGCAGGTTCGATGTATCCGGACGTTTTAAGAACACATATTCAGAAATGTAAAAATGCAACAGATAAGCCTTTTGGAGTAAATGTACCCATGTTGTATCCTGATATAGAAATATTAATGGCTATCATCATTGAAGAAGGAGTAAAGATTGTGTTTACTTCTGCTGGGAATCCAAAAAAATGGACTTCTTTTTTAAAAGAAAAAGGAATCACAGTGGTTCATGTGGTTAGTTCTGTAAAGTTTGCTTTAAAAGCGGAAGATGCAGGTGTTGATGCTGTTGTTTGTGAAGGATTTGAAGCAGGAGGTCACAATGGTAGAGAGGAGACAACAACGTTTACATTAATTCCTATGGTAAAGCAACAAGTTAAAATTCCAATAATCGCTGCAGGTGGAATTGCTTCAGGAAGGGGGATGTTGGCTGCGATGGTTTTAGGTGCAGATGCTGTTCAGTTAGGAAGTAGGTTTGCTGCTACAAAAGAATCTTCTGCTCATCAAAACTTTAAAACTACAATTATAAATGCTAAAGATGGTGATACCCATCTAACCTTAAAAGAATTAGCACCCGTTCGTTTGTTAAAAAATAAATTTTATCGAGAGTTACAAGAGTTGTATCTACAAAATCCTTCTAAAGAACAACTAAAGCAATTGTTGGGTAGGGCTCGAGCAAAAAAAGGAATGTTTGAAGGAGATTTAGAGTATGGTGAATTAGAAATTGGTCAGATTTCAGGATTAATAGATGAAATAAAACCAGTAAAAGAGGTCTTAGATCAAATAATTGATGAGTTTAACTTAGTTAAATCATTAATTTACAGTTATTAAAGTTTTTTTAATATAATTTAAATAATTAGTATTAGTTCTAAATTAATGTTATTATATTTGCACTTTAATAAACGTTGTTAGTAATAAAATTAACAACACACTAATTTTTTTATAATGAATAAAGGTACCGTAAAATTTTTCAATGAATCTAAAGGATTTGGATTTATCACTGAAGAAGGATCAAACAAAGAACATTTTGTACATGTTTCAGGATTAATCGATGAAATTCGTGAAAACGATGAAGTTGAATTCGACTTACAAGATGGAAGAAAAGGATTAAACGCAGTAAACGTAAGAGTATTATAATATATATCTGTTACTAGTTAAATTTTTATCTAAAAGCCTATCAAATTTTGATAGGTTTTTTTTATTTGTAAGAAGATGTTTTTATTTCATGAGAGATACGTTGTTATCTTACAGGAATTTTGATTTCGTACAATTTTCTGCTTGCATTGTTTAATTTATTTTCTCTTAACCAAGGATTATGAATTTTTAATTCTTTATATGTAATCCCGAATTTTTTTGCAAATAAGGTAATATTCGAAATGACAGTATCTACTTTTATAACTCTAGTTTTAGTATGGGTGTATAAATCTTCATTATCAAAAATAAAACCGTATTTCTTGGGGTTTGAAATGACTTCTTTCAATGCAATGATTCTAAAAATATACCGTTCTGTTTCATTCGCTAACAATGCATCATAATAATTAGTAACTTGTTGCTTCTCTAGTTGCTTATGAATTCCATAATTACCAGCATTGTATGCAGCAGCAGCCAAAGTCCAAGAATTAAATCGTTCTTTAGATTTCTTTAAATAAGCAGCAGCTACTTTTGTTGATTTTTCAATATGGTATCGTTCATCGACATTTTTATTTATTTCTAACCCATATTCTTTTCCTGTTCGTTTCATAAAATGCCAAATTCCTGCTGCTCCTGCAGAAGAGGTCTCGTCAGTAAAAGCACTTTCTGCTAGAGCTAAAAATTTAAAATCGTCCGGTAACCCATATTTTTTAAGTAATGGTTCTAAGATTGGAAAATATTTATTGGCTCTTTTTATAAGAAGCAATCCGTTGGATTGCCAATACGTATTTACTAATAACTCTCTGTCCATTCGCTCTCTAATGTCCTTTTTTTCTATTGGAACTCTCTCTCCAGCAAGATTTAAATTTGAAGGAAGTTTGATTGCTTTAATTTTATAAAATTCGTGTGTAAATATTTTTTCACCTGATGTTTCTTTTTGTATTCCATTAAGCAATAATAGGGTAACAAATAAAATAAGGATCAGAGAAAGAATACGAAATGATTTACTCATAAGTTTTTTTATTTTAAATATCATGTGTGATTTCTTTTATCAACTTAGAGATAATTAGTCCACCCAGATAATAGTTATTTTAATTAGCTAAAAATGTATGATTTAGCCTTCTAAAACTTTTTTTTAGTTTACAAAATGAAACCTTACCAAACCATCGCTGTCAATTTCTGTAAGAGAAATTGTATGTAAGGTGTTCACCAATTCAGGATTCCAGGGGGTTTTAACTTTTACATAGTTTTCTGTAAATCCGTTTATGAAACCTTCTTTATTTTCGTTTTCAAACAATACTTTAGCAGTCTTTCCAAGTTGACTCTCATAAAAAGAACGTCTTTTTTTAGCTGATAAACCTCGTAGCATTTTACTTCTTTTTGCTCGAATTTTCTTAGGGACCACACCGTCTAGTTTAACAGCTTCTGTATTGGGTCTCTCAGAATAGGTGAAAACATGTAAATAGGAAATATCCATTTCATTTAAATAATTGTAAGTTTCTAAAAATAATTCATCAGTTTCACCTGGAAATCCTACAATAACATCAACACCAATGCATGCATTTGGCATCACTTCTTTAATTTTAGACACTCTATTTGTATACGTTTGAACAAGATATCTACGTTTCATTTTCTTTAATAATTCATCACTTCCTGATTGCAAAGGAATGTGAAAATGAGGGACAAAAGATTTCGATTTTGATACAAATTCAATGGTTTCATCTTTTAGTAGATTTGGTTCAATAGAAGAAATTCGTAAGCGATGAATTCCTTCAACGTTGTCTAATTTTTTTACGAGTTCTAAAAAGGTATGTTCATGTTTTTAGAACTCGTAAAAAAATTAGACAACGTTGAAGGAATTCATCGCTTACGAATTTCTTCTA
>Ga0115563_1000253_pt1 | contig 42760 bp, 37 predicted proteins | sample COGITO_mtgs_1105_2_FD_87198 | JGI IMG/M metagenome (GOLD analysis project Ga0115563, IMG submission 87198) | Pelagic marine microbial communities from North Sea - COGITO_mtgs_110519 | ecosystem: Environmental > Aquatic > Marine > Epipelagic | place: Germany:Helgoland, sampling site Kabeltonne...
CGTGGCCAGCGTGGCCAGAATGACTTGTTGGTCAGGCCAGCTGGCGCGGTAGACAACGGCGACCGGGCAATCAGGCCCGTACGCCGGCGACAGATCCGTGACCACCTGATCGAGTTTTCCGATGGACAGATGGATCGCCAGTGTCGCCCCTGTGGCTGCAAAGTTCGTCAGTGTTTCGCCCGCGGGCATCGTCGAAGCCCGCCCGGGCGTGCGCGTCAGCACGACGGATTGTGCCACGCCGGGCAGTGTCAGTTCCGCCCCCAAGGCCGCTGCTGCCGCCGCAAACGAGGGCACCCCCGGTGTCACAGTGAACGGAATGTCTGCCGCCTTGATCCGCCGCAATTGTTCGCCCATCGCGGACCAGACCGACAGATCGCCGGAATGCAGCCGCGCGATGTCGTGCCCTTTGGCGTGGGCGGCGTTGATTTCATCCATGATCTGGTCGAGGTCCATGGCGGCGGTGTTGACCACCCGCGCATCTGGAGGGCAGTGGCCGAGGATTGCCTCGGGCACCAGCGACCCGGCATAAAGGCAGACCTTGCAGGCCGCGATCAGGTCGCGCCCGCGCAATGTCAGCAGGTCTGGTGCGCCGGGGCCTGCGCCGATGAAATGGACGGTCATGTGTCTGCTCCTTTGGCGATGGCGCAGGTGGCCATGCGGTCTTGGGAAATCTGGCGGGTGACGATCAGGGTCGCACCGGGGCCTGCGGCGGCAAGCGCTGCAGCTTCGGCGACGGAGCCTGTGCGTCGCAATAGGCGGCTAAGGGGGGACTGCGTTTCGGTTTGCGCGGCGTGCAATGCGCTGGGTTGTACAGGATTGATTTGCAATGATCTATTGCGCGCAAATTCCGTGATCGCGGGTTGCTGTGCCTTGTCCGCCGGTGTGGCCAGCAGATCAACGCGCTCGGCAAGCCCTGTGCGGTTCAAGGCTTGTTCAAAGCTGTCAGTCGTCGCGCGACTGGTGAATCCGAACCCTGCCACGATCATTGTGTCACGCTCCATTGCACCACGGGATAGGCTGCCGCCCAGCCTCGTTTTGCCCCGAGCGGTTTGGCATAGGCTAATTCAATCCGCATCAGATCGCCGCCCAGCCGTGTCTGCCATTGTGCGAGCAGCGCCTCGCCTTCCAATGTGACTGCGTTGACGACGAGGCGGGCATTGGTGGCGCTGACGTCTTCCAGCACCTCTTGGCTCAAGCCGCCGCCGACAAAGATGGCATCCGGTGCTTCAAGGTTACAGAGCGCGTCGGGGGCGGATCCGATCACGATATGCAAGCGATGATCGACCCCCAGTGCTTCGGCGTTGAGCCGTATCCGCGCGGCGCGGTCATCGCGTGGTTCGATGCAGGTGGCGCGCACAGTCGGATGCGCCAGCAGCCATTCCAGCGCGATGGAGCCTGATCCGCCGCCCACGTCCCACAGGTGTTCATGCGGTTTGGGCGCGAGAGTTGACAGCGTAATGGCGCGCACGGGCCGCTTGGTCATTTGTCCGTCGCTTTGGAATGTGTCGTCGGGTTGGCCTGTGGCCCGCGTAAGGACAGCCCCGTCGCCTGCCAGCACAATGGCGGCGCAGACGGGATGATCGAACGTGCCTGTCAGTGCGCGCGCCATGCCTGATGTAATCCGCTCTTGGGGGCCGCCGAGGTGTTCGAAGATCGTGATGGTGCTGTCACCAAATCCATGTTGCGCGAGGTATCCGGCAAGTTCGCCCACCGCTGCACCGTCGCGCAATGTCACAATGAGATGTGTCGCTGGTGCCAAGTGGCGGCGCAGCCGTTGCATCGGTGCGGCGTGCAGCCCAAGGCAGGTCGTTTTTTCAAGCGCCCAGCCGAGCCGATTTGCCGCCAGTGCAAAACAGGACGGGCCCGGATGCGCCGTCCATTCGTGGGCGTCATAGCGCCGTGCAATGACCGAACCGGCCCCGAACCAGAACGGGTCGCCAGAGGCCAGAACAACCACGCGCTGCCCCCGCAGCCCATCGAGTTGCGTCAACCCGTCGCTGAAGGGAACGGGCCAACCTATCGTCCGCGCGCGTGTATCGCCCAGCAAGTCCAGATGGCGGGGCGGGGCCATGATGATGTCAGCGGTTTCGAGTGCCGCTTGACTTCGCGCACTCAGCCCGGCAACTCCATCCTCGCCTATGCCAATGATAGTGAGCCAGGGGGCGTCAGACATGCAGATCAACCTTTTGATCCTTGGGGGCACGACCGAGGCCACAGCGTTGGGCGGCGCGGTTGCGGCGGCTGGACTGACAGGTATCGTCAGTTTCGCAGGCCGTGTAGAGCGCCCCAAGCGCCAGCCATTGCCCCAGCGCGTTGGCGGCTTTGGCGGGATCGACGGTTTGCGCGATTATATCGTGCGCAACGGTGTAACCCATGTCGTCGATGCCACCCATCCTTTTGCCGCCCAGATGAGCCGCAACGCCGTCGCGGCCTGTGCGAATGCAAACATCCCGTTGATCGCGCTGACCCGCGCGCCGTGGTGGGCGCAATCCGGCGATAACTGGACCCATGTGCCCGACATCGACGGGGCGGTTGGTGCCCTTGATCGTGCGCCCGCGCGCGTGATGTTGGCTGTTGGGCGCATGCATCTGGATGCGTTCGCGCCGAACCCGCAGCATTTCTATCTGTTGCGGCTGGTCGATCCGCCCAGCAATCCGCCGCCGTTTCCGGATCACCACGTGCTGGTGTCGCGTGGCCCATTCACGCTGGCTGATGATCGCGCACTGATGGACGCGCATGGCATCGATCTGGTTGTGTCCAAGAACGCAGGCGGCACAGGTGCCTATGCCAAGATCGAGGCCGCACGCGCTCTGGGCCTGCCGGTCATAATGATCGACCGCCCCGCGATCTCTGCCCGCGCAGAAGCCTATGGCGTGGCGGATGTTATGGCGTGGCTGGGTCATGCGGGTGCCGACCGGGGCGTATAGACGATGGGCGCGTGCCCGGTGTCTATGATCCGCGTCTGACTGGACCCGACAATGACCATGGTGCGCATGTCGGCCATATCTGGTGTCGTGTCTTGCAAGGGGACGACTTTGATCTCTTCGTCCGGGGTCGATACGTTGCGGGCAAAAATCACGGGACGGTTGTCGCCGCAGGCTTCCTTGAGCACTTCGAGCGTGCGCACGAACCCTTCGGGGCGGGATTTTGACCGCGGGTTATAGAAAGCCATAGCAAAATCCGCCTCAGCCGCGAGCCGCAGACGCCGTTCGATGATCGCCCATGGTTTGAGGTTGTCACTGAGGTTGATGGCGCAAAAATCATGACCCAAAGGTGCACCGGCGCGGGCGGCAGCGGCCAGCATTGCGGTGATGCCAGGCAAAACGCGAATATCAAGGGTGCGCCAGTGGGTTGGCCCTGCCTCAACCGCTTCGAACACGGCGGCGGCCATGGCAAAAACGCCTGGATCACCGGACGAAACGACAACCACGTGATGGCCCGCAGCCGCCATGTCGAGCGCATGGCGCGACCTGTCCAGTTCGACCCGGTTGTCGGTGGGATGCAACGTCAGCCCCGGACGCGCCGGGATGCGCGCGACATAAGGTATATAGCCGACGATATCCGTGGCACGTGCCAGTGCCGCAGTGACTTCGGGAGTGACCAGTGCCTCGTTGCCCGGCCCTAAACCTGCGATCACCAGCGTGCCCGTCATGGTCTGCGCCCCTGTCCATGCACCACGATGATCGAGAAATAGGGCGTCACTTTGCGCTCTGCCTCTGACAGCTTTTGCACGGTCTGGTTCGGCATCGTTGCATATTCGACCAGCCATGCCGCGTCATAGCGGCCAGCGGTGCGCAGGGCGCTTCGGACTTTGTCGATGTTCCGCCCGATTTTCATCACCACGAGCGCGTCCGCATTTGCCATGTTCTGGGCCAATGTGTCTTCGTCCAGTGTGCCCATCAGCACGGTCAGGATATCGTCGCCCCATGTGATTGGAGCACCTGTTGCAGTCCATGCACCCGACATGCCTGTGATGGCGGGCACGACCTGCGTCGGAACATCGTCCTTGAGGCGGGTATAGAGGTGCATGAACGAGCCATAGAAAAACGGATCGCCCTCGCACAGAACAACGACATCTTCGCCCGCATCCGTCAGCGTACGCAGGCGTTTGGTGCAGTCTGTATAAAAGCTGCTGAGCGCCTCGTTATAGCGCGGGTCACTGAGCGGGATTTCAGTCGTGACCGGGTATTCCATCGCATGTTCCGTCGCCTCTGCGGGCAGCAGATCGTTGGCCAGTGTGCGCGCCTGACCGGGGCGGCCTGCCTTGCGGAAATAGGCGATGTGGCGCGCGCCTCTTACCAGCCGGTCGGCCCGAACACTCAGCAGATCGGGATCGCCGGGGCCAAGGCCGACGCCATAGACTGTGCCGCGTCTAGCAGTCATTCCTTGCGGCTCGCGATGGCGTTGACGGCTGCGACGGTGATCGCACTGCCGCCCAGGCGGCCTTGAACGATGCAGCATGGCGCAGGTTGAGCGGCCCAAAGCGCGTCCTTGCTTTCTACTGCACCAACAAAGCCGACGGGGCAGCCAATGATTGCGGCAGGCCGAGGGCATTCGGGATCTTCGAGCATGTTGAGCAGATGAAACAGTGCCGTGGGCGCGTTGCCGATTGCGACGATTGCGCCTGCAAGGTGTGGCCGCCAAAGTTCAAGCGCCGCGGCAGAGCGCGTATTGCCCATCTCGGCCGCGAGTGGTCGTACGGCGTCATCATGCAGTGTGCAGATGACCGCATTGTCTGCGGGCATGCGGGGGCGTGTGATGCCCTCGGACACCATGCGCGCGTCACACAGGATCGGTGCGCCGTTTTCCAATGCGGTGCGTGCCGCAGGGACGAAACCGGGCGAGAAATGGCAGAACTCTTCGAGCCCGACCATGCCTGCGGCGTGGAACATGCGCACCGCCACCTGTTCTTCGTCCGCATCAAAGCGGGTCAGGTTCGCTTCGGATCGGATGGTGGCAAAGGATTGCAGGTAGATGGCTGCGCCATCGGTTTGGTATTCATAGGGCATTTTGTCAGGCCTTGATCGTCATAAGGTCGGTGGCGGACAGCCCGCGCTGGCGCGGCTGATCCCATGGATGGCCTTGTTTCACAAGGTCATAGGCGCTGTCTTGGCCCACAAGCGTCGTGTCGCAGGCGCGTGGATAGGCGCATCCTTTGGCGCAGCCGGATACGTGCAACCCATATGGGTGATGCGGGGCCAATGCACGGGCCAGCGTTCGTGTGTCCACGCTGGCATGCGCACAGGCTGGTTGTCCGGGACAGGCGTGGGCCCGCAGGACGGGATCGGCGGCATCCGTGACATAGCCGTGCGCTGGGCAGAGCTGCGCGCCTTCCAACACAAACACCCGCCATGATGTGACGCGCAGGTCGATGGCGCGGCTGTCGGTGATCAGCGCAATCAGCGTCGCCGCATCCAAGCTGCCAAAGGCTGCCCCATAGGCGATCCCGTTTGACACCTGTCCCGGCGGTATCTGCGGTAGCGCTGCGCGCGGTGTCTGATCTGCCCACGAGCCGGGCGGCGGCGTGGTTTTGACATGATGCGACATCCGTTTTGCGGCAATGCCGCCGGTGTCGCAGAACCATTTGGCTGCCTCGATCAGGGTGTCGATGGCTGTGGTTGGGCTTATCTCTTGCCCCTTGTCCATGCCGTCAAGGCGCAGGATCAGACCGCCCGTCGTGCTACGTTCAAACCGGAAATCTGCAGAGGTATCGCGCAGGGCTGGCCCCAAACCTGCATCAATGGCAAAGCCCATCTTGGCCGGAAGGGGGGGCAGGTCGCCCAGTCGCGCGCAGAGTGCGTCGTGCAGGTGATGATTGACATCGCTGTCTTGCCAAAAAGGGGTCATGGCGATGTTGCGCCGACTTTCCTGTTCAGGTGTGGGATCGAGCAGGTCGAGGGCAAGAAGGGCTGCCAGCACGTTTTCATGCTCTGTTTCCGTGATACCACGCAATTGCAGATTGGCGCGGCTGGTCAGATCGATTGTGCCGTTGCCGAACGTTCGCGCGATGTCGCACAGTCCAAGCGCCTGTTCCGCACTGAGCTGACCGAGCCGGGGGCGCACCCGCACGATCAATCCGTCACCTGACATCATCGGGCGGTAGGCACCGGGGCACCAGCCCTTGATCTGGCTTTGGGCGGTCATTGTGCGGCCTCCAGAGCGGCGCGGATCGAATTGCGTCGCGTCTGCCACAGGCCTGCCGCATCCAATGCTGCGAATTGATCCAGCATCGCCTGATAGGCCCCCGGATTGGCATCCTGCAAAAAGGCGGCGACCTGCGGATCGCCTATTGTCGCCTCGTGATAAAGGTCAAACAGATGTGGTTGCACGACCCCGGCCAAATGCGCAAAGGCTGCCATGTGATCGAGGGTGGCGGCAATTTCCGCCCCACCGCGAAAGCCGTGGCGCATCATGCCAGCCAGCCAATCGGGCTGGATCGCGCGGGCTTGAACGACGCGTGCCACTTCTTCGGGCAGGGACCGCGCGCGAGGGCGATCAGGGTTTGTGCTGTCAAGGTGGTACAGCGCAGCGTTGCCTCCGGTGATCCGTTGGGCGGCGGCGAACCCCGCCTCGTGCGCGGCATAGTCAGAGGCAAGCAGCACGTCTGTTTCCGGCAAATCCTGAAGGTGCACAAAGCTGTCGGCACTGGCCACACGGGCGCGTATGCCTGCATCATCCCGGATCGCGTTAGTCCCATCCAGCGCATAGGCGCTGGCGGCAAGCCATGCTTGCCCGGCCGCCGCGCGACTTTCATCGGTGAACGTTTCCAGATCAGCCCCCATCCCCAGCCCAAAGCTGCCCGGAGCCGGGCCATAGACGCGCGGCGTTGCAGCCTGGCCTGCATAAGGGTTCCAATCGGGGGCCTCGTCGCGCTGGCTGAGCGCGCGGATGGCTTGGGCAAACAAGGCCGAAAGCGTTGGAAATACATCTCGGAAAAGGCCGGACACCCGCAATGTGACATCGAGCCGGGGACGATCAAGGTCGGTGATGGGCAACACTTCGATCCCGGATACGCGTTCTGAACCCGTGTCCCAGACCGGTTTGACGCCCAGCAGATGCAGCGCCATTGCGAACTCCTCGCCTGCGGTGCGCATGGTGGCTGACCCCCACAGGTCCACGATCAGGCCACGCGGCCAGTCGCCTTCGTCCTGCAGGTGGCGGCGCACCAATTCTTCGGCCAGTTTCACGCCTTGGGCATAGGCGGCGCGCGTCGGGACGCTGCGCGGATCGGTCGTGAACAGGTTGCGCCCTGTGGGCAGCACGTCGCGCCGTCCGCGATAGGGTGATCCGGATGGGCCACCAGCAATGCGCTGGCCGTTCAACGCGGCAATCAGGCTGGCGGATTCTGCCGCGATAGACGGGGCCGTGTCATGCAGGGCGGCGGCGGCCGGCGCACGACCCCAGATATGCAGCCCGTCGCCAAATTGGCTTTCCTTGATGTCGCAGACAAAGCGGTCGATGCGCGTCACCGCCTCGGCTGTGGATGTTGCGCGCGCAAGGCCAAGGTCATCTTCAACCCCGAGGGCTTGCGCCTCTGTGCGGATGTCGTCCTGCAATCGGTCGCGGCGTTTCGGGTCGAGGCCATCTGCGTTGGAAAACTCGTCCAGCAGCGTTTCGAGCCGCACGAGCCTGTCGGGCGTCGCGCTCGGTTTCATTGGGGGGGGCAGGTGCCCCAGTGTCATGGCCCCGATGCGCCGTTTGGCCTGCGCGGCCTCGCCGGGATCATTGACGATAAACGGGTACAAGACGGGCATTGCACCCGTCAGCGCCTCGGGCCAGCAGGTGTTCGAGAGGGCGACCGATTTACCGGGCAGCCATTCCAGCGTGCCGTGTGCACCGATGTGGATCAACGCTTGCGTTTGGGTGCGCAACCAGAGGTAAAACGCCACATATCCATGGCGCGGGGTCCGTGCGAGGTCGTGATAGTCGTCATCGCGCTGTGTCCGCGTGCCGCGTTCTGGCTGCAGGGCGATCGTCACGTTGCCCCGGCGCAGCGCCGGAAATTGGAAATTTCCGTCCCGCGCGTCGTCTGCTGGATCGCCCCATGCGTTGGCAAGGTCGTCTTGCAGTGTTTGGGGCAGGCTGGACAGTGCGGCGCGGTATTCGGTCAGCGGCCATGCAATGGTCTGCGTCGATAGGGCCTGATCCAGCGGGGTGTCGATGCCGCCAGCCGTGTGCCCGGCCGTTGCCAAATCGCTCAGGATCGCCTCTGCGGACGCGAGTGCATCCAGACCAACGGCGTGCGCCATGTTCCAGTCCTTGCCCGGATAAGTGCTGAGGACGAGGGCGAGTTGACGGTGCGCGGCAGGCGTTGCGGCAAGGCTGGTCCATGCTTTGACCTTGTCTGCGACCGCATTTGTTCGCTCGATATCTGCCTTGTGCGCATAGCGCGAGAATTGCAGATTGTCGTCGCGCGGCTGGGGTTCCTTGAACGACGACACGCCTGCGAACAGGCGGCCATCCACTTCGGGAAGCACCACATGCATGGCAAGGTCGGCAGGGGACAACCCACGTTCTGCCTCGGCCCACATATCGCGCGTCGTGGTGGTCAATGCGACCTGAAAAACCGGCACGTTGCCAGCGTCAAGCGGGGCGGTCCCGTCCTTGCCCTTGCCCGAAAACGCAGTGGCATTGACGATGGCGGACGGTGCCAAATACGCGATCTGTCTGGCCATCCACGCGGCTGCATCGGGCACTTTGAGCGAAGGGGCAAACAGGCCGAGCACGCGAAATCCGCGTGCGCGCAACGCTGTAAAAAGCGCGTCAATCGCCGATAGATCGGCTGCGGCCAGATAGGCGCGGTAAAAGGTGATGATGACCAAGGGCGCTGTATCGGTCGCGATGATCAGGGGGCAGGATATGCCCTCTTCGGGTGTCCATGCGCCCACCATTGGCAGAGACTTGGACCCTTTGACCGGACCTGCGTACAGTCCCGATGCCAGTGCCATTTGTGCCAGCGCCGCTTGTGCCGCAACGGCCCCGCCTGTGTCACACAGATGTGCAAGGCGGCGCAGGGTCGACACAGGCAAGGTCGACATATCGTCCAGACGCGTATCGACACGCCCATCCGCTGGCAAAACGGCCAATGCAATGCCCTTGGCCTGTGCCAGCGCGCGGACCTGTTGCAGGCCATATGACCAATAGGGCACACCTCCGATCAGCCGGATCAGGATGCCCTTGGCCCCCGCCAGCGTCTGTTCCACATAGGTATCGACCGACAGAGGATGTTTCAGCCCGACGAGGTTGGCCAGCCGCAGCGTCGGCAGTTTGCCATCAGGCCCGCCGCCACGATGCCACGCCGCCCCAAACGCGCCAAGGTCACTGTCAGAGAACGACAGCACCACCAGATCCGCGGGCGTCTGCCCCAGATCGGTTGGTGTTTCGGTCTCTTCGAGCCCGTGGCTTTCGCGAAAGACGACGTGCATGGGGCGTCCCTGTTACTCGGCGGCTTCTGTGACCTGAACCAATGCAGCGCGAATGGCTGCGCTGTTCACGTCGTCATGTTCGGCAATCACGACCAACCGGCCCTGGCGCGCCTCGTTCGGACCCCATGGGCGGTCAAACTGGTGACGCACGCGCGCACCAACGGCCTGTACAAGCAGACGCATTGGTTTGCCGGTGACGGCCGCATAGCCTTTGACGCGCAGGATGTTCTGCGCTTTGGCCATTGCTTCGATCCGGGCGACCAGTTCGGCGGGGTCGGCAACTTCGGGGATATCGATAATCACCGATTCAAAGTCGTCGTGTTCGTGATCGTCGTGCCCGTCGTGATGGCTGGGGCGTGCGTCGATGTCGTCCTCAGCGGCGGCATTGAGGCCAAGGATGATGCGCGGATCAATTACGCCTTCGGCGACTTCAACCACTGGCAGAGGGCGAGGCGTTTCGGCCGCGATGATCTCTTTTGCTTTGGCGATACCTTCGGGGCCGGCAAGGTCGGGTTTGGTCAGCAGGATGATGTCGGCACACGCGATCTGATCTTCAAACACCTCGGACAGCGGCGTTTCGTGGTCAATGGAGTCGTCCGCCAGACGCTGTGCATCCACCCGCGCCACATCCGGGGCAAAGCGGCCCGCGGCGACAGCCTCGGCATCGGCCAGCGCGATCACGCCGTCCACAGTAATTTTGCTGCGAATATCGGGCCAGTCGAACGCCTTGAGCAAGGGTTTGGGCAGGGCCAAACCGGAGGTTTCGATCAGGATGTGTTCGGGTTGCGGATCGAGCGCCATCAGCGCCTCGATCGTCGGGATGAAATCATCGGCCACGGTGCAACAGATGCAGCCATTGGCCAGTTCCATGATGTTTTCGGCAGGGCAATCGGGGATCGCACAGGATTTCAGGATTTCGCCATCCACACCCACATCGCCAAATTCGTTCACGATGATGGCCAAACGCTTGCCTTGGGGGTTCTGCATCAGGTGACGCACGAGGGTCGTCTTGCCCGAGCCAAGAAAGCCGGTGATGACGGTGACGGGGATTTTGTTGAGGTTGGCCATGTTTAAAACTCCTGCGGGGGAATGCGGGCGATGCAGTTCTTGCGGAAATGTTCGGGACGGGTGCGCCATGGCACCAGACCGTCTGGTGTAGCGGCATAGGCGGTGACACCTTCGAGGACAGTGTCGGCATGATCGGTTTCAAGCAGATTGCCATAAACATATGTCCAACGTTGCGCGCCGCCGCGAATGGCAACGGAACAGCCCGAGGAACAGTTGGACAGGCATTCGACGGCTTTTAGCGTCACGCCCTCGGGCATGGTGCGGTTGACCAGTTCGGCATGCAATGCCTCGCCGGGGCGCGTCCCGCCTTCGGGCACGTCGGTTTCGCGGCGGCATTTGACGCAGACCAAAAGCTCTACGGGAGGCAGATCGCTCATCACTTATTCCATTGTCATGGATGGGGATGGGATGGCGGGCGGCACTGTGCCAAACGAACCCGACATCCGGAACACCCCGTCCGGTTTCGTCACTTTCTCGTGCTGGCAGGTCTCCCGGCTTGCGGATGTCAGAGGGGTTCCTCTGGCGGCTGCCCTGCCTTCCCGACCTGTTCAGGCCAGTGGCGCGGGGGCACCCATCTCCGGTCACGGTCGCGGGGGCGGCTGCGTTTGGATCACGTCATGATCCGCGGCATTCCCTTTTCACCCAGATCACTCAGGGCACCAGCGTTTCTGTAGTGCGCGTGGTGGTCACACGAGTCAAGCGCGAACGGCACTGGCGTGTGCCCGCGTTCCATGGCACCAAAGCCCCCGACAAAAGGAGAGCGCCATGGACGACGTCACAGCCCGCCACAATGCCAAGATGAAAAAGATCAAGGCCGCCCGCGACAAGATGATGGAAACCAAGACCGAAGAAAAAGGTCTGATCATGGTCCACACGGGGCCGGGCAAGGGCAAGTCATCGTCTGGGTTCGGCATGATCATGCGCTGTATCAGCCACGGTATTCCTTGTGCCGTCGTGCAGTTCATCAAAGGCAACTGGGACACTGGCGAAAAGACGTTCCTGCGCGACCGCTTTGCTGACGAGTGCCGGTTTTTCGTCTCGGGCGAGGGGTTTACCTGGGAAACCCAAGACCGGGATCGTGATGTATTGGCCGCCAAGAAGGGTTGGGAGATCGCCAAGGAGCAAATCCTTGATCCCGAGGTCGAGTTCGTGCTGCTGGACGAGATCAACATCGCCTTGCGCTATGATTACCTGGACATAGACGAGGTGGTCGATTTCCTGCTGCATGAAAAACCACGCATGACCCATGTGGTTCTGACCGGGCGCAACGCAAAGCCCGAGTTGATCGAAGCCGCCGATCTGGTGACAGAGATGGCATTGGTCAAACACCCGTTCAAAGACGGTGTGAAGGCACAAAAGGGCGTGGAGTTTTAAGGCGCACGCAGGTCCTGCACGCACAGCGGATACAGCTTAATGACAGCCCTCATGATTCAAGGCACCGGCTCTAATGTCGGCAAATCGATGCTGGTCGCGGGCCTGTGTCGCGCGGCCGTCCGCCGGGGGCTGTCCGTGGCACCGTTCAAGCCGCAGAACATGTCCAACAATGCCGCTGTCACCTCGGACGGAGGCGAGATTGGTCGCGCGCAAGCGTTGCAGGCCATGGCCTGTGGACTGGCACCGCACACGGATATGAATCCGGTCCTGCTGAAGCCTGAAACAGATGTGGGCAGCCAGGTCGTCGTGCAGGGCAAGCGCGTGGCGACAGTCAAGGCGCGCGAGTATGCCACGCTGAAGCCGCAGTTGATGACTGCCGTTCTGGACAGTTTCAATCGTTTGAAAGCGCGTTACGATCTGGTGCTGGTCGAAGGGGCTGGCAGCCCGGCTGAGGTGAATTTGCGCCCCGGTGATATTGCCAACATGGGTTTTGCACGTGCGGCAGATGTTCCTGTGATTTTGGCGGGTGATATTGATCGCGGCGGTGTGATTGCGCAGATTGTTGGGACACAAGCCGTTATTGATTCCGACGATGCGGCGATGATCGCGGGTTTTCTGATCAACCGGTTTCGTGGTGATCCGTCGCTGTTTGACGATGGCTATGCGATGATTTCTGATCAGACAGGGTGGCCCGGTTTTGGTGTCGTGCCGTGGTTTGGTGAGGCGTGGAAACTGCCTGCCGAGGACGCGTTGGATATTGCGACGCCTGTGCGGGCGCAGGGCTTGCACGTTGTTTGCCTCAAACTGTCGCGCATCGCCAATTTCGACGATCTGGACCCGCTGGCGCAGGAACCGGGCGTTCGCGTCACAATGTTGCACGCAGGCCAGCCGCTCCCCGGTGATACGGATGTCGTGATTATTCCGGGGTCCAAATCGACGCGCGGTGATCTTGCGTTTCTCAAGGCGCAGGGCTGGGACGAAGATGTGCGGGCGCATTACAGACGGGGCGGCCACGTGTTGGGTATTTGTGGTGGCTTTCAGATGCTGGGGCAACGTGTCAGCGATCCTGAGGGGATCGAAGGCCCCCCCGGCGATACCGATGGGATCGGTCTGCTGGATGTTGAAACTATCATGACGGGCGACAAACGATTAAGCACGGTTGAGGCCGTGCATGCACCGTCTGGTCAGCTCTTTGACGGCTATGAAATTCACATTGGACGCAGCGATGGGCCAGACCGTGCGCGCCCCTTTGCGCGTGTTGCGGGACAGGACGAGGGCGCGATCAGCGCGGATGGTCGCATTGCGGGCAGCTATCTGCATGGGATGTTTCGCGATGATGCGTTTCGCCGGGCATGGCTGGCGGGCTTTGATGTGGCGGCGGGCGATGCGTCCTATACTGCCACGGTCGAGACGACCCTGGATGCGCTGGCCGACCACTTAGAGGCGCATCTGGATGTCGGTGCGCTTTTGGCTTGCGCCCGATAGACGGTGAAGCAAGGATTGCGGCTATGCCACATCTCATCATCGACTACTCTGCCAATCTTGAAAAACAGCTCGACATGGGCGGGCTGTGCGGCGCGCTCAAGGATGCGGCGGCCGCGACGGGGGTGTTTCCGCCTGCGGGCATTCGCGTCCGGGCCTATGCCGCCGATCACGTGGTGATTGCGGACGGCGATCCCAGCCATGCGTTTGTTGATATCACCGTGCGGTTGGCCGCGGGGCGCGATCACGCTGCCAAGACGCTGGCGACAGATGCAGTGTTTGAAGCGGCGCGCAGCTATACGGCTGATCTGATGGCGCGCGCGCCATTCATGCTGTCGCTGGAACTGCGCGAGATGGACGCCACCTATAGCCGCAAGGCAAGTTCTATCCGCGACTATCTTCCGCCGGAAATGCACTGATGGCGCGGCGGGCAGCCGTTCGCAGGGTCGCTTAATCCCCGAACTGGAACGGCGGGAGTTGTTTAAACGCCAGCTTAAGCGCCTCGCCCCAGCCGTTTGAGACAACTTGATAATAGGGATCATCGGCCTCTATGCGCGCGGCATGTTCGATTTCCAGAGCGTCGGCGTTATAGGTGACATAATCCAAGGGCATCCCGACCGAGAGGTTGGACTTGATAGTGGAGTCAAAGCTGACAATCAACAGTTTCACCGCATCCTCGAATGACATTTCCGGATCATGGGCGCGCACAAGGATGGGTTTGCCATACTTGGCTTCGCCGATCTGGAAAAAGGGCGTGTCATCCGACGCTTCGATAAAGTTGCCTTCCGGATAGATCAGGAACAGACGCGGAGGCGCGCCTGAGATTTGGCCGCCGACGAGCAGTGTGGCCCCGAATGTGCTGGCCGCCTTTTGACCCGAGCTTGCGTTGTTCTGAATGACCTCGCGCAGTGTGCGCCCGACCTCGCTTGCGATCTGGAACATCGACGGGGCTTGCAGGATCGATGGGTTGCGATCCTCCGGGGCTTTGGCGCGTTCTTCGAGCAGGCTGATCACGGACTGCGTTGTGGCCAGATTGCCAGCGGTCATGATCATGATTGTGCGGTCACCCGGAACTTCCCAAGTATGCATTTTCTTGACTGTCGATATGTTGTCGACGCCCGCGTTCGTCCGGGTGTCCGACATGAAGATTAGCCCGGCGTTCAGCCGCATCCCCACGCAGTATGTCATATTATTTGTGCCTTTTGCGCAATCGAGTCAGTGCTCGAGACACCAATGCGCTATTGTTGCTGCACCTGCAAGGCAACGGACATCGCCTCGCCCGCTTTGCCAAAGCGCATTCCCGAAATCGGGGCTGCACCGCGATAATCAAGGCCTGTGGCGACCCGCACATATCGTGCGTCGGGTGAAATGCTGTTCGACACATCAAATCCGACCCAGCCAAGGCCGGGTACATGTGCCTCGGCCCACGCGTGTGTGGCGTCTTGTTCGATCCTGTCGTCCATCATCAGATATCCAGACACGTAGCGGGCCGGGTATCCCATGGACCGCGCGGCTGTGATGAACACGTGGGCATGGTCCTGACAAACGCCGTATCCGGCAGTCAATACGTCCTCTGCGCTAAGTTCGGACGAGGCTTGATCCGTGGAATAGGGCACTGCAGTAAGCACATGGGCCGACAATGCGTGAAGAATTTCCAGCGGCATGCCTTCTTTGGGGGCGGTCGCGATAAGTTCGGCAAGTTGCGGGCCGGCTTGGGTCAACGCAGTGCTGCGCTGAAACAGCCAAAGCGGGACATATCCGCCTTGGGGACCGACGATGCCGTTTTGGTCTTCGACCTCTACGGTGCCGCGGCAGATAATTTCGATTTCTGTCTGGCCGGGGGTGAAGCTGACCAAATCTACCGAATTGGCATGTTCATCTTCAAAAGCGACTTCGACTTGTCCGCCGCGCACTTCGATATCCCAATCCACAATTGTCTGACCCGGGCGCGATTTGGGACGGAGGCGCACCTGTTGCAGGGCGTAGGGCACGGGTTCGTTGTAGGTGTAGTGCGTTTTATGTTCGACTCTCAGGCGCATAATTTCACTCGCTGAACCTATAGTCGATCTCGATCTGGCGGCCCAATGCCGCGCTGTCGTGCAAGAAATCCGAGATGAACTCATGCAAACCATAATCGAAAATGGCATTCATGTCTTGGGTTTTGAATTGATTGCACAATGCGTCCGAAAGCGCATGCGACTCGTGACGCGTGTTATACTCTTCGGCCAGATACCCGAGGTTTTCGCCAATTTTACGATAGCAAAACGCAAGGCTGCGGGGCAGGCGGCCGTCAAGGATAAGGAAACGGGCGATGGCCATCGGATCCGTTTCGCCCTCGTGTAGGGTTTGATAGGCGCGGGTGGTCGATGTGGCGCGCAGGATCGTATCCCACTGCACATTGTCAGACGCTGATCCGACCAAACGAACGGATGGCAGCAAGATATAATATTTCTGATCCAGAATGCGCGCTGTGTTGTCCGCACGTTCAAAAAAGGTACCGATGCGCCCAAAATTATACATGTCGTTGCGCACCATCGATCCGTGCAAGGCACCGCGCACAAAGGCGCTGCGCTGACGGATGATTTGCAGGACGCGGGGCAGGTCGCGGTCTTCGACAGGTTGGGCCAATAGACGTTTGAGCACCATGTAGCACTCGTTCACAGCCTCCCACACTTCACGGGTGAGAGCCGTGCGGACCACGCGGGCGTTCACGCGGGCCGCTTCGATCCCGGCCATGATGCTGCCGGGATTGTTTGGATCGCGCAGCAAAAAGTCGATGACGGCCGGGCCGTTTGCGGCACCGTGGCTGTCCTTGTAGGCTTGGGCCAATCCGGTGGAAGACAAGATTGCCGTCCATTCGCTATCGGCAGCGCTGGAGCGCGTCAGTGATATCCGCAGGCCTGCGTCAATCATTCGGGCCGTATTTTCTGCGCGTTCAAGATAGCGGAACATCCAGAACAGGCCGCCTGCTGTTTTGCCTAGCATTGGCTTATTCCTCCAGCACCCAAGTGTCCTTGGTGCCTCCACCTTGGGACGAATTCACCACCAACGACCCCTCGGTCAGGGCCACACGTGTCAGCCCGCCGGGCGTGATTTCCACCTTGTCAGGTGACATCAAAACATATGGCCGCAGATCGACATGGCGCGGGGCCAGTCCGGCGTCGGTCAGGATCGGTACGGTCGACAGGGCCAGCGTGGGCTGGGCGATGTAGTTGCCCGGGTTCGCCTTCAGTTTGGCACGGAACGCTTCGATTTCCTTTTTGGAGGCTGCGGGGCCGACCAGCATGCCATACCCGCCCGAGCCGTGCACTTCCTTGACGACCAGATCGGCCAGGTTATCGAGCACGTATTTCAATGCGTCGTCTTCTGAACAGCGGTGCGTGGGCACGTTTTTCAGGATCGCTTTTTCGCCGGTGTAGAATTCGACGATGTCAGGCATGTAGCTGTAGATCGCCTTGTCATCCGCAATGCCAGTGCCCGGCGCGTTGGCAATCGTTATCCCGCCTGCGCGATAGGCATCCATGATGCCGGGCACGCCCAGCATACTGTCGGGATTGAAGTTCATCGGATCAAGGTATTCGTCATCAACGCGGCGATAAAGCACGTCGATGGCCTTGTACCCTTGGGTGGTGCGCATCGCGACGCGTCCATCGACAACGCGCAGATCGTGGCCTTCGACCAGTTCCGCGCTCATTTGATCGGCAAGGAACGCGTGTTCATAATAGGCCGAGTTGTGAATGCCGGGCGTCAACACCGCCAGCGTCGGGCGTCCATTACAGGCGTCAGGCGCGCAGGCCGACAGCGACCGGCGCAAGCTGCGCGGATACTGGCTGACCGAGCGCACTTTGACCTTGGAAAACAGCTCGGGGAACATGTGCAGCATCGTTTCGCGATTCTCGAGCATGTAGCTCACCCCAGATGGGGTACGCGCGTTGTCCTCGAGCACGAAAAATTCGTCGTCGCCCGTGCGGACCAGATCAGTTCCGACGATGTGCGTGTAAATGTCACCCGGAGGCGACACGCCAATCATCTGCGGCAAGAACGCTTCGTTCCGAGCAATCATTTCGGCGGGCACGCGCCCGGCACGCACGATTTCCTGACGGTGGTAAATGTCGTGCAAAAAGGCGTTCAGCGCACGAACCCGTTGTTCGATACCACGTTCCAGAACGGCCCATTCCCGCGCCGCAATGATCCGGGGGACCAAATCGAACGGGATTAAACGTTCGGTCGCGTCTGGATCACCGTAGACGTTGAACGTCACACCAATCAGGCGAAACAGGGCTTCGGCCTCTTCGGATTTTTCCAGAAGTCGGGCGTTGTTTTCGCCTGCAAACCATTTGCAATAGTCGCCGTACGGGGCACGTGGCGTGCCGCTATGTCCGGTCATCTCGTCGAAATATTTTGGCATCTTTGGCATACCAATACACCTACACATTATGTGACGGGCTGCAACCGGGTTACGTTTTGCACATCATCTCACTCGGCGTTTTTGCAAAAATAGCAGGCAGTTGCGGCTTTTTCTTTTTTAAATCATCTGTCTGCTTGTGTGCGTGGGGTCTGGACCTGTGTGGGCGGATGGATGACAGTGGGGATAATTCAACATTTCACGAGGTCTGAATGCCTGATCCTTGCATCATTTGCGTCGCCATCACCGGGTCTGTTCCGCGCAAGGCCGACAACCCGGCGGTACCTGTAACCATCGCGGAACAGATCGAAAGCACGCACGCAGCCTTTGAGGCGGGCGCAAGTATTTGCCATGCGCATGTGCGCAATGATGATGAAACGCCCAGCTCTGATCCCGAAAAATTTGCGGCCCTCAAGTACGGGGTGGAAAAACACTGCCCCGGTATGATTATCCAGTTGTCCACTGGGGGTCGATCAGGGGCCGGGCGGGCACGCGGTGGCATGTTGCCCCTGCGCCCGGATATGGCGTCGCTGTCGGTTGGGTCGAACAACTTTCCCACCCGCGTCTATGAAAACCCGCCGGACCTTGTGGACTGGCTGGCCGCTGAGATGATAAAGTACGATATCAAGCCCGAGATCGAAGCCTTTGACTTGAGCCACATATTGATGGCCGCCCAAATGCACGCCAAGGGTAAAATCGCGGCGACCCCATATGTGCAATTCGTGATGGGTGTTAAAAACGCGATGCCTGCAGATCGCCACGTCTTTGATTTTTATGTCCAAACTGTGGATCGCCTGTTTCCGGGTGCGCCTTGGTGTGCGGCCGGGATCGGGGCCAATCAGATCGTGTTGAACGAATGGTCGGTGGCCGCGGGCGGGCATGCGCGTACAGGTCTTGAGGACAATGTGCGCTGGGATAAGTCCACGCTTGCGCCGTCCAATGCAGCCCTTGTCGGTCGATTGGCAGACATATGTGTCAAGCATGACCGCCCCGTGGCCACGCCTGCAGAAGCCCGCGAGATACTTGGCCTGCGCGCTGTTTGACCGGCGGGTCCTTTGCGCAACTGAAAAATTGAAATTGGTGTTGCCGTCGTTTCGCGCGCTGTGGACACCGCCGCGCCAATCCGCCACCCTGTGCGCAATCAAAGAGGATCATCACCCATGGACATGTCATTCGTATTGCGACCCGAAAACCGTGAACTGCTTGGGCGTGTGTCCGCAATGATCCGCGACGAGATCATGCCATTAGAAGAAGAATACGCCGCGGAAGTCGGCAAGGGTGATCGCTGGCAATATACCGACCGCCAATCCGAAATTCTCGAAGGGCTAAAGGCCAAGGCAAAGGCCGCTGGCTTGTGGAACTTCTGGCTGACTGACAGCGACAAAGGTTATGGCCTAAGTACCGTTGAATATGCCTATTTCGCCGAAGAGATGGGCAAAACCCCGCTCGGGGCAGAGGTGTTCAATTGTTCGGCCCCTGATACGGGCAACATGGAGGTGTTCGAACGCTACGGAACCGACGCGATGAAACGGGACTGGCTGGTACCATTGCTCGATGGGCAAATCCGTTCGGCTTATTTGATGACGGAACCTGATGTCGCCTCTAGCGACGCCACCAACATCTCTATGTCCTGCGTGCGGGACGGCGATGATTACGTGTTGAACGGTGAAAAATACTGGGCCAGCGGTGCCGGTGATCCACGGTGCAAGGTGTACATCGTCATGGTCAAGACCAGCGGCGACGAGTCCCCCAAACACAAACGCCAGTCAATGATTGTGGTCCCGGCCGGGGCCGAGGGCATCGAAGTGCTGCGCCCCATGCTGGTCTATGGCCATGATGATGCGCCCCACGGACACATGCATATCCGGTTCACGAACGTGCGCGTGCCTGCCGAAAACCTGCTGCTGGGCGAGGGGCGGGGATTCGAGATTTCCCAAGGTCGCCTTGGACCCGGCCGCATCCACCACTGCATGCGCGCTATCGGTCAGGCCGAGGCGGCGTTGGAACTGATGTGCAAACGGTCACTGTCCAAAGAGGCGTTCGGCAAGCCGCTCGCACAGCTTGGCGCGAATTATGACATCATCGCAGAGGCGCGGATGGACATAGAAATGGCGCGATTGCTGTGTCTCAAGGCAGCATGGATGATGGATCAGGGTGATGCACGTGCCGCAGCCCCCTGGATCAGCCAGATCAAGGTTGTGGCCCCGCGCGTCTCGCTCAAGGTGATTGACGAGGCGGTGCAGATGCATGGCGGGCAAGGGATTTCACAGGACACGCCGCTGGCGCATGCGTGGACACATCAACGCACATTGCGGCTTGCTGACGGTCCTGATGCTGTGCACCGCCGTCAGGTCGCGCGGGCCGAATTAAAGAAATACACACAGCAACCGATGTAGCGTCACGCACAGCGACGCGCTGTGCGAGCGATTTCTGACGCAGAAACCAATACGGCACTTTTGACGCTCTAAAGTGAAAGGAGCGTCGCCTTTCATGTGTTTTTCGCGTCGAAAAACACTTGCATCTGGTCCGTCACCCGCCGCTAATTGTGGTGATGAAGGAAAAGGTGCGCGCGTGATGAAAGACCTCGTTCCAGAAACGTTGCCCTTGCGGCCACCGTCGGACGTCATGCGTCTGGAACGGATGGGTGTCATGATGCCCACGCGCCTCAGTTTTTTGCGGGTCCTTGTCCGCCGTCTTTGCGCTGAGCGTGCACAGATTACGCGCACCCGATTTGAGATGTCACCAGACGGGCATGGGCATGCGGTTTATTCTGTCGATCTGAGCGGGCACACCTATTCTCTTGTCGCCATCTCCAAGGATCTTCCTGCCGATCAGCGTAGCGACCGGGTTATTGCCACCGCATGGGACGCGGCATTTGTGCTGTACGACGGCGTGCCAGAGACAGCCGAAATCGAGCGCATCGCAGCCCAAGCGCCTTTGCAGGAGGCCGGTCGCTTTGGCCCCCGTGATCTGGTGCTGAGCCGGGCGAACAAATCGGTGCGCATGTGGGATGCAACGGTTGCAGCCCTAAGGGCGGGCGATCAACCCGATCCGGCCATGATCCGCGACATTGGCTATCTGATGCGCACAACGGCGGTTTATGGCAACGGCAAGTTCGGTATTGCCGACCGCCACCTGATCGCCGACCGTCCCGGCCTTGACGGCCCATTCGCGGCGGAAATGCTGGCTGTCTATATGATCCGCCATTTCACACTGGACCTTGTGCAATATGTCGGCAGGTCCTCGTTGGATGACCGCCTTGCGCGGCATCTGGGCATTGGAAATGCGACTGGCCTTGGAATGGCACCTTTTCTGGTGACGCATCCCGTTTTGTTCAATAACTGGATGTTGGCGCGTGAAACCGGGTTGGCCCGTGCGCGGGCAACGGATTATCTGTCAGAGGATCTGCGGGATCGCGCCATCGCCCTTGCAAACCGCGCCACGTGGCATTTGTCTGAATGGCATGTCCCGGCCCCTGATCACGAGACTGCATTGCGACAGCTTGAACTGGACTGGGCTGCGTTCCTGCCGCGTTTTGCTGACCTTAATGGCCCTCAACCGCTGGAAACACTTTGGCAATCCGCCCAAAGCAAAAGTGTGGCATTGCAGGAACTCGTCGCTGCCTTGATTTTGGAACTGTGCCCTGATGTGGTCGATGGACTGGCCGACTGTATGGGCGATCCCTTTGGGGCACTTGTTGCCCCGTTTTGTGATACGGATGCCTTGCGCGCGGCCATTAAAGCGGACTGGGACTGGGCCGTCACACAAGATTATGCCGATCCCGATGCATGCCGCCGGTTCTGGTATGTGAGCGCGGCCAAACTGGAACCGCGTCTTGGCGACCGGTTCGCGGATGAGGGGGCCGAGCTTGAAACCCCGCTGGATATTGCGCGCCGTGTGGCTGAGCTGATGGCGGGTTTACCCGCGCAGGCCCAGCCGGTTTCGGCGTTTTTGACAAACAATCCCATCCATGCCCATGCGGTGGCCCGCGTGGCGACACTGGCGCGCTACCCCTATTCCGAAATCCGCGACAACCTTATTGCTGCGACGTGTCGCCCCATTGATATGTTGCGCTGCAAGCTCAGCTTCTTCGGTGCGACAAAGTTCGACCCGAAATCAGACTTGTGGACCCGGATCACTCTGGCACAGGGCGCACCTTTGGGCCACGAACTGTCGCCGGATGCAGATGATTGGTGGTTGCCGGTGCTGGGATGACGGATAAATCGTGGACTGAAATTCAATCGCTTGGCGTAAAGGCGGCGTCGGGTGCCGCAGTGCCGCCTGCGCAGGCTCTTGCATTCGGTGCGATGGTTGCGCGCCATTTGTCTGATGGCGGGTCAGAGGACCCTTTGCACGCGGCCTTGAACGCTCCGGACACCATTCTGACGCTTGCCCACGAGATCGAGGCGATGGTCGAGGCTGCATCTGTGTCCACACGTATCGTCAGCGCGCAGCAACCAGATGCGGGCCAGCGTGCGTTGTTGATCAGTTGGCTGGCCAGTCTGCCCTGTCAGGCAGATATCGTGACACATGAAAACGCGGTTCAGGCACATCTATCCCTCAAAGCGCCAAGCACGCGCACGCGCCCAGCCCGCATTGCGATCAGCCCATCGCTGTTTTCGCACATGCAGGATCTGGCGACGCGCACCTATGTCCCCGACAGTGCCGCCTCCCGCACCAGCGGTGCCGGGGCCGGTCTGATGGAACTTGATTAGCTGTTATCGCGGCTCGCAAATGGATCATCGGCGTAGCTTACGCCAGCGAGATACAGGCCCGAGGGTGGGCAAACCGGCCCACACGCAGCGCGATCGCGGGCCAAAATAGCGTCACGCACTTGATCAGGCTGCCACGATCCGGCCCCCACACGTTCCAGCGTGCCGACAAAACTGCGCACTTGATTGTGCAAGAAAGACCGGGCGCGGACGTCAAAATGCACTTCCGGTCCACAGGCTGTGTCCACACGCGTAACGTCCAGCCGATCCAGCGTTTTAACAGGGCTCTCCGCTTGACAGATGGTCGAGCGAAAAGTGGTAAAGTCGTGCTTGCCCAACATATGCGCCACACCTGCGCGTATCGCATCAAGATCAAGATCCTGTTTCACATGCCACACCAACCCCTTCAGGTGGGTCGCAGGCGCGCGGCGCACCAAAACGCGGTACAAATACCGACGCTCGCGCGCTGAAAACCGGGCGTGCCAGTCATCCGACACGACAGCGCAATCCACAATGGCGACGGGAACATTGCGCAAATAGAAATTCAATGCTTCGGACAGGCGGAACGGCGTCCAGTCCTTGTCCATATCGCAATGGGCCACCTGCGCCAGACCATGCACACCTGCGTCGGTGCGGCCGGCGGCCGCAATTTTGTGGGCACGTGGTTCAAGCTGGGCAAGTGCGGCCTCAATCTCGCCCTGAACCGAAGCGTGATCAATCTGGCGCTGCCAGCCGACAAACGGACCCCCATGATATTCGACTTTGAGCGCGTAGCGTGGCATGGCCGCTGCTCTAGCTACAAACGAAGCGACAGGCAACGGTTCAAGCCCGGTGTCGCCCGTGCAAATTGCGCATGACTAATCCTGTTCTTTGTTTTGGCAACTTTCCCGCCGGAGGCGCTGACCGTCACCATACGTGCGACCGCACTAGCAGGACGCGACCGCCCGCCTTATGTACAACCCAAGCCCAAAGGAGAGTGCCACGTGGTTTTGACGACAATTGCTGACGGGGTGCTGGACGTGGCGCACGGCATCTATGACACCGGTGCCGATCTGCTGGGCACCCCGACGATCCGCTTGGGGGTCACGGGGTTGGCACGCTCGGGCAAAACAGTGTTCATCACGTCGCTTGTTGCCAACCTGCTCGATCGCGGGCGTATGCCGCATTTGCTGGCCGCGAGCGAAGGGCGCATTGCCGCCGCCTACTTGCAGCCGCAACCTGACGACACGGTCCCACGCTTTGATTTTGAGGCGCATATGAGCGCGCTTACCGGGCAGCCGCCGCACTGGCCTGACAGCACGCGCGCGGTCAGTGAATTGCGCATCTCGCTCAGGGTGAAACCGAATGGTTTGCTGGCCGGGTTGCAAGGGCCCCGCACGATCCATCTGGATATTATCGACTATCCCGGTGAATGGCTGCTGGATCTTGGTCTGATGGATCAAAGCTACGAGGACTGGTCCGCAACCACGCTCGCCCGCTTGGAAACGCGCGCTGTCGGGGCCGAGTATCGCACCGCTGTCGCCGCAACGGACGGGGCTGCGCGTCTTGAGGAAGTGCAGGCCAAGAATCTGGCCGCTGCCTTTACAGATTACCTGCATGCTGCGCGCGGCGCGGGGTTCTATGATTGCACACCGGGGCGCTTTTTGTTGCCGGGCGATCTGGCCGGATCACCGGTCTTGACCTTTGCGCCGCTGCCTGCCGGTGATGCACCGCGGCGATCCTTGCGCCGTGAAATGGCCCGCCGCTACGAGGCCTACAAGGCGCAGGTCGTTCGCCCATTTTTCCGGGACCACTTTTCCCGGATCGACAGGCAGGTCGTGCTGGTGGACGCGCTGGGCGCGATCCATTCCGGCCCCGCAGCGGTCGAGGATATGCGCGCAGCGATGGCTGAAATTCTTGGTGCGTTCAAACCCGGTCGCAACGCCTTTCTGACAAAGCTGTTTCGCGGCAAGCGGGTGGAACGCATATTGTTCGCCGCGACCAAGGCCGATCACTTGCATCATTCCCAACACAGCCGCCTGACCGGGATCATGGAGGCGTTGACGCGCGACGCCCGCGACCGCGCGCGTTTCGCTGGGGCGCAGACACAGGCACTGGCGCTGGCCGCTCTGCGCGCCACCACCGAAGAGACGATGACCCACGATGGCGCGCCATTGGATGTTGTCCGTGGCACATTGCTCGACAGTGGCAAACACGCTGCGTTTTATCCCGGTGCGTTGCCGGATGACCCTGCGCATATCCTGTCGCCTGCCAAGGAAGGTGCGGAACAGTGGTTGGATCAGGATTATCAAATCATGCGGTTTGCCCCGGCTCCGTTGACCTTGCGTCCGGGTGATGGCCCGCCCCACATGCGGATGGACCGCGCCGCCGAATTCCTGATCGGGGATCGGTTGTGAGCGGCGTATCCTTGCGCCCCGCGCGCAGCACCGATGCTGGCAAAGTCGGTGCCATATTGTCGGAATTCATTGATACGACCTTCTGGATGCCACGTATTCACACACGGGCGCAGGACATCGGCTTTGCCGGGCATTTGATTGCCCAGGATTGGGTGACAGTGGCCGCTGACGCAGGGCGGATCACAGGCTTTGCCGCGCGTGAGGGCGCGCAACTGCATGCGCTTTATGTGGCCGCATCGTCCCGCCGCACCGGGATCGGATCTGCATTGTTGCGGCACATGCAAGAGCAAGCCGACCACCTGAGCCTGTGGACCTTTGAGGCCAATGTGGTGGCGCAACAGTTTTATGTGCGCCACGGATTTGTGGCGATGGAACAGACCGATGGCGCAGGTAACGACGAAGGATTGCCAGACATCCGGTTCGAATGGACAAGGAAGGTCACGTAATGGCGAAAAAAGGCCCGGTTCTGATCGAACTTGACGACGCCGCAATGCCTGCCGTTGCTGACGCGCCGCCTGTGCCCGACCCGGATTTGCCGGTGCCAACAGGGGCAGCGATGCAAATGGCGGCGCGCAGCATGGCGGGCAAGCCGTCACGGCTGGCGCGATTGTTCTGGGGCGTCGCGGGCGCATTGCTGATGGCGGTGCTCAGTGCTGCGGCATGGGATTTCGTGAACGCGTGGATTGCGCGCGCGCCGATTTTGGGCTGGGCATTTGCAGCCCTGATGGGCGCGTTTGTGCTGATTTTGCTGATTGTCGCCTTGCGCGAACTTGCCGCGCTGAACCGACTGATACGGATTGACGGGCTGCGCCATTCTGCGTCACAGGCGCTGGAAACGCAGGATCTGGCAGCGGCGCGGGGTGTGACTGATCGCTTGGTCGCGCTGTATCGTGGCCGCCCTGATACGGATTGGGGTCAAAGCCGTCTGGCCGACCTTAGGGGCGATCAGATGGATGCGGCCGGGTTGATTGCATTGACCGAAGAAATGCTGTTGTCGCCGCTTGACCGTGCTGCCGAACGCGAGGTTGCTGCCGCCGCACGGCAGGTCGCGACGGTCACGGCCCTTGTGCCGCTGGCGCTGGCTGACGTGGCGGCGGCCTTGACCGCGAACTTGCGTATGATCCGCCGTATCGCCGAGGTGTACGGTGGTCGCGGGGGGCTGTTGGGCAGTTGGCGGCTGACGCGCGCTGTGATGACTCACCTCGTGGCGACAGGCGCTGTTGCGGTGGGGGATGACATGCTCGAGCCGCTGCTCGGAGGCTCGATCCTTGGCAAGCTGTCCCGTCGCTTTGGTGAGGGGGTCGTGAATGGCGCTTTGACCGCGCGCGTTGGCGTGGCAGCTATTGAAGTGTGCCGCCCGCTGGCTTTTCAGGCTGGCAAACGCCCCAAAGCGCGAAATTTGGTGAAACAGGCCCTGAGTGGACTGTTTACAACGAGCACACCCAAACCACAGGACTGACGACCATGGAACGCAAACCCTTTTGATTGCCCGTGCGCGTGCTTAACTTGAAATGTAGGTGCAAAGGGGTCGATCATGGATGAAATGCTGATGTTTTTGGGCGTTGTGATCCTCGCGATGCCGCTTGCAGTTGTTTATTTGCTGGTGTCCCAATTTGGACTGCGTCGCCGCATCGTAGCGTTGGAAACTGATATCGCTCGGGTGATGGCAGATCAGGGGGCGGTGGCGCGAAACGGTGATGATGTCACGTCATCGGCGGACATCACGGCGGAGGCTGACCCGTCTGGGCAAAAACCTGAACGCGTCGAGCCCCCGGCGGCTCGTGTGATCGCGGCGCGCAAATCGACCCCATCCGCCGCCAAAACCCCAAAAAAGCCGGATCAGATACCAATGCTGCTGCACTGGTTAGCTGCCAATTGGTTTTACGTGGTGTCAGCCATTTCGCTGGCGTTGGCCGGTCTGTTCCTCGTGCAATACGGGGTCGAAAACGGGCTTTTGCCGCCAACTGCGCGGGTTTTGGCGGCGCTGGCCTTTGGCGGGTTATTGATTGCGGGCGGCGAGGCGATCCGCCGCCGTTTTGGCGATGAGCCCGACAGTACAACGGCCTTTCTGCCCTCTGTATTTTCGGGTGCGGGCCTTGTGTCGCTGTTTGGCGCAGTGGCTGCGGCCCGGTTGCTTTATGATCTGATCGGGGTCGAAGTCGCCTTTGTCGGGATGGCGGGCGTTGGGGGGCTGGGTGTCGTGCTTGGCTGGTTTCACGGGCCGTTGTTAAGCGTGGTTGGCGTGGTCGGGGCCTTTGCTGCGCCGATGCTGGTGGGCAGCACGGTGCCGCCGACCAACTGGTTATATCTATACTTCGCAGTTGTGGCGGCGGTGGGGCTTGGCGTGGATACGGTGCGGCGGTGGGCATGGGTGTCCGTGCTGAGCGTCGCCTTGGGCTTTGGCATGGGCTGGCTGACCGTGCAGGGCGGTGGAGCCGCGCTGACCGTTGGCTTTCAGGTCTACATTGTAGGTCTCGCCGCATTGGCGATCCTTATCCCCGCGCGCAGCCTTTGGCCGGATTACAGCGGGCGATTGATTTCGCTCTGGGTGCCGGCTCTCACCGAGCCGCGCCCCACTTTTCCCACCGCCTTGTCGGCTGCCGTGGTTGCCGCCGCGACGCTCGGGCTGGTGTGGAGCAGTCGCATGGGTGTGGACCCGTTTTGGGTTGGCATGACGTGTCTCGCTGGGTTGAGTTTCGCGTTGATTGGCTGGTCAATCCGCGGCTCAGCGCTGCAGGATATCGCGGTGTTTCCTGCCATCGGCCTGATTGGCGTTGTTGCATTGGAAGGGCTTGGACAGGGTGACGCGCGCACGGCCTTTTCCACTGCATATGCTGAAAGTCCCGAGGCAGACTTTCCTCTTGCAGTCAGCGTGCTGTGGGCCATCGGGCTTGCGATGACAGGTGCCATGGTGGTGCGATCAATGCGCCCCGGGTTTGCAACCGCCTGGGCGCTGGGCGCGGCGCTCATCGCGCCTGCGATGGCGATCGCGCTTGAGATAACGTGGAGCCCTGCAACCGTCATCGGGGCCTATCAGTGGGCAGTGCATGCGATGGTGATCGCGGGCGTGATGGTCGCGCTTGCAGTTAGGTTTGCGGCCTTGGATGGAACGGATCGCACCCGCGCGTCCCTGTTCGTCTTGTCCGCGCTGGCGGCTATCAGTTTTGCCTGTGTCCTGATCCTGTCGTTCACGGCTCTGACCGTTGCGCTGGCCGTCACCGTTTTGGTGGCTGCCTTGCTGGACCGGCGGTTTGACCTGCCGCTGATGCAGTTTGTGGTGAACGTGGGCGTCGTGTCCGTTGGTGTGCGATTGATTGTGGACCCGGGGCTGGCTTGGGCGATGCAGGCACCTGTGTGGGAGATTCTGTTGGCCTATGGCGGCGCGCTTGGGGCCTTTGTCGCCTCACTGTGGGCGTTAAAGGACAAATTGCGTGTGAGCGCGCAACTGATGCTGGACACTGCTGCATGGTCTACGGGCGGCACGTTATTGTCTTTGCTGTTGTTCCGCGCGCTTGAGCGCATGACGGGCGTCGATCACAATGAGACCCATTGGGCGATGGGGCTTTATGCGACGATCTGGTTGGGGTTGATGATTGCCCAGCTGCTGCGTCTGGAACGGCTGAGCGGAGACAAGCGGATTGCGCTTGGGCTCTTGGCGACTTTGTTCGGGTTGATTGGGTTTGGGGCGCTTCTGGTTGGTCTGACCGATTTGTCGCCGTTGCTGTCCAGTGCGGGCGGGCAGGTTGCCGGGCCGCCTGTCGTGAATACATTGATGGTGGCATATCTGCTGCCAGCCTGTCTTCTTGCCTTTGGCGCGTGGCGGCTGCGCCATGTTGTGATGCGGCGTGTGCTGTTTGCCATTGCGCTTGCCGTCACTGCGATCTGGGCCTTTGCCGCCATACGCCACGTTTGGCAGGGGGCGTCCGGGTTGGAAGTGAGCGGCGGTTTCCTGCAAGGTGAGCTTTACAGTTATACGATCGCGCTATTGGCCCTAGGGGCGGGGCTCTTTTACCAGTCGCTTGCGCGCGGGTCCGCACTGTTGCGGCGGGCCGGGCTGATTGTGATTGGGCTGGCGGTTGCCAAAGTCTTTTTGATCGACATTTCTGGATTGGATGGTTTGACCCGCGTGCTGTCGCTGGTCGTGCTGGGGCTGTCGCTGGCGGCCTTGGCGTGGTTGAACCGCTGGGCACAGGCCCGGGCATCCGATTGAGTACGCTGTCGCGCTCACGTGATGTGTTGCGTCCGTGGGTCGCGCGGGCGTGTTTTACCCGAGGCTCTGCCACGCTTTGTGGGATTTTTTGAAACAGCGAAGCAGGGGGCTTGTGAAGCCATTGGCGTGCGTCTTATAACGCGCGCATGAAGCAATTTTCGATCATCATTCGAATTATGTTGCCGGCGCTCTGACCCTTACACCGAGCCGCCGGACAAAGGTGCTTGAGCTTATCGCACCGCCCATGCCATTCCTCGACCCAAATGACCGATAAAGGACGCCACCCATGTGCGCCGATACGCCCGAGTACAAACACACCCTGAACTTGCCCCGCACCGATTTTCCGATGCGCGCGGGCCTGCCGAAACGCGAACCTGAGTGGCTGGAGCGCTGGGCGCGGATTGGGGTATATGATCGTTTGCGCGAAAAGGCGGTTGCCGCCGATGGCGCACGTACGCCTTTCACGCTGCATGATGGCCCCCCTTATGCCAACGGGCATTTGCACATCGGCCACGCGCTGAACAAAACGATCAAGGATATGATCGTGCGCAGCCACCAGATGATGGGGTATGACGCGCGATACATCCCCGGTTGGGACTGCCACGGCCTGCCCATCGAGTGGAAGATCGAAGAACAGTACCGCAAAAAGGGCCGCAACAAGGACGACGTTCCGATCAATGAATTCCGTGCCGAGTGCCGGGATTTTGCCGCCGGCTGGGTCGATATTCAGCGGGAAGAGTTCAAGCGTCTGGGCATTACCGGCAACTGGGATAACCCGTACCTTACCATGGATTTCCATGCGGAACGGGTGATCGCCGAGGAGTTCATGAAGTTCCTGATGAACGGAACGCTGTATCAAGGCTCAAAGCCGGTTATGTGGTCCCCCGTGGAACAGACGGCGCTGGCCGAGGCTGAGGTCGAGTATCACGACAAGGACAGTTTTACTGTTTGGGTGAAGTTCGCGGTCACTGAAGTGGTAGGCAATTCCCCGGACGGGGTTTCCACACCCGGTTCGGATCTTTTGGGAACTTACGTGGTGATCTGGACGACAACGCCGTGGACCATGCCATCGAACAAAGCGGTGGTTTTCGGCAAGGACATCGCCTACGGGCTTTACGAGATCACCGGCCGTCCGGAGGAAAGCTGGGTCAAGATCGGGGATCGTTATATCCTAGCCGACAAACAGGCCGAAGAAGTGCTCTCAAAGGCGCGACTCGATGAGACCATGTGGCGGCGGCTGCGCGATGTAGATCCTTCGGCAATTGTCGGATTGACCCACCCCCTTAACGGGGCCGAAGGTGCCAACGGCGAATGGGATGATATCCGCGACTTCCGCGCCGCCGATTTCGTGACCGACACCGAAGGTACTGGGTTCGTGCATTGCGCGCCCAGCCACGGCCTTGAGGAATACGAGCTTTACCGTGATCTTGGCATGCTCGAACAGGTCATCACCTACAACGTGAACCCCGATGGGCGTTTCCGCGACGACCTGCCGTTCTTTGGCGGCAAGGCGATCCTGAAACCGAACGGCAAAGAGGGCAACGCCAACGCCGCAATCATCGACAAGCTGGCCGAGGTGGGCGGGCTGCTCGCACGTGGCAAGATCAAGCACAGCTATCCGCATTCATGGCGTTCCAAGGCACCGGTGATCTATCGCAATACCCCGCAGTGGTTTGCCGCCATCGACAAACCCGTTGGCGATGGGCTGGACATGCATGGCAAGACCATTCGTGAACGCGCGCTCACAGAGATCGACAACGTCAACTGGACGCCGAAATCCGGCCGCAACCGGCTCTATTCGATGATCGAGGCGCGTCCGGATTGGGTGCTGTCGCGCCAACGCGCATGGGGCGTGCCGCTGACTTGTTTCACCAAAAAGGGCGCGCTGCCCACCGACGACGATTTCTTGTTGCGCAACCCTCAGGTCAACCGCCGGATCACCTCGACCTTCGAGGCCGAGGGTGCGGATGCGTGGTATGATGAAGATGCCAAACAGCGCTTCCTTGAGGGGATCGTGAACCCTGACGACTACGATCAGGTGATGGACATCCTCGACGTGTGGTTTGATTCCGGCTCTACCCACGCCTTTACCTTGCGCGACCGTGAGGATGGGTCCGAGGACGGGATCGCCGACGTGTATATGGAAGGGACCGACCAACACCGCGGCTGGTTCCACTCGTCGCTGTTGCAGTCTGTTGGCACGACGGGCCGTGCACCCTATCGCAACGTGGTCACGCACGGGTTTACGCTGGATGCCAAGGGCATGAAGATGTCCAAATCCATCGGCAACACCATCGTACCGCAGCAAGTCGTCGACCAGTATGGTGCCGACATCCTGCGGCTGTGGGTGGCACAGACCGACTATACCGCAGATCAACGGATCGGGCCTGAAATTCTGAAAGGTGTCGCTGACAGCTACCGGCGTTTGCGCAACACGATGCGCTATATGCTGGGCTCGCTTGCCGACTTTACCGAGGCCGACCGTGTCGACCCTGCGGACATGCCCGAGCTGGAACAATTGATCCTGCACCGGCTTGCCGAACTCGATCAGGTGGTGCGCGAAGGTTACGCTGCCTTTGACTTCCAACGCGTCTTTTCGGCGGTATTTACATTCGCCACGGTGGATTTGTCCGCGTTCTATTTCGACGTCCGAAAGGACGCGCTGTATTGCGACGGTAACACGTTGCAGCGGCGTGCGGCACGCACAGTACTGGATATCTTGTTCCACCGGCTGACTGCGTGGCTTGCTCCGGCGCTTGTGTTCACCATGGAAGAAGTCTGGCTGGAACGTTACCCGGGCGAGGACAGCTCGATTCACCTCACGGACATGCCAGACACGCCGGCTGCGTGGCTCAACGACGCCCTTGCCGAAAAATGGGCGGGCATTCGTGCGGCGCGCCGCGTGGTCACCGCAGCGCTGGAAGTCCAACGCACAGACAAGGTGATAGGTGCCTCACTTGAGGCAGGGCCAGTTGTGCATATCGAGGACGAGGCGCTTGCAACTGCCCTGCGTGGTGTCCCGTTTGATGACATCTGCATCACGTCCGCGATCACGATCACGACCGATCCAGCCCCGGCCGAAGCGTTCCGTTTGCCAGAAGCGGCGGGCATTGCGGTTGTGTTCGAAAAGGCGGATGGCGACAAATGCGGGCGATGCTGGAAAGTGTTGCCAGACGTGGGAATCCACAGCCATCCCGGCGTGTGCGGTCGATGTGACGCAGCGCTCGACTAATCGGAACGACTTGAGCGCTCGCAACTGAAACAGGGATCAAACCGGGCCAAACCCCGGCTTGATCCGCTCGCAGTCTCACACAGCCGCGTAACGTTCTCGGTTTAAAAAAATCGCTGGGTAGCCGCAGCAGGGGGCAGCGCCCCCATGTCGTGACCGTCCTAGTCACCGAATGTGCCCATCCAACGGGCCCTGCGGCTAATAAAAACTCTGCGGGTCGATATCGACCGCAAGGCGTAAATCACCCTTGAGGCGCAGGGGCGCGATCCATTGCGCAATCGCGCCTTGCAACGCGACACCCTTGCCTGCTTTGATCAACAACCGAACGCGGTGACGCCCTCGGATGCGGGCAATCGGGGCAGGGGCGGGGCCATAGACCTGTGCCCCGATCCGGGCCAAAGGTGCGGTGTTGCGCGCCAAAGTGTTGGCGGCGTCAAACACTGTCGCCACGTCTGGCCCGCTCAGGATGATGCCTGCCATGCGCCCATAGGGCGGGACACCCGCGGCCTCGCGCTCGGCGGCTTCGGCGCGCCAAAAGCCTTCCTCGTCGCCCGCCAGAATGGCGCGGATGACCGGGTGTTCGGGTTGAAAGGTCTGCAAGAGCGCCGTGCCCGGCTTTTCCGCACGCCCGGCCCGACCGGCCACCTGTCGCATCAACTGAAACGTACGTTCGGCGGCGCGAAGGTCTGATCCCTGCAGCCCCAGATCGGCGTCGATCACACCCACCAGCGTGAGGTTGGGAAAATTATGCCCCTTGGCGACGAGTTGCGTGCCGATGACCACATCTGCGCCCCCTGCCGCGATGCTCTCGATTTCGGCCTTCAGCGCGCGGGCAGAGCCATACATGTCAGAACTCAGCACCGCGACGCGCGCGTCGGGAAACAGCTTGACCGCCTCTTCGCCCAACCGTTCGACGCCCGGCCCGACGGGGGCCATCCGATCCTCTGCCTCGCAGGCGGGGCAGGTCGTCGGCATCGGTTTGGTTTCGCCGCACTGGTGACACATCAGCCGTTTCAAGAACCGGTGCTCGACCATGCGCGCATCGCATTGATCACATCCCACTTGATGCCCGCACGCACGGCACAGCGTGATAGGGGCAAAGCCGCGCCGGTTCAGAAACAGCATCGCCTGTTCGCCAGCCTCAAGACGCTTGTCGACCTCTCGCTTCAGCGTGTCTGACACCCATCGATCCGAAGGCAGTTTTTCCGCCCTCATGTCTATCGTCTTCATTGTGGGCATAACGGCGGGGCCGAACCGTGAGGTCAGGTCCAGCCGTTTGTATTTGCCGCTTTGGGCATTTGCCCAGCTTTCCAGTGACGGTGTTGCGGACGACAGCACCACCTGTGCGCCCAAGAGTGAGGCGCGCAGCACGGCCATGTCACGTGCGTTGTACAGGACCCCGTCTTCTTGTTTGTAAGAGGTGTCGTGTTCCTCATCGACCACGATCAACCCGAGGTTCTGATAGGGCAGGAACAGGGCGGAACGCGCCCCTATGACCAATTGCGCGTGCCCTTGACCGACCATCCGCCAGATGCGGCGGCGTTCGGTCATGGTGGCCCCTGAATGCCATTCGGCTGGGCGCGCGCCAAACCGCACTTCGACCCGTTTCAGGAATTCGGCGGTCAGCGCAATTTCTGGCAGCAGCACCAGTGCCTGCCGCCCCGCGCGCAGACAGGCCGCGACGGCCTCAAGGTATACTTCGGTTTTGCCCGATCCGGTGACGCCGCGCAGCAGCGTGGTGCCATAGGTGCCTGCCTGAACGGCCGATGCCACATGTTGCGCGGCCTGCGCCTGATCCGGTGTCAGTGTTTTGCTTGGCCGGGACGGATCCAGTGGGGCAAAGGGGACATCGCGCGGGCTGTCTTCTTCGGCGACGGCCCCTTGTTTGACCAATCCCTTGATGACTGAGGATGTGACACCCGACAACTCCGCCAGTTCTTTGAGCGTGAATGCCAGATCGCCGTATTCAGCTAAAAATTCCAGCACGCGGCGGCGCGCGTCTGTCATGCGATCCGGTTCATCGGGGCCGCGCCGATACACTTTGCGCATCGATGGCGGATCGCCCAGACCGGGCGCACGTGTCGCCAGCCGCAGCATCGCGGGCATGGGCGTAAGTGTATAAGCTGCCGCCTTTTCCAAAAATGCCCGCATCTCTGCGCGCATCGGGGCTGCGTCCAGAACGCGCAGCACAGAGCGCACCTTGGCATAATCGTAATCGCCCTTACCCTGCCCCCAGACGACACCCAACACCTTGCGCGGGCCCAAAGGCACTTCGACGAACGCGCCCACGTGGCAGCCGCCCTCTGGTGCTTTGTAATCCAGCGCACGATCCAGCGGTTGCGTGGTCAGCACCGCCACCAGTGCCCCTTCGTCGAAATACGAGGGGATCATTGGGCGCGCCAGTTTATGTTGGATTTCCGCTTCACCTGCCATCAGGTAAACGCTGGACCATAAAACGCCAAGCCATCAAGAAGGAACACACATGAATTTCTTTGTGCGGATCAATTCGAGTATCGGCGCAGTAATGGCCAGATCCGCGCCACGACGCGCTGGCCTCCCCCGTTGCACCAAGGGATGTCCAGATCGTCCCAACACCGCGCGCAACTTGGCAGGGTCAAGGGCGCACCCGGGTCTGATCCCGTAAGTGGTCGTTGGCGCACGAGTGTGCAAACCGATGCATAAACGTAGCATCGCGCAAAAACATAGGGAGACATCGACGGCTTTTCCCATTGCTGACTCTCAGGTGCAACACAGCCCTTAAGTGCAGCAATTTTTTTGCAAGATCGGGGCAGATTTTGCCCCGGTGCTATGATATGAACCAGCAGAATAAAAAAAGAGAACGGTATGAGCAGCCAGCCGAAGATTGATGACGCCTTGCGAGAGGCGATTATTTCACGTCCTGACGTCATTCTCGACGACAAGGATTTGATGCATGCCCTGATTGCCGCCAACGAGCGCGCCATGGGCGGCAATATCGTAGATTTGCGAGGCCTTGCGATGGAACGTCTTGAGGCCCGTCTGGATCGCCTTGAGGACACGCATCGGTCCGTGATCGCGGCGGCTTATGAAAACCTCGCAGGCACCAATCAGGTTCATCGCGCCATTCTGCGCATGCTTGATCCTTTGGAATTTGAACCATTCCTGCGTGATCTGGGTGGCGAAGTGGCCGAAGTGCTGCGCGTTGACGCCGTCAAGCTGGTGCTTGAGTCGGTTCAAAATGACAATGATCCGGCAGTGAAACGTCTTGGTGATGTGCTGAGTGTTGCGGAACCGGGATTTATCGACAGGTATCTGACACATGGGCGCGGTGGCACAGTCCGTCAGGTCACATTGCGGCAGGTCCAAGAGGCGGATCCGGCGATTTATGGCACACAAGGCGATTGGATCCGATCCGAGGCATGCCTGAAACTTGATTTTGGCAACGGCAGGTTGCCCGGCCTTTTGGTCATGGGAGCCGAAGACCCGCACATGTTTGGCCCCCAACAAGGCACGGATCTGTTGGCCTTTTTCACCGGCGTTTTTGAACGGGCCATGCGGCGCTGGTTGGGATGAGCATGATTTCCCCAGCTGCTCGTGATGCGCTGGAACAGTTTCTGGCACATCAGCAAAGCATCAAGGGTGCGGCACAGAATACCACCTTGGCTTATGGCCTTGATATCACAGAATTTCTCGTCTTTCTGACGCAGCACTCTGGCCAGACACAGGGGCTTGGGGCGCTGGCGCGGATCAGTACGCAAGACATGCGCGCATGGATGGCCCGCACGCGCAGCGGCGGGGTCGGGGCCAGATCGTTGGCGCGCAAATTGTCGGCGGTCAAAGCGTTCTACAAGTGGCTTGCCCCGCGCGAGGGATTTGAACCCACCGCTGTTTTGTCCACCCGTGCGCCAAAGTTCACCAAGAAATTGCCCCGTCCGATTTCCGAAGACGCGGCGCGCGACTTGCTGGATATTGCGCCGTTGCAGTCGAACACGCCTTGGGTCGGATTGCGCGACATCGCGGTTCTGACGTTGCTGTGGGGATGCGGTTTGCGGATTTCCGAGGCGTTGAGCCTGACAGGATCAGATGCGCCGCTGCCACAAGTGATGCGCATCACAGGCAAGGGCGGCAAAGAACGGATTGTGCCGGTAATCGACACGGGTCGTCGTGCAGTCGATGACTATATCGCGGCCTGTCCTTATGATCTGACGGGCGATGGCCCGCTGTTTCGCGCAATCCGTGGTGGGGCGCTGGCCCCGCGCGCCATTCAAAAGGTGATGGCACAGGGGCGGATGCAACTGGGCTTGCCGGCCTCTGCCACTCCGCACGCGATGCGCCACAGCTTTGCCACGCATTTGCTGAATGCGGGTGGCGATTTGCGCGCCATTCAGGAACTGTTGGGCCATGCGTCTTTGTCCACGACCCAAGCGTATACAGCCGTCGATACCATACGCTTGATGGAGGTTTATGCCCGGGCGCATCCAAAGGCATGAGGACCGTTTCGTCTTTTGTTCGCTGCATAGCGTGTTTACACCACACACACATTTGCGCAGTCCGTAGTGCGGTTTTGCGTTTGCAACCACGCCCTTCATGGATCATGACACTCTAATGACACCTCAGATGCGCGCCCTTTCCGTTCACCTTTTAACTGCCACAGGTGCAGTATTCGCCATGCTCGCGATGTTGGCGGCGGTTGATGCACAATGGGGGTTGATGTTCCTTTGGCTCGTTGTCGCGTTTTTCGTCGACGGCATCGACGGGCCCCTCGCACGTAAATACAACGTGAAATCCAACGCCCCGGAATTTGATGGCGTGCTGTTGGATTTGATCATCGACTATCTGACATATGTTTTTATCCCGGCGTTTGCGCTGTTTAAATCCGGATTGATGGACGGCTGGACTGGCTGGGTCGCGATTATCTTGATCACATTCGCCTCTGCACTCTACTTCGCAGACACGCGGATGAAGACAAAAGACAACTCATTTTCCGGCTTTCCGGGGTGCTGGAACATGGTGGTTGTCGTCATCTTTGCGCTTGAGCCAAATTTCTGGGTGTCGCTTGGTCTTGTGAGTGTGCTGGCGGTTGCGATGTTCTTGCCGCTGAAATTCGTGCACCCCGTGCGTACGGAACGCTGGCGCATGCTGACTCTGCCTATGGCGCTGGCGTGGACCTTTTTTGCTGGATGGGCGGCATGGGTCGATTTCTACCCCGAAAGCTGGGCGCATTGGGGACTGGTGGTAACGTCAATCTATCTGGTGTTTGCAGGCGTCGCACAGCAGCTTATTCCACAACGCTAGCCTAGGCTCGTTTTCCGAGGCGGAAAACAATCAGACGTCATGTCGACGTCCATATCGCTCAAATCAGAAAACCGCCTGCACCTTCGTGGCGCAGCAAGGCGACCTTGGTTTCGACCCCGCCTGCACCTGAAAAGCCGGTTAAGCCCTTGGCCCCCATCACCCTGTGGCAGGGGATAATGATGGGAATGGGATTGCCACCACAGGCTTGCCCCACCACCTGCGCCGGAATGCCCAACTGTTTGGCGATGTCGCCGTAGGTGCATGTATCGCCAAACGGGATGGCAGACATCGCCGCACACACGTCTTGCTGTACCCGAGATCCGTTGACCCGCAAGGGCAGGTCGAATGCAGTGCGCGTGCCTGTATCATATTCTGCCAGCTGCGTGCGCGCCGCGTCCAGCACGGCAGAGCGGTCACCCGCACCGGACACCCCCCAGTCAAGGCGTACGATCATGCCGTTGTCTTCGCTTAGGGTCAGGGTCCCGAATTGGGTGTCTATGTCACAGTGCAGCATAAGGGCGACCATCGCGCAGCTGCGCAACGCCGTGCAACCCGAAAGCTGCGATGTCGTGATGTGCAAATGTTGGACAGTACGTGTGCGCTTTGGTCTCTCGCCAGAGTGGATCAAAGGGCGTAAAGCAAAACACATGACCCGCTATGTCCCCCTTGCTGATGCGCGCGATCTGCCAGCATGGCGTCGCCCAAAAGCGCTCTTGTTTCTCATGGCATTTGCGATGCCCATCGGATTTTCCGTGTGGTTGGCGCTGCTGAACAATTTTGTTGTCGAGGCGGCCAATTTCGATGGGCGCGACATCGGTTTGTTGCATGCGATCCGTGAAATCCCCGGATTTCTGGCGGTGGGTGTCATCGTTGTCATCATGTTCATGCGCGAACAGGTGCTGGGCCTTATATCTCTTGTGATGCTGGGGCTGGCCACGGCCGTCACGGCGCAATTTCCCGAATTGACGGGTATCCTGATCCTGACATTCATCAGTTCAGTTGGGTTTCATTATTACGAGACGGTAAACCAATCACTGCAACTGCAATGGCTGACCAAGGCCGAAGCCCCCCAAATGCTGGGCTGGCTGATGGCGGCAGGGTCGGTGGCCACCTTCCTGGTGTATTTTGTGATCATGCTGTTGTGGGAGCCGTTGGGCCTGACCTACAACACCGTCTACATGGTGGGCGGGGGCATCACGGCGGCCATCGCGATTTTTGCCCTGTTCGCATACCCGCAGTTCGAGGCCCCGCATCCTCAGCTCAAAACCTTTGTTTTGCGCCGCCGTTACTGGCTCTATTACGCGCTCCAATTTATGTCTGGTGCGCGGCGTCAGATATTCATGGTCTTTGCGGGCTTTATGATGGTCGAAAAATTTGGGTTCGAAGTGCACGAATTGACGGCGCTTTATCTGATTAACCTGATGGTCAACATAGTGGTTGCCCCCCTGCTGGGCCGCATCGTTGCGCGCTACGGAGAGCATAAAGCGCTGGTGTTTGAATATACCGGCCTCGTGCTGGTGTTTCTGGCCTATGGGGGCGTCTATTTCATGGGCTGGGGTTTAATGGCGGCGGCCGCCCTTTACGTCATTGACCACATCTTTTTCGGTCTGGCATTGGCATTGAAGACCTATTTCCAAAAGATTGCCGACCCGGGCGATATTGCGCCGACGGCGGCTGTGGCTTTTACCATCAACCACATTGCGGCGGTGGGCCTGCCGCTGCCTTTGGGGCTGTTGTGGCTTGTTTCGCCGGGGGCCGTTTTCGTTTTGGCGGCAGGCATGGCGGCGACGTCATTGTGTCTGGCCCTGTTGATTCCACGCCATCCTGAACCGGGCCACGAGACGCGGTTGAGCGCAGCCTTGCCAGCTCCGGCTGAATAGCATGGCACAAGGGCGATTTCTGACCGGATCCACCATGGGTCACGTGGTGCGCATGACGGCCACTGGGGCCTTTGGCATTACTTTTGTGTTTCTAGTGGATGCGGCCAATCTGCTTTGGATTTCGCAACTGGGGCAGCCACAACTGGTCGCGGCCATCGGCTTTGCCTATGCGATCCAGTTTTTTTCCGTGTCCGCGGGCGTTGGATTGATGATTGCGGCCACGGCCCTTGTGTCGCGCAGCATCGGCCAGGGCGATATTTTCACGGCTCGCAGACAAGCGGGGGCCGCAATTGCAATTTCCTGCACCATTCAAGGGGCCGTCGCATTGGTTGTGGTCTTGTTGCGCCATAATTTGGTGGCACTGGCGGGGGCCACAGGAGAGACAGCTGAATTGGCGGCGCGGTATCTGTTGCTGACAGTGCCCTCTCTGATCCCAATGGCGATTGCGCTCGCTGCCAGCGGGACTTTGCGTGCCGAGGGGCTGGGGGCGAAGGCGATGTATGTCACGCTGTTTTCCGGTGCGTTGTTGATGGTGCTGGATCCGATCTTTATCCTGTATTGGGGTATGGGGTTGGATGGTGCCGCACTTGGTGTTGTGCTGTTTCGTTTTTGCCTGATGGGCCTTGCGTTGTTCTTTGCGGCCTACCAACACGACCTGATTGCGCGCCCCGATCGGGCAAGCGTGCGCGCGACGCTGCGCCCCTATATGCTGGTTGCATTGCCTGCAATTGCGACGCAAATGGCGACGCCTGCCGGCAACTACTTTCTTACGATTGTCATCGCGCCGTTCGGGGATGATGCCGTGGCTGCATGGGCGGTTGTGGGGCGACTGACGGTGCTGTCATTTGGCGGCATATTCGCGTTGTCAGGGGCCATCGGTGGGATTTTTGGGCAAAACCTTGGGGCAGGGCAATACGCCCGTCTGCGCAGCACGTACCGGGATGCGTTGATATTCTGCGCGATCTATACGCTGGTGACGTGGGGCGTCTTGCTGGCGGTGACGCCGCTGGTCATCGACGCTTTTGCGCTGTCAGGGCAGGGGGCCGACGTGCTGCGCGCCTTCACTCTCGTCGGGGCAGGGGCGTTCATTTTTCAGGGCGGGTTATTTGTGTCCAGCGCGGCGTTCAACAATCTGGGCAAACCGGGGCGGTCGACGTTGCTGGGCTGGGTCAAGGACGGTGTGCTGAGCTGGCCAATGGCCGCCTTGTTGGTTGCGAGTTTCGGGGCCACGGGCGTGATCTATGGTCAAGCGGCAGCAGGCGCGATCATGGGCACTCTTGCGGCTCTGTGGGGCTGGCGCTATGTCGGCCAACTTGGGCCCGAAGCAGACATTCCGGCACCGCAGGCCCGCCCATGGCCCAATGCCGACAGATATCGGAGACGCTGATGCCCACCTGGACCGCCCTCACCACGCTTATGGGCAAAGCGCCCGCAGAACGTATGGGCGAGGCGCTCGAAGCCTTTGACGACGCCCCGACCGGTGTCGGCGTGTTCGAAGTCGAGGACGGATCGGGGTTGTGGGAGGTCGGAGCGTATTTCACGGATAAACCGGACGAAACGGCCTTGCTGTTGTTGACCACGGTCTTTGGGGCCAAACCGTTCACGGTGTCACAACTGCCGGAAACGGATTGGGTGGCGCACGTGCGGCGCGAATTGGCCCCTGTCGAAGCTGGTCGTTTCTTTGTTTACGGCAGCCATGATGCCGACAAAGTGCCGGAGGGCAAACACGCGCTGCTGATCGAGGCGGCGATGGCCTTTGGCACAGGGCACCATGGGACCACGCTGGGCTGTCTGCGTGCGCTGGATCGGTTGGCGGATCAAGGGTTTGCCGGGAAACGGGTGGTCGATATCGGTTGCGGTACGGCCGTGCTGGCCATGGGGGCGGCCGCGATTTGGCCCGACGCAGTGCTTGCCAGTGACATTGATGCGCAAGCCGTCGAAGTGGCTGAAGCCAACCTGACAGCAAACAGCATGTCTGGCCGCGTACATGTGGTCGAGGCGGCGGGATTTGACCACCCGGACCTTGCCGGACCTTTCGATCTGATCTTTGCCAATATTCTCAAGGGACCGCTGGTCGCACTGGCCCCGGACCTGACGGCACGGCTGGAGTCTGGCGGGTACGCGATTCTATCCGGCATCCTGAACGAGCAAGCGGACGCGGTTGCGGATGTTTACGCCCAACTTGGAAACAGTGTCGTGCATCGGGATATGATTGGTGATTGGACCACGCTCTGCCTTCAAAAAAACACCTAACTTACGGTTGTTTTTCAGAGATTTTGAACGGTTTGCCAAGATTGCGCCACATTTGCACAGCATTTTGAAAGCGCGGACAGTGGGGGCTGTTTCGAGGTTTTAACGAGGCTGCTATGCGTAATTCGCACGCTGATTTTGATGATCGTCTCTCGACGCTGGACCGCAAACATGCGGCCATGAACTATGGGTTTTCGACTGTGCTTCGGCCTGATGGACTGATCGTGGTGCACCCCAAACGAAAGCTAACGCGGGGGTTCCCGCTCAAGGGTCTACTCACTCTTGGGCTTGGGTTTTTCTTGTTCAAGGCGCTGTTGCTCGCCTCGCTCAGCGAGGTGACATACAACGAGCGTCTGGAAAAACTGAACCATGGTTCAGTTGTGGAAAAAGGTGGTGCATGGGTGATGCAGATTGATCCCGTGACCCGCCTTATCGCTGGCTATGTTGAACCGTTGATCGACTGATCGCCAAACTGTTTTGTAACGAGTACCGGCGACCTTTACCGCCGATCCAATAAAAAAGCCGCGAACCCGGTTTGGGTTTCGCGGCTTTTCCCGTTCTCGGGACACCTGCGCATCGGGCGCAAGCTCAGTGACCGTCGGCCACGTTTTCGATGTCGCCACGGATCAAACCGATGTCATCCAGTTCACGGTCTGTCAGGGCGTTCAGAGCTTTGCGTGTAACGCGCGCGTCGTTCCATGCGATCACAAGTGAAACGAGGTTCGAAATGAAACCTGTTACTTGGCCTGCAACGGGAGCAGCGCCATATGCGGGGCGGGTAGTGTCAAAAGCGGCCATTGCAGCAATCCTTGTTCTATCTGTCAGCGCCAAACCATTCGGCGTTGTGCTGCGCATTTAGGCGCGATGAGAACATCCGACAAGCGTGTAAATTTCATACGTGCCATGCAAATTTTGCATACCCGGGATTCAGTGTTAACGCCCCGTAAATTAACAGAAAAAAGAGGCTGCTGTCATGTCGATTTTCGACACCAAGAAGGCGTTTTTGTTCCACTTTTTGCGCGCATTGTCGTCTTTGGATCAGGGGGATGTCGCAA
>Ga0115563_1000257_pt1 | contig 42568 bp, 42 predicted proteins | sample COGITO_mtgs_1105_2_FD_87198 | JGI IMG/M metagenome (GOLD analysis project Ga0115563, IMG submission 87198) | Pelagic marine microbial communities from North Sea - COGITO_mtgs_110519 | ecosystem: Environmental > Aquatic > Marine > Epipelagic | place: Germany:Helgoland, sampling site Kabeltonne...
ATGCGCCGCGCCCTGACCGTCAAAATGGGTGAGGTCTGCCATTATGCTGCCCCCGCCAGTGCCGGGTTGGCCAGCAGGTTGCGTGTCGCCTGCTCTACATCCGGTTGCCGCATCAGGCTTTCGCCGATTAAAAAGCTGCGGGCGCCAAAGCTGGCCATTGCCGCCAGATCAGCGGGCGTGCTCAAACCTGATTCTGACACCAAATGACGCCCCGCAGGCACCCGTTGCGCCAAAATACGGGTGGTGTCGAGGCTGGTTTCAAACGTTTTCAGATTGCGATTGTTGACACCAATCAAGGGCGACGATAGTGCCAGCGCCCGATCCAATTCTGCGCCATCATGCACTTCGATCAACACGTCCATGCCCCAGTCAAACGCAGCCTGTTCCAATTCTGCGGCCTGCGCATCCGACACCGAGGCCATGATGATCAAAATGCAATCCGCACCAAGAGCCCGCGCCTCGGCAACCTGATAGGTATCATACATGAAATCTTTGCGCAGTGCTGGCAGCTTGGTCGCCGCTCGCGCTGACGACAAAAACGATTTTGCACCCTGAAAACTTGGGGTGTCAGTCAGAATTGACAGGCAGCAAGCTCCCCCCGCTTCATAGGCTTGGGCCAATTTTGCAGCATCGAAATCTGCACGGATCAAACCCTTTGAGGGGCTGGCTTTCTTCACCTCGGCAATCAGGCCATAACCGGCGCTTGCAGCCTGTATCAAGGCTGTGGCAAAGCCCCGTGGCGGGCTGGCCTCACGGGCTTCAGATTCTATTTCAGCAAGGGGTTTTGAGGCTTTGTCGGCGGCCACTTCTTGCAATTTATAGGCTTTTATTTTGTCGAGGATGGTCAGGCTCATGAAGTCTCCGATGTGATCCGGGCGACGGTGTCGATCTTGTCTTTTGCTGTACCGCTGTCGATACTGTGACGGGCCATGTCTACCGCTTGGGCGTTATCATCGGCAACACCGGCCACGATCAGCGCTGCGGCCGCATTCAGCAGAACCGCATCGCGGTAAGCGCTGTGCGCGCCGTTCAACAAGTCGCGAAACGCGGTGGCGTTATGGTGTGGAGTGCCACCAACAATAGCCTCGAACGGATGGACCGGCAGCCCAAAGGCGTCGGGGTGCACCTCGGTCTCGGTCACGGTGCCATCGGTATTGAGAATCGCAACCCAACTAACGCCAGTGATCGTCAATTCATCGGTGCCATCGCTGCCGTGAACCAGCCAGGCACATTCAGAGCCAAGTTGTCCAAGTGTTTGCGCCATTGGCAGGATTAAATCCCGGCTGAACGCACCGGTTACTTGGCGTTTGACACCGGCAGGGTTGGTCAGTGGCCCGAGGATGTTGAAAATCGTGCGGGTGCCCAATTCAGCGCGCACCGGCCCGACATGGGCCATGGCGGGATGGTGCATCGGTGCCATCATGAAGCCGATGCCGGCGCTGCTTAAAGATTTTTCCACAACCGCTGGACCCACCATGACATTGATACCCATCTGCGACAGCGCGTCCGCGGCGCCGGATTTTGACGACAGGTTGCGATTGCCGTGTTTGGCAACCGGAACACCGGCCCCGGCCACCACAAAGGCGGTGGCGGTTGAAATGTTCAGTGTTCCCTTGCCATCGCCCCCTGTGCCGACAATATCCATTGCCCCCTGCGGTGCGCGCACACGGTGGCATTTGCCCCGCATCACGGCGGCGGCGGCGGCATATTCTTCCACGGTCTCGCCCCGTGTGCGCATGGCCATCAACAATCCACCGATCTGGCTGGGGGTGGCTTGGCCTTCAAACAGCAAGGTAAAGGCGATCTCGGCCTCGACGCGGGTCAATGGCCGGTCGGCCGCTGCACCGATAAGAGTTTTCAGCTGATCACTCATGCCGCAACTTTCATTGATTTGAGAAAATTATCAAACAGCGCGTGGCCGTGCTCTGACGCGATTGATTCAGGGTGAAACTGTACCCCGTGTATCGGAAGGTCACGGTGTTGCAGTCCCATAATTGTGCCATCTTCAAGATCAGCCGTCACCTCAAGACAGGCGGGCAAACTCTCGCGCTCAACCACCAACGAATGATACCGTGTGGCTTGGAACGGACTGGGCAATCCGGCAAACAAACCGGTTGCGCGATGCTGCATCCGGCCCATCTTGCCATGTACGATCTCGTGACAGCGCACCACCCGCCCGCCAAAGGCCTGTCCGATGGTCTGGTGCCCCAAACAGACGCCCAAAAGGGGTGTCTGCGTGGCGGCGGCGGCGGCTGTGAGACCCAGACAGACCCCGGCTTTATCCGGATCGCACGGGCCCGGCGCCAAGACAATTCCAGCTGGTTTCATCGCCATCGCCTCATTGACTGTCACTGAATCGTTGCGCCTGACCACAACATTAGCCCCCAATTCACCCAAATAATGCACCACATTATAAGTGAAACTGTCATAATTATCGATCAGTAGCAGCATTTTTCACGTCTTTGCTCTAAAGGGGCTAGAGGCCCACGCCATGGTCGCGGTATACATGGTCAGGGTTGCGTCCCACCGTCAAGGGGCGCAAGAGTTAAAAATGGTGAGTTGTGAAAAAGAAGCAAGGAACAACGGCGTGACACGTGGCATGGTAATCGGTATGGTTTGCGGTCTTATAGTTGCGGTGGCCGCGCTTGCGGGTCTGTCTTTGCTAACAGGCCAACAAGCGGGGGTTGCCGGGGGCCCGTCAGAGCCGCCCGAGGTTACTTCTGATTTACCAAACGCGCGGTTGGTGCCTGCCACTGATGTTATCGTCATCAGCCCTTTGAGATTGGTGAAAGACCCCTCTAAACCCGTTGGGCCAGAGTTGATGGTCCGCGCGCCTGAAAACCCGCAAATCCGGTCGGGCCGATTGGAAGTCGTTGGAATTTCTTTTCCTGAATTTGCCACAGCACCAAAACAAACCGTTCCGGGTGACGTTTCACTCACACCGCGTGACAAGGGTGTGGTGATTGGCAATGCCCGTATGGCGCCGTTGTACCGTAAAATTGAGACGCCGCTGGCAGTCGTTGTACCAGAAACGGCGCCCGCAAGCAGTCTTACAAGTTTTGCGGCCGAGATTAACCGCAAGCGCAAAAACAGCGAAACCGCAGCCACCAAAGATCAACCCCTTCGCAACAACGCGTCCGGGGCCAAACCTGCGCTGATGCGGTTTTCTGAGCCTTTAGACATTGACCCAGACCAGCCAAAAATGTCGATTGTCTTGCTGGATGACGGCGCACACAGCATTGATCTTGATATTCTGAAGGCATTTCCCTATCCAATCACTTTTGCGCTGGACGCCAGTTGGACGGGCGCTGATGTGGCGATGAAAACCTATCGCCGGCGGGGCTTTGAAGTGATGGTTTTGGCAGAATTTGCCGAGGAAGTTACACCTGACACCGCGCGGAAAATGCTGCAAAACGATCTGCGCAAACTGCCGCAAGCGGTCGCTGTAATGGAGGCGCGGCGGGGCGGTGTGCAGGCGAGCCTTTCTGTTTCAGACAGAGTGACCCGGCTTTTAAAGGCCACCGGCCACGGACTTGTACTGTTTCCAACACCACTAAACGCGGCGCGGACATTGGCGCAGAAATCTGGTGTTCCAGCAGCCACCATTTTCCGGGATTTCGATAGCAAAGGCCAGTCTGCACGGGTAATTCGAAAATTCTTGGATCAGGCAACCCGGAAAGCCCGCAGCGATGGAACGGTTATCATGATTGGCAGGTTGCGGTCTGAAACCATAAAAGCCCTCATACTTTGGGGGTTGCAGGACCGGGTCAACCATGTCGCGCTGGCGCCGATCTCGACCGTGCTGCTGACTGATGGCATGAAGTGAGCCAGAAGACCTAGCTGTTTGATCCACCGTTAAAGCGCGCTGCATCTGCCGCGGCGCGACGGATCGCGTTCGATTTATCGATGGTTTCTTGATGTTCGGCCTCGGGATCACTGTCATAAACGACCCCGCCGCCTGCTTGAATATAAAGCTTCTTATCCTTAATCACCGCGGTACGGAGCGCAATACACATATCCATATCACCGCCCGCGCTGATATAGCCCAATCCACCGCCGTAAATGCCGCGTTTTTCTGGTTCTAACTCGTCAATAATTTCCATTGCCCGCACCTTCGGCGCACCGCTGACGGTACCAGCTGGCATGCCCGCAAAAAATGCCGATAGCGGATCCTGATTATCGGCCAGAGTGCCAACGACGTTGGACACAATATGCATCACATGCGAGTAGCGTTCGATGGTAAATTCCTCGGTTGGCCGGACGCTGCCTATTTTCGCGACGCGGCCTACGTCATTGCGACCGAGATCGAGCAACATCAAATGCTCTGCCAGTTCTTTTTTATCTGCCAAGAGTTCGGCTTCCAAGGCGCGGTCTTCTTCCGGGGTTGCGCCCCGTCGACGGGTTCCGGCAATTGGTCGAATGGTCACTTCTTGCCCAAAGACCCGCACAAGTATTTCGGGGCTGGCACCCACCACTTGGAAACCACCAAAATTAAAATAAAACATAAACGGTGATGGGTTGGTTTGACGCAGTGACCGGTACAAAGAAAACGGCGGCAGCGGAAAATTCTGTGTCCAGCGCTGCGAGGGGACAACCTGAAAAATGTCGCCGTCGCGGATATATTCCTTGGCCCTTTCAACCGCCGAAAGATAGCCAGATTTAGTGAAATTTGAGACTGGCGGCGAAATGTCGGCCGCTTCTCCCAAATCGCGGTTGACTTGCGGAAGTGCCCGCTCCAGGTCGCGTACCGCATCCATCACCCGCTCGGCGGCTTGCGCATAGGCGGCCCGCGCTGATTGCCCGTCACTGACCCAAGCAGGCGACACCACCGTCACCTCGCTTTTTACCCCGTCAAGCACCACGATGACCGACGGGCGCAGCATCACGGCATCGGGCAGACCCAGCGGATCGGGATTGATATTGGGCAGATGTTCGACCAGCCGGATCATATCATAGCCCAGGTACCCGAAAAAACCTGCGGCGGCTTGTGGCATATCCTCGGGCAGGTCAATCCGACTTTCTTCAATCAAGGCGCGCAAAACATCAAGCGGTGGGCCTTTTTGCGGTTCGGAGTGATCAGGGTCAAATCGCGCTTGACGGTTGACCTGACTGTGAAGTCCACGGCAAGTCCAGATGATATCGGGCTTCATCCCAATGATAGAATAGCGACCACGGACTTCGCCCCCGGTCACTGATTCGAGCATAAAGGCATCGCGCGCCGCGCCGGTTAGCTTCAGCATCAGGGAGACCGGCGTATCCAGATCAGCAGCAAGTCGGGTGAAAACAATCTGGTTTTCACCCTTTAGATAGGCTGTTTCAAACTCGGCGAACTCCGGGATCAGCGTCATGCAAGCTCCTTTTAATGAAAGGTGTTACTGAAATTGAGCGTGGACCGCATTCAAAGCTTGTTGATCCAATTCAAAACCGATGCGGGTTTGGAGGTCGCGGGCAAAGGCGGCAAAGATATCTTGTGACAGGTCATTGGTCGCCTGTGCATTGATCGCATCACGCATTGGCCCATCTAAAGCCACGTCTTGGGCGCGCGGCAATACCGCGTCGAGCCGTACCAAAACAACGCTGTCAGCATCATCCAGTATGGTAATCGTACCGGTGGCGGCGTCGAAAACCTGTGTGATTAATGCGTTGGGTGCGCCTTCTACATAGTCGCGCCGCGTGCGTTCGGTTTCTGTTTGTGCGCGCAGATCAAGGCTTTCAAAACTTGCGTTGGCGGTCAGGCCGGCAGAGAGGGCTTCGCCTTTGCGGCGTAGATGCGCCATTGTTTCAGTCTTGGTCCAGTGTTCAACAACCGCCTCGCGAACCGTCTCCAACGGTTTTGGCGCTGGCGGCACGATGCCATTTAAGCGCAGCGCAAAGACGCCACCGTCCGGCAGGGCGATCAGTTTGGGAAATCCGTCCTCAGTCACAGTGGCAGCCGCAACTTTAAACTCTTGATACGCGGCAAGCCCTTGAGAGACCTCGCTGTGCCAATCGACAGTTTGCAATTCCATCTCTGTCTCGCCCGCCAATTCTTCCAAAGTGGCACCGGCAGCCAGCAGATCATCAATATTGGCCACTTGCTCATCGATCTCCGCACGCGCCAGATCGAGCGCCAATTCATTGCGCAGTGGTCCACTGGCCGCCTCTAGCGATGTGGCTTGGGCCTTTAAGATCCCGTTTACGCGGAACAAGGCCGGCCCAATCGCGGTGTCAAACGGACCAACAACCTGGTCAAGCTCGGCGGCGAATACTGCCACACCAGCTGCGCCCAAGGCCACTTGATCCAAATCTCCCATATCAACATCGGTCAACGCCAGTCCGCGGTCTTCAACCAGACGGTCGAAACTGATGGCGTCCACTTCGATCTGGGCTTTGGCCTGCGACGCCTCAGTGGCGTCGACAAATGCCAAACGGTCGACCAAGCGACGTTCGGGTTTGTTAAATTCTGCATCACGGGCCTCGTACAGCCCAGCTATTGCGTCAACGCTGACCTCAACCCCATCCACCAATTGTGCCGGTGTCAGTTGAACATAGCTGATTTGTTTGATCTCGGGCGTCGTGTAAAGTGCCAAATTTTCGGAATAGAAGGCTTGCAACACGGGTTCCGTCGGGGCGGTAATAGCCACATCCAAATTGGTGGCATCAATCCGCGCCCAAGTGAAATTCCGACGCTCGCCAATGTAATTGAGCAGCTGATTGGCATAGGAATCCGGCATCTTCAGCCCAGATACCACTGCGGCTTGAACCAGTGAACGGGCTGTTTCTTCACGCATATTGGCCTCAAATTCGGCCTCGCTCAAACCGGCATTTTCTAGAGCGAATCTATAATTATCTCTGCTGAAACTGCCATCGATGCTTTGAAATGCAGAGACGCCGACAACCTGTTGACGCAGGTTCTCATCGCCAATGGACAGACCCAAACCGCTGGCTTCATGATCAATGGCCCTTGCGACCAGCAGTTGTTGCAAAACTTGTTGGTCGATACCGAAGGCCTCGGCTTGTTGAAAGCTAATCGGCTGCCCGACTTGTTGTTGAACTCTGCGCATCTCTTCTTGAAGGGCGCGCACATAGCGTTGGACGTCGATTTGTTTGTCACCAACTGCCCCAACAGACCTGACAGTGCCGGACAGGTTGGTGGCACCAAAGCCCGCCAAGCCGACAATCAGTAAGGCCAAGATAACCCAAACGAATCCTTTGGATATAGAAGTTCCACGCAATGCCATAATGCCTCCTTAAGATCTGTCGGTTTGGATGCCGCTTTGACGCTGTTTACGCGTCTGAGACGGGCTGAGCAAGCGACAAGCGCAGGCTCTGCAGTCGGGTGAAGAGATTTTCGATCTCAGTTTTGTCAATATTTGCAAAGGCGACCCGGATTTCAGTCTCCCCGCGCGGGTCACCGGGTGGTGTGAACATTGTGCCAGGCAGGGCCAATACCCCGATATCGCGCACCATACGCTGCGCCAATTGATCCGAGGGCAATGCGAAAGGGTGCCGGAAATAGGCGAAATAAGCGCCAAGTCCCAGCAATTGCCAGCCCTCAGGCTTTTGGGTGTTAAAACCCTGCGAAATTGCCCGCCGCCGATCAAGTATTTCCAATCGCTCTGCCGCCAGCCAGTCGCGTAGGTTCTGCATCGCCCAAAGCGCTGCATGCTGCCCAAGTTGTGGAGCGCAGATAGCGATGCTGTCGAGAAATTTTTCAATCTCGCCAAGCCGAGACTGGCTGGCCACAAGCGCCCCAACCCGGTGTCCGGTTAGGCGGTAAGCTTTTGAAAATGAATATAACTGCACCAATGTGTCGGACCAGTTCAGGTTTTGAAACAATCGGTGTGGAGGCTGGGGGCGGCTGTCAAAATCGCGATACGTCTCATCGAGAATCAGCGCAATTTTATGGGATTGCGCCAAGGTGAAGAAGTCCGAGATCAGAGATTCAGGATATTCCACGCCCGCGGGATTGTTGGGGCTGACCAAGGCAATCGCCTTGGTGCGTGGGGTGATCAGATGCGCAGCCTGAGCGGGGTCTGGCAGCATCTGGGTATCGGTTGGCAGGGCACGCGCCGTCACCCCGGCCATATCGAGGCACATTTTATGATTAAAATACCAAGGGACGGGCAGAATGATCTCGTCCCCTTGATCGGTCAGACAGGCAACGGCTGCGGCGAAGGCCTGATTGCAGCCTGCGGTCACGGCTACGTTTGATGGCGCAATGTCACCAGCGTAATCCGTGCACCAACGTTTGGCAATTTCGGTGCGCAGCGCAGGCAGCCCTAATACCGGTCCATATACATGTGTGTCGGGCTCGTCTTGTACCAAGCGGGCCATTTCAGCGCGCAAGGCCTGTGGTGGCGGCTCAACCGGCGCGGCCTGACTGACATTAATCAGCGGATGTGTGGGTGAAAACGTATGGTCGTCGAGCCATTTCAGCGCCTGCATAACCGGCGGGGCAAAAGTTGCTTTTGTGCGCGTCATGGACATGCGCTTAATCCTTCATATTGGAGGTTTGGCGCGCTCAATCCTTGCCACGATAGGGCTCGACGTATTGCAGGGCCATGTCCCATGGAAAGAAAATCCACGTGTCTTGACTGACCTCGGTGACGAAGGTATCCACCATTGCGCGCCCCATCGGTTTTGCATACACGGTGGCGATATGCGCCTTTGGCATATGGGCTTTAACCAGCTCAAGCGTTTTGCCGGTATCGACCAGATCATCGATTACCAAAACCCCCGTTCCATCGGCGACCAAACTCGGATCGGGGCATTTGATTACCCGCGGTTCTGATTGCGACTGATGGTCGTAGGATTTGACGCTGATGGTGTCGACCAGACGAATATCCAATTCGCGGGCCACGATCATTGCAGGCGCCATGCCGCCGCGCGTAATGGCCACCACGGCCTGCCAGGGGTCGCCACCCGGCCCCTGGCCATCAAGCCGCCACGCCAGAGCGCGCGAATCGCGGTGTAATTGATCCCAACTGACGTGAAAGCCTTTTTCATGTGGCAGTCTATCCATTTCATCCCCCCTCAGAGACCGTCATCTCCCGGGCTTTACCCAGGGTACCGGTTGTCTTTTGACCGCTGATTACTAACGCCTGTACGTTGGTTTTATCCTAACTTACAGGATTTGTGGTCAAGTTTTGGTAATGTCGGGCGCGTCGACGGCCTTCATGCCAACGACATGATATCCGGCATCCACATGTAGGTTTTCACCGGTTGTTCCGGACCCCAGATCAGACAAGAGAAACAGCGCTGCTTTGCCCACTTCGTCTTGCGTAACATTGCGGCGCAGCGGCGAATTATACTCGTTCCATTTCATGATATACCTGAAATCGCCTATGCCTGACGCCGCAAGCGTCTTAATAGGGCCTGCGGAAATCGCGTTGACCCGAATGCCGTCTTTGCCCAGATCCTCTGCAAGATATTTTACTGAGGCTTCAAGCCCGGCTTTCGCCACCCCCATAACATTGTAATGCGGCATTACCTTTTCAGCGCCGTAATAGGTCAGCGTCAGACAAGAGCCACCGTTTTTCATCATTTTTTCCGCGCGTTGCACCACTGCGGTGAACGAATAGACAGATATATCCATCGTCATTAGAAAATTGTTGCGGCTGGTGTCGACATAGCGACCTCGCAGTTCGCTTTTGTCCGAAAACCCGATGGCATGGACAATAAAGTCCAAACTGTCCCACTGCGTCGCCAGATCAGCAAATAGCCGGTCAATTGAGGCCTCATTTGCGACATCACATTCCAGCACCAGATCGCTGCCCACCTGCGCGGCCAGAGGAACAACCCGCTTTTTCAACGCCTCACCTTGATAGGCAAAAGCCAGTTCTGCTCCGGCTTCACCGCAGGCTTTTGCGATACCCCAAGCGATTGATTTATCGTTGGCTAGTCCCATGATAAGGCCACGTTTACCGACCATAAGTTGGTTAGACATTGCATATTCCTCAGTGGTGACGGATCTGTGATCGTTTAGGCGATTGCTTGCCCATCAGCAAGGCCGCACTAATTTATAGTTTGTTGGGCTGGGATGTCGGCAGCTGTCATGGTAAATTATTGAAGTAACAACCGGAGTTAGTGAAATGACAGTAAGAACTGGATTATTTGCAGGCGCTTGCCCGTTCGCTTTGGCGCGCAGCTGGTTGGCTGAGGCTGAAAAGACTGAGATAAATGATCCTAATGCAATGGCGTTATCAACCGTCGATTCGCAGGGAATGCCGAATGCAAGGGTGGTGTTGCTCAAGGCAATTGCAGACGATGGTTTTGTCTTTTACACCAATTATAGCAGTGCCAAGGGTCAAGAAGTGGAACAGGCACAAAAAGCTGCTTTCGTGATCCATTGGAAATCTTTGCGGCGGCAAATACGGGTTCGCGGCAAAGTCACTCGGCACAATAAAGCAGCATCGGACGCATATTTCCAATCCCGGGGCCTTCAAAGCCGCTTGGGCGCTTGGGCCTCACAACAATCAAAACCTTTGGCGTCACGCGAGTCGTTGATGCGGGAGGTTGAAAGATTTGCAGACCTCTACGGTGATTCGCCCCCGCGCCCAGACCATTGGGGGGGCTATCACATTACGCCAGATGAAATTGAATTTTGGGCTGACGGTACCGCGCGTTTGCACGATAGATTCAAATGGACGCGAAAGTTAGCATGTGACCCGTGGTTAATTACGCGTTTAAACCCATGACTAAAAAGATATTATTTTGCCTTGGCTCGCCATCATAGCCATTAATTGGCGTGATACACTCATAACCTAGACTAATTAATGCTTGCCAATTGGTGTCGGGATGGCGCAATTAGTTTTGCATAGTTGACAGTTTAATGAGTGGCAATGGTTGGTCTTACGGGGCGTGAACACGATTTTGTGCATAGTGCTATAGTTGATGGGGTTGCACTTAAAATCGTGAATGCGCTGTTGAACAATCAGGTGGCTGATTTCACATCGCCTGATATAGTGCAGGGCGAGTGGGGTTAAAATGAATTATAGCATAGATTGTTTTGGAATTCCGGTTACAGATTGGCGCAATCCAGCAATGGCGCCGCCCAACAATTTTTTCATAACATTCAGGTTGATAACATTTTGGTGAATTAAAGTGCAACAAGACAATGAATCTGCTCGTATCATGCGGGGAGTGGTTAAATGGTTTGATCAGGCGAAGGGCTTTGGCTTTGTCGTTGACGCAACCGGGGGAGTGGATATTCTTTTGCATGCAAATGTGCTGCGAAATTTTGGTCAAAGCTCGGTGGCAGACGGGGCGCAGGTTGAAATTTCGGTGCAAGACACCGCCCGGGGAATGCAGGCCGTTGCGATTCTCAGCATCAAACCTCCCGACTGGCGGGCGCTGCCTTTGCTCGCTGATTTCGAAGATATCGGAGAAGACGTAATAAATATGGCGGTTCTGGAGCCAGCACGGGTCAAATGGTTTGACAAGATAAAAGGTTTTGGATTTGCGACGGTGTTCAAACGGCCAGAAGATGTTTTCTTACACATAGAAGTTTTGCGTCAATCTGGCCTGTCCGATCTGGCGCCGGGCGAAGCTTTGGCAGTGAAAGCCATAGACGGCAAGCGTGGTCGCATGGCTGTGGAAATCCGCGCTTGGGACTTGGCTTCGAGCGACACATGAAAGTATGTCACAGTTTTTGCGCCAGTTTGGTGCTTGTTGTATTTTTTGCGGCTCAAGCTGTGGGTGCGCAATGTGCGGATACGATCGTTAAACTGCGTGGTGACTGGGGCGTTGTGACGTTTCGGGTTGAGGTGGCTGACACTCAAGCCAGCCGGTCGCGGGGTTTGATGCACCGAGAACACCTCGCGGCGCAGTCCGGCATGTTGTTTGTGTATCCGGCACCACAAAGAGTGGGCTTTTGGATGCGCAACACCCTAATTTCTCTGGATATGTTATTTATAGATAAGGCGGGGCGGGTCTCGATGATCCACCACCGCGCCGAGCCGCTGGATGAGACGCTCATATATGGCGGGGAGGACGTACTTTCTGTGCTTGAGATAAATGGCGGGTTGGCCAATGAGTTGGGTATCACTTCAGGGTCTGAGGTGCAGTCACCGCTTTTGCCACAAAAAAGCGCCGCTTGGGCCTGTCCGTGAAGATTTATAACAAACAGGCCTTTTCAATTCCGAAAGGGCCAGTTAGACAGCCTGCAGGTCCGGGGCGTAGCGCAGTCTGGTAGCGCACCTGTTTTGGGTACAGGGGGTCGCAAGTTCGAATCTTGCCGTCCCGACCAACTTTCAAAATCCAGAGTTTGAAACTGCAAGCTGGAGCTTGTAGGTCAGCAGTGCCCGGTCGATTGGCGCCACAAATGGTTAAGAGCGCGGCTGTCTAGCATGCATAGCTTAAATAACTATTAATAAATGATAGAATTTTTACCACTGCAACTTTCGCATCGCATATTTTTTTTTAAAATAAATTTAAATGAAATTAAACTGAAAAAAATCCGGCTGAGAATCGGTGTTTTGGTTCTTTATTTAGATGATCAGTTGCCGCTAAAGCTCAGTGTATATTCAAAATTTTAAAATGGTCATTTGCGCTCGCTTGAATATCAGAACTAAATTGTGTGCCTTAGTGCAACGATATGATTTTAAGACCTGTACTCGGGTCAATCGAAAAATCTGCTTTTTAGAAAATTAAATTGATTGACCGAACAGGGCTAAATACGTCAGGTAGTGGAACACAGCATCTGCATACGCTACATGTGGTATCTGGCGAGGGTTACATTGACGACACATTACTGGCTACAAGTGACGCGCGGCGTCCAAGATTGGCGGTGTAGGGTGTTGCTGGTTCCCGAAAGTAAAAGACATATCGCACGACACGGCCTGACATCGGGCAGGCAGAGCGCAAGAACAAGAATGAGGCAGCGACAAGATGAAAATTGAACGTAAATTTACCGAGGCGGGCAAAGACGCGTACGCAAACATTGAATTTGTGAAGACGTCTTCCGAGATCCGCAATCCCGATGGTACGATTGTATTCCACCTCGATGATGTAGAGGTGCCAGCAAGTTGGAGCCAAGTCGCATCTGACGTACTGGCACAAAAATATTTCCGCAAAGCCGGTGTTCCGGCAACGCTGCGCAAGAGCCGTGAAAAAGATGTGCCTGCGTTTTTGTGGCGGTCCGTGCCCGACGGCGATTCTGTGGCCTATGGTGGCGAGACGTCGAGCAAGCAGGTTTTTGATCGTTTGGCGGGAGCATGGACCTATTGGGGCTGGAAGGGCGGTTATTTTACAACCGAAGCCGACGCATCAGCTTATTACGATGAAATGCGGTATATGCTGGCGACCCAGCGGGCGGCGCCAAACAGTCCTCAATGGTTCAATACCGGTTTGCACTGGGCGTATGGGATCGATGGACCAAGCCAGGGTCATTTTTACGTTGATTATAAAACAGGTAAGCTGACCAAATCTACCGGAGCCTATGAACACCCGCAACCACACGCGTGTTTTATTCAATCGGTCACTGATGATCTGGTCAACGAGGGTGGTATTATGGATCTGTGGGTGCGTGAAGCGCGCCTTTTTAAATACGGATCCGGCACAGGAACAAACTTTAGTTCGCTGCGTGGATCAGGTGAGTCGCTTTCTGGCGGTGGTCAATCCTCCGGCTTGATGGGGTTTTTGAAAATTGGCGACCGGGCAGCCGGCGCGATCAAATCAGGTGGCACCACCCGACGGGCGGCCAAAATGGTCATCTGTGATGCCGACCACCCGGACATCGAAGAATTCATCAATTGGAAGGTGCGCGAGGAACAGAAGGTCGCCAGCATCGTCGCTGGTTCAAAAATGCACGAAATCCGCCTGAACGAGATTTTTGGTGCGATCAGGGCGTGGGACGGCAGCAGTGAAGATGCAATCGATCCGGTCAAAAATGCCCAACTGAAAGTGGCCATTCGCGCTGCGAAAAAGGTATCGATCCCCGAGACTTATGTAAAACGCGTTTTGGATTATGCAAAACAGGGTTATTCCAGTATCGAGTTTCCAACCTATGACACCGATTGGGATTCTGAGGCCTATGCCTCGGTGTCAGGCCAGAATTCAAACAACTCGATCCGGGTCACCGACGCATTCCTCAAAGCGGTCGAAAATGACGCGGACTGGGAATTAATTCGTCGGACCGACGGCAAGGTTGCAAAGACCATCAAGGCCCGCGCCCTGTGGGAAGATGTCGGTCATGCGGCTTGGTCATGCGCTGATCCGGGCATTCAATATCACGATACCGTAAATGCGTGGCATACCTGTCCCGAAGATGGTGAAATTCGTGGGTCTAACCCCTGTTCGGAGTATATGTTCCTTGACGATACGGCTTGTAATCTGGCGTCGATGAACCTTCTGACGTTTTTGCAGGATGGTGTGTTTAACGCCGAAGAGTACATGCACGCCACCCGTTTGTGGACGCTGGCGCTTGAAGTATCTGTGATGATGGCACAATTTCCGTCCAAAGAGATCGCCAAACGCAGCTATGAGTTTCGCACTCTCGGCCTTGGCTTCGCCAATATTGGTGGTTTGCTCATGAACTTGGGCTATGGATATGACAGCGTAGAGGGGCGGGCGTTGTGTGGCGCGCTTTCGGCTATTATGACGGGTGTGTCCTATGCGACCAGCGCGGAAATTGCTGGTGAGTTGGGGGCTTTTGGTGGCTATGAGCGCAATAAAGAGCATATGCTGCGGGTGATCCGCAATCATCGTAATGCTGCCCACGGCAAAAGCGACGGCTATGAGGGCCTCGCGATCAATCCGGTCCCTTTAGATTTGAAAAACTGCCCCGATCAGGAGCTGGTAAACTTATCAAAGATTTGTTGGGACGAGGCGTTGTCTTTGGGAGAACGTCATGGATATCGCAACGCGCAGACCTCGGTCGTGGCGCCAACCGGCACAATTGGTCTGGTGATGGATTGTGACACCACCGGCATCGAGCCCGACTTTGCGCTGGTGAAGTTCAAGAAACTTGCTGGTGGTGGTTACTTTAAGATCATCAACCAATCGGTACCTGGAGCGCTGGAAAAACTGGGTTATCCAAGTTCGCAAATTGAAGAAATTGTGAGCTATGCCGTGGGTCACGGCAGCATCGGCAACGCACCGGCAATCAACCATACGTCGTTGATTGGCCACGGATTTGGACCAGCAGAGCTGGATAAAATTGAAGCGGCGCTCGGGTCGGCGTTTGACATTCGATTTGTGTTCAACCAATGGACTTTGGGGCAGGACTTCTGCACCAAAGTATTGGGTGTGCCTAGCGAAAAACTGATGGATCCCACCTTTGACCTGCTGCGGCATTTGGGCTTTAGTAAAGCCGATATTGATATGGCCAATGACCATGTTTGCGGCTCAATGACCCTGGAAGGTGCGCCACATCTTAGGACCGAGCACTACAGCATATTCGATTGTGCAAATCCATGTGGCAAGAGAGGCAAGCGCTATCTTAGCGTCAACAGCCACATTCACATGATGGCTGCGTCTCAGTCGTTTATTTCTGGGGCGATTTCCAAGACTATTAACATGCCGAACGATGCAACGATCGAAGATTGCCAAAAAGCCTACGAATTAAGTTGGTCGCTCGGCGTGAAAGCAAACGCACTGTACCGCGATGGGTCCAAACTCAGCCAACCACTGGCTGCCGCGCTGGTAGAGGATGACGACGAAGCTGCAGAAATTCTCGAAAGCGGCAGCATCAACGAAAAAGCCAAAGTGCTGGCTGAGAAAATCGTTGAAAAGGTGGTGATCAAGGAAATCGTGCGCAGCAATCGCGAAAAAATGCCAGAGCGGCGCAAGGGATACACGCAAAAGGCCGTTGTTGGTGGCCATAAGGTGTATTTGCGCACTGGCGAATACAGCGACGGTTCACTGGGTGAAATTTTCATCGACATGCACAAAGAAGGCGCTGGCTTTCGAGCAATGATGAACAATTTTGCCATAGCAGTGTCCGTGGGGCTGCAATATGGGGTGCCTCTGGAAGAGTTTGTCGACGCCTTTACCTTTACCAAGTTTGAACCAGCAGGTCTGGTTCAGGGCAACGACAGCATCAAGAATGCCACATCAATCCTTGATTATATTTTCCGGGAACTTGCGGTGTCTTATCTTGACCGCACCGACCTGGCGCATGTCAAACCCGAAGGTGCCAGCTTTGACGATCTGGGCCGCGGTGAGGAAGAAGGCTTGTCAAATATCAAGGAGTTAAGTGAAACCGCAGCGTCTAAGTCTTTGGATGTACTGAAGCAAATCAGCTCATCGGGTTATCTGCGCAAACGCTTGCCGCAAGAATTGGTCGTGTTCCAAGGCGGGCAGGCAGTCGCAGGTGGCGTCGTCAGTGACACATCGCTTGCCATTTCAGCACAGCAGGCAGATGTTGCCCAACTGTCAAATACCGGCACCGCCACAGCAGCACCGGTGGTCGGTCTGCGGGCACAGGCCAAGATGCAAGGATACGAAGGAGAGGCGTGTGGTGATTGCGGCAATTACACTTTGGTCCGCAATGGCACCTGCATGAAATGCAACACCTGCGGCGGCACTTCGGGTTGCTCGTAGATATCAAGGTTAAGGGGCGGGTGCGCTCGCCCCTACGACGTTCAGGCCACAGGCAAAAATTTTAGAGCAGTAACAACGATGAGCCTGAACGGCGAAACTGGGGGCCTTGAGCCCCTTTTTTTTGGCCACTAAAATTATATAAAAACAGGAAGTTCTGCGGTATCTTTAAGGCTTTCTGTCACAAAACTTGCCGAGACATCCATCAACGGCAGACCCTTTATGAGCCGCTGGTACAATCGATCATAATCTGAAATATCACGGACGCGCGCTTTGATCAGGTAATCCAGATCACCTGACATGCGATATAAACCGATAATCTGGGTGATACCTTGTGCAGTTTTGGCCAGCTGCTCTGTCCATTCAACCGAATGCTGCGCGGTTTTGATTTGAATGAAAACCAGCAAGCCAAGGTCCAGTTTTTCTGGATCTACCAGTGCCATACGTCGGGTGATAACCCCACTGGATTCTAAGGCTTTGACCCGGCGCCATACCGCATTGCGCGACAGACCAATCATTTCCCCCAGGCGATCAAGCGATATGTCACTGGAGATTTGTAATTGTTTAAGAATTTTGCGGTCTAGGTGGTCAATATCCACAAATTGCTCCTGTTTGTGAGAAATCTTTGCAAAGTTATGCCAATATTTTTGTAAATTGGGATATGAGATACACTAATCGGGTCTAAGATTGATTGAAACTGAAAAAGTGAGAGGTTCCATGTGGACTAAATTATTTTTAAATCATCCTAGAGCCGTTGAAGAGAGTTATGGCGAACACGCAATCTTTGCAGGCCGTTTTGCCGCTCAGCTGTTTTTCGCGGCAGTCTGCGCGCTTATCCATGCCCTGATACCGGGGGTGTTTGAAAAAACCGCCAGTAAAATCGTCGCGCGCCTCTATGCCCAAACAGCGGGACGCGGCGTCTAATGTGTCGGTGGGCGGCCTATGTGGGCCAGCCGGTTTTTCTGGCCGACATCATTGCAGACCCCGTGCATTCTTTGATCGATCAGAGCCGGAACGCTGAAGAGTGTAAGACAAACCTGAACGCAGACGGCTTTGGCGTTGCATGGTATGGCCACCGTCGCAAACCGGGGCTGTACCGCGATATTTATCCCGCTTGGTCCGACCCCAACCTGCGGGCGTTGTCAGAACAGGTGAAATCAGCGCTTTTTCTTGCGCATGTCAGGGCCTCGACAGGATCGGCAATCAGCCGCAACAATTGCCATCCGTTTGTGGTTGATCGGTGGAGCTTTATGCACAATGGACAAATCGGAGGCTTTGAAGCGGTGCGCAAAGCGGCTGATATGCTGATCCCGAATGAGCTTTACCGTCACCGGCGTGGCGCAACCGACAGCGAGGCGTTTTTTCTGGTCGCCTTGGGCAACGGGCTGGAGACCGATCCTCTCGACGCGATTGCCCGCGCCATCGCAACTTTTGAGGCACTGGCGACCAAGACGCCAAAATTCCGCATGACTGCGGCCTTTTCAGATGGTGAAAAGCTCTATGCGGTGCGTTATGCCTCAGATGATCGCGCCCCGACGCTTTATCACCGCTGGAGTGGATCACAAAAGGGCAGGGCGGTTGTATCTGAACCCTTCGATGCGGACAGCGGCGTCTGGCAAGAGATTCCAGATCGCAGTTTTTGTATTTTTGAAGGCCAACAGGTGAAAATTAACAAACTCTAAGCGCTGCAGAGGGTTCTTTAAGGTATCCTGGCTGCCTCTTGCGGGGCGGGGTGTCAGCTGAAAATGAAGATTTGCGCGGTTAATACGCCCTTTGCGTTTTGATGTGGGCAAGCGCCGCACTGTTTAAACAGACCATTTATGGATGATCGAGATACCCTTGGACATTTGGTGATCATTTTTAAACCTAACGTTTGCAACTCTGGAAAATTGTATTTCATCCAGCGGCATTGGACGGGTTTTCAGCGGCCTGTATTTCAGCCAATTCGGTGATGACCCGCTGCCATAAATCGGGGGACTGGGCACCTTGCACCACATGCTGTCCGGCAACAATGAATGTTGGAACCGATGTGATGCCCATCTGTCGGCCAGCGGCTTCTTTTTCGGCAACCACTCCACTGTCGGCGACAGATGACAACAGTTTGCTGACGAGGGCGCCGTCCATGCCGCCGCGTTCACCCACCTGCGCTAAGACTGCCGGATCGCCAATATCAAGGCCCAGCTTGAAATAGGCACGAAACAGGCCCGCAACCACTGGGGTTTGACAGCCTTCAATCCCCGCCCAGTGTATCAACCGATGCGCATTGGATGTATTCGGCGTGGTCTTTATCTTGTCAAAAGCGATCTCCAATCCGGCACTTTGAGCGTGCTCGGCCACCGGTGCATAGGCCCGCACAGCCTGTTGCTTGCCGCCGAATTTCGTCTCGAGATAGAGCCGCCGGTCCATGCCGCCGGCTGGCATGTCGGGGTTGAGTTGGAACGGATGCCATTCGATATCGAAGTTATGCTCTGGGGCGGCCTCAAGGGCGCGGTCCAAATGGGCTTTACCAATATAGCACCAAGGGCAAATCGGGTCAGATATAATATCCAGTTTCGTCATGCGCTCGCCTTGTAATAGTCGCGGAGTTTGTGCCGCATTATCTTGTTGTTTGGCCCGGTTGGCAACCGACAGATATGAATGTAGAGCCGGGGCTGTTTATATTGCGCCAGTTGGGTTTTAACAAAGCGCTTCACAACGACGTGATCCAAATCGGCAGCCCCGGTATGAAACGCCGCAATAACAAAGACCTGTGGCTTGACCTCAACCTCTGTAACGGCAACGTCTCCGATATTTGGATATAATCGTAAGGCAGACTCAACCTCAAGCGGGCTGACGCGGTATCCTCCCGCAGTCATGATATCATCGGCCCGACCACAATATTCAATCTGACCGTCCTGATCCATGATGCCTTGATCGCCAGTGACAAACCATTCGTCAGCCACCAAGCGGCGCAAAGCACCGTTTTCGTGACGATACCCCAACATCAGGCCCTGATCGTGACGCGAGACAGCAATCATGCCCTTTGTGCCGACTGCAACCGGCCCGTCGGCATCTACAATTGCTACTCTCCGGCCGGTCTGGGGACGGCCGAGGGTGCCGGGGCGTGCAGGGTGAGCGGGGCTGGCCGATATAAAGGTCGAGCATTCAGACATGCCATAAGCCTCATAAACTGGGCAGCCTGTGGTCGCCCGCCAAGCATTTTGCAGCGTGTCGGGCATTTTCTCACCAGCACTTAGTGCATGGCGCAATTTGGGCAGTTTCAAGATCGTCTCATCAGTCAAAATTTTGCGAAAAACTCCAGGTGCCGCAGCAAATATTGTGATTTCGTGCTGGTCTAAAAGTTGCCGAAGACTGGCGACATCGCCCAGCGTTTCGGAAATGATTGCCGTTGCGCCACACCGCCAGGGATCCAATAGGCCGGTGCCCAGTGTGTAGGTCCAGTTAAAGGCACCGGCATGTAAAAGCCGGTCGGTGCTGTGGATATCTGTCCAGTCTGGGCCCATCATTTGGCGGGCCCAGATCACTCGGTGGGCGTGCATCACCGCACGTGGAGTGCCAGAGGTCCCCGAGGTATAGACAATATAGGCCAATCGATTTGGATCACCGTACAGATAAGCGGCGGGCGGCGCGTGCCGCATGTCGCGCAGTGCGGCCAGATCAATGGTCTGGCACGCTGTATTCGCCGCGTGTTCTGTTGCAAGACATGCGATTTTAGGGTCGTGGATAATGGCTGCAGGGGCAAGATCATGAATGATTTTAGCAGTTTCGACCTCAGTCAACTGGGCGGCGCAGGGCACGGGTACCAATCCCACAGCGATGGCGCCAAGAAAGCTTAGCGGAAAATCAACACTATGACCCAGCCGTAACAAAACAAGATCACCAGGCCGCAGACCCCGGTCCAAAAGTCCTGCGCCAGTGGCCAGAACGGCCTGTTCCAACTGGCGGTAACTCCAGATAATTTGATGTGGGCCTCCGACCAGTTCAAGCGCTGTTTTGGCAGGGGTTTCAGTGCTATGGCGCAATCCATAGGCGGCCAGATTAAACTGGGGCGGACAGCTGGGCGGAGGCCCTTTATCAAACAGCGACAGCATAACAAATCTGCTAAGTTGGTTTGGTGCCAGTTGCAAGCCGGTCAAGCCAACGATATATCAAGCTTATGACGGAACGTGCCCCTTTTTCACTTTTGCGCGTCGCGCGCGAAGACGGCAGTGGCGCGGCGCCGGAACCGCTGGATTTGGGCCAACGCGTCCGCGGCCTGCGCAAGGCCAAGAAGTGGACGCTTGAACAAGCGTCACAGCAAGCCGGGTTGGCGCGGTCGACCTTGTCTAAAATCGAAAATGGTCAAATGTCTCCGACCTATGACGCGCTGAAAAAGCTGGCAGTTGGCTTGGAAATATCCGTACCTCAATTATTTACTCCCCCGTGCAACACGCAGATCAATGGCCGTCTTGTGGTGACAAAATCCGGTGAGGGTCCGCAAAAGCCCACCGTCACCTACGAGCATGAGCTGCTTGCCGAAACCCTAACCCAAAAACAGATGATGCCTTACCGTGCGCGAATCCGCGCCCGCTCTGTCGATGAATTTGACGGCTGGGTACGTCATGATGGCGAAGAGTTTTTGTATGTTTTGACCGGTATGATCATGCTCTACACTGAATTTTACGAACCGATGACGATGCGCCGTGGCGACAGTGCCTATTATGACGCCTCAATGGGCCACAATGTCGTGTCATGCAGCGAAGACGACGCCACCCTTTTGTGGGTCACCACGCTGGCTTAACAAAATCAGCCATGCCAACAGCGATAATTTGCATACCAAAAACCATCGCGATCTGGCCGGTATAAATGTCGGCAAAACTGTCGGAAAATTCCCGCGTGGCGGTCACCGCGGGATTGGTAAAACTGGTCGGAGCCGTATACAGTACGCACCGGCAATACAAAGCGCTGCAAACGGTGGCACCGCTTTTGGACATGAATTCAAGACACAAAAAATGACAAATAATAATCCAAAAGTTGTAATGAATTCCCGGGTCCAGTGCGCTGGACCTGTACGGTGCATCGTGATCTACATCTGCCAGATCTCTTGATCTAACATCGCATGGGCAACCCAAACCCCCAGCAGCCCGCCGATCACCTGCAAGATGACGAATTGTACCGCATGCCCAGGGGGGGGGGGCGCAGGGCAAATGCCAGCGTAACTGCTGGATTGAAATGCGCCCCCAAGACCGGAGCCAATGTGGTGATTAAAACATACCGGTTGCAGCCGGTGGCGATGGCGATTGCCGACAGCGTGTTCACGATATTTCCCGACGCCAAGCCCGCGCCCATCATGCCTGATCCAATCACAGCGGTTAACACAATCCGGCCCCAAGACCTTTGGCCAGCAGTTTGGCAATCATGGTATCGTTCCTATTTTTGCGACGGCGTGTTTCAAATCAATGGCTTGCATCGTTTGAAACGATATTTCCATAAAATCCAGAGTTCTGCGGCTCAGGAGGCCAGACACAGATTGAACCGCTGAGCCCGAATTTGTTTGCGGGGCTGCTGCTGGATCGTTGATCCCGCAATGGGCCCTTATCGGTGCGCCAGACCAAATCGGGCAAGTCTGTGTTGCTACCGCACCACAAATCGTGATCATCAGATCCATAACTGGCGCATCCGGTTTGGCAAATTCATTCCAGATTTTGGAGCTTAGCTCACCCCCATCATGGTTTTGGCGTCACAGCAATAACATCGCATGCGGATGAACCCACCCGCCTGGCTGTGATCTGACAAAAGAAGCCCACCAGTGGCGCGCACCATGCGCGTTAAGCGGATATTCCAAAAGGATTGAGCGGGCTGGGCTGCGGGTGCAAAGAACGAGGATATTCATGGCATGGTTGGAGCATACAGTTGTCACAGGAACGTGTCAGCCAACCAGCGACAGTTAAAAAATTATTTTGACCGGGGCTGTGATTATTTTGCCTGTTCCCTTCACCGCCAACCGTGCTGGCGTACAGGCGCTGAGCGCCACCGCCACCATCAAGCCCAGCATCACGGCTGTGCGGGTCAAAACATGCCCCGAACTGAACGCGCGCCACCCGAGATATCCTTGCCGATCCCCTCGACGGTTCCGCATCCACATACTGCGCAGAGTAGAGAGATAGATAAAATTCGCACCATGGGCCTTATCATTTCTGTTCATACCACCAAACGTCGGGTAAAAATCCCAACCAATCGCCGTATATTGGCAAGTTTTTGGGATAGTTCAACGCTTTGTTATGCGCAATACGGCTGATGTTCCACTGATAAAATGGGATCACATAACGCCCGGCTGTCAACACCCGGTCCAAGGCGCGCGTGGCCGCCAGAAACCCTTGCCGGCTCTCGGCATTGATAAGCGCAGTGATCATCGCATCCACAGCCGGAGATTTTACGCCCATCCAATTGCGGGACCCGGCTTGATCGGCTGCGTCTTGCCCCCAATACAGATGTTGCTCGTTGCCAGGGCTTAGCGATAATCCGCGCCTGAAATATGTCATGTCAAAATCTTGCGCCTTGGTGCGAGCGGTGTATTGCGCATTGTCGACCGTCGATATGGTCACATCCATACCCAACCGTTCAAGCGCGCGGGCATAAATTTCCATGATGGCGTGATGTTCCTTTTTGCCTTGCTGTAACAAAACTTCAAAGGTGAAGGCGGCGCCATTACTGTCCTGAAGTTGTCCGTCAATCACCTGCCACCCGACGGTCTCTAACAGGGCGCTTGCCGCAGCGATATTTTTACGGTTGCGTTCGCGCCCGTCGCTCACCGGCAAATAATAGCCGTCCAGCGCACCTGGCAACAAATCGGCCTCGAAAGGGGCTAACAGCTCACGCACCTGACCGGTGGCGGGCCCCGGCTCAAAACCCAGCACCGAATTTGAAAAATAAGACGTGATCCGCGACTGACGTCCCCCTGTCATCGCGTCATTGATAAACTCGAAATTGAACGCCAAGATCATCGCCTCGCGGACCCGCCAGTCGGCAAAGATAGGCCGCCGCGTATTCATCACAAACCCGGTCATACCAGAGGGGCGCTGGTGGGGAATAAGCGATTTTTTGACTGTCCCTTCGGCCACTGCGGGAAAATTGTATTTGCTGTCCCAAGCGTCGGCGTTAAATTCCCTATGCATTGTCAAGGTGCCGGATTTAAAGGCCTCAAACGCCACCGCGCCATCGCCGAAATAATCATATCTGATTTTGTCTAAGTTATTTGTGCCGCGCCGGAACGCCAGATCGGCGCCCCAATAATCGGGGTTGCGTTCAAGCGTCAGGTAACGGCCCGGCTCAAACGCGCCAATGACATATGGGGCGCTGCTGATCGGAATATCGTTGAGCGTGGCGTTCGCGAAATCCTTACCCGCCCACTGGGATTTTTTAATAATCGGCCGCATTCCGGTAATCAGCGCCAACTCAGGGTTTTTTTCTGAAAAGCTGAACCGGACTGAGCGCGGGCCAGTAGCCTCGGCTTTGGAGATTTTGCCCCAAAGCCCGTGATATCGTGGATGGCCCAACGTGCCGAGTGTTTCATAGGACCACAGTACATCTTCGACTGTTACCGGGCTTCCGTCTGAGAACTGGGCCTCTGGACGTAGGGTGAATTCGACCCAAGACCGGTCTGCCGGGGTTTCAATAGATTCTGCAAGCAGCCCATACAGCGAAAATGGTTCATCCCAATTGCGTCCCATCAGCGACTCGTAGGCTATAAATCTCAACTGCCATGGGGATTTTCCTTTTAATATTAATGGATTTAGGGAATCAAATCCGCCCGTTTCACCAGAGATAATTGTTCCGCCCAATGGGGCGTCGGGGTTGGCATAGGGCAGCGATTGGTAATCGGCTGGCAGCACGGGATTGCCATACATCGCGATACCATGTTGTTTCTCAGCCAGTGCTGCAACGGCGAGTGAGCTTATCGCAATTGCGGGGCTCAGACGGTATAAAAAGGATTTAAGTAACTGTCGCATTGGGATAAGTTTCCTGTCTAAATCGGGGCGAGCTGGGGGCATGATAGGCGCGCTATAAGCGTTTTTCAAACTTTTAGCTTGGATGCTGGACTTATTATCGGTATAAAGTCGTTACTGCTCGATAGGTTTCTTGCCTGTATGAAACCTGCCTCAATAACTCAACGCCTGCCTTGTGCAGGCGTTTTTTTATGCAGTTGCGGTTTCATTGTGTTAGTCGTCCGCGCGCAGACCTTATTATTTTGGTCAATTATGATAAAGAAATACGAGAATCTGAAAGGAAATGCGCGATGTCATTAGAAGGTAAAATTGCGATCGTCACGGGTTCAACATCGGGAATCGGTTTGGGAATCGTGCGTGGTCTGGCCGAATCGGGGGCTGATGTGATTCTCAATTCGTTCACAGACACAGCGCAAGACCACGCACTAGCAGAGGGCATCGCTAAAGAATTTAATATTTCAGCGCGATATGTCTCGGCGGATATGTGCGATGGGCAAGCCTGCCGCGACTTGATTGCTGAAGTGGGGCGCTGCGATATTTTGGTCAACAATGCTGGGGTGCAACATGTCGCTCCGATTGATCAGTTTCCGGCTGACAAGTGGGATGACATCCTTGCGATCAATCTGACATCAGCGTTTCATACGACAGCCACAGCCCTGCCGATGATGCGTGCCGCAGGCTGGGGCAGGGTGGTCAATATAGCCTCTGCGCATGGTTTGACCGCTAGCCCGTTCAAATCTGCTTATGTGGCTGCCAAACATGGCGTGGTTGGGTTGACCAAAACCGTTGCGTTGGAGACAGCCGAGGAACCGATCACCGCAAACGCTATTTGTCCTGGATACGTATTGACCCCTTTGCTGGAGGCGCAATTGCCAGCGACGATGGAGAAATACAACATGGACAGAGAGACAGTGATCAAAAAGATTATTCTCGACCGGCAACCGTCGCGGAGCTTTGCCACGGTCGAACAATTGGCTGGAACATGCTGTTTTTTATGTTCGAATGCCGCTGACCAAATTACCGGGACAACGATCAGTATGGATGGTGGCTGGACCGCAATGTAGACAAAAATCAAGGCCGCATGCCTGGTGAGTGGGGATTAATTAGGCTGTGGGCGCAGTTTTTTCTGTGTCGTTGGCCTCTTGGCGGGCGAGTTGTGCCTTAGCGCTGTCGCTGTCGGCGTTCTCTAAAACAGAGCCTGCGACCACATCGCCTTGAGCCTCTGCAACTATCAGGGGTGGGGCGTCTTCGCTTGGGGGATAGACAAGTCCGGCTGAGATCACCAGTTTTGCGGCCTCTTCTACTGTCATATCCAACTCGATGACGTCTTTGCGCGGCACAAACAGCATAAACCCAGAGGTTGGGTTCGGGGTGGTTGGCACAAAAATACTGAGTAAATCATCGGCTGTTTTCGGGTGGCGGGCAATCTCGCCTCGGGCGCTTGTGGTCACGAAGCCGACCGCCCAGACATTCTTGCGCGGATATTCGATCAGGCAGGATTTCTCGAACGACCGATCCGATTGGGCAAAGACGGTTTCAGCGAGTTGTTTCACGCCAGAATAGACCGAGCGCACAACAGGCATTCTGGCGACTACAGTTTCAGCATAACGGATCATCGAACGCCCGATAAATCCCTTGGCAAGTGAACCGACAAGGATCGTGAACAACAAAAACAGCACGACCCCAACGCCGCGAATGTTGACTTTGGTCTCAGGACCAAACAAATTTTTGAAAAACTGTTCCGGCTGATAGGGGCCAGGGACAAATGGCAGCACAACCCCATCCACCCACCCGATGACCGACCAGATCAACCAGATGGTCAGGGCCACCGGTGCGATTACCACGAGCCCGGTCAAAAAGCTTGACCTTAGGGTCGCTAATAGACCGGGTTTTTTTGTTTTTAGGGTCTGATCAAAGGGGGTTGTCATAAAATCCACATTATACTGCTTACATCTGTCAGTACTGATTTTAGCGCTGGTTCACAATGCAATGTCGTAAAAATTGGATCAACTTTATATCAATGTGTTAATTTCGCGCGCAATTTCTGCTGCAAGACGGGCATTGCTGCGTACCAGCGCAATATTTGCGGTCAGTGAGCGGCCTTCGGTCAGATCAAAAATCCGCTGCAAAAGAAACGGTGTGACGGCTTTGCCGACGATTCCTTGTTGATCTGCGTCTGCCAGAGCGGTCTGGATGAAAGGGGCCATCTCGATCTGGTTGATCTGTTCGGTTGCTGGCACAGGGTTGGCGATTAGCTGGCCGCCTGGCAGGCCCAGTTGATGGCGCATAAGGTGGGCACGTGCAATCTGTGCGGGTGTGTCCATTCTCAAGGGCGCAGGTAACTCAGACTGCGCCGACCAAAACGCGGGCAGACTGTCCTGCCCATAGGCAATGACCGGAACGCCAAGCGTTTCAAGAACTTCGAGAGTTTTCGGTAAATCTAAGATTGCCTTTGCCCCCGCTGCCACCACGGTGACCGGCGTTTGCGCAAGCTCATGCAGATCGGCCGAAATGTCAAAACTGTGCTCAGCGCCGCGATGAACCCCGCCAATGCCACCAGTGGCAAACACCGATATTCCGGCCCGCGCCGCCCCGATCATCGTTGCGGCCACGGTTGTCGCGCCGGTGCCCCCCGTGGCCATGCAAGCCGCCAGATCGGCCCGTGACAGTTTGGCCGCATCGCGGGTTTGCGCCAGCCTTGTGAGCTGTGCAGCGGTCAACCCGATGCATAGGCGCCCATCCAGCACCGCAATAGTTGCCGGTACCGCGGCATAATCGCGGACGCATTGTTCCACATCCTGCGCCATCTTAAGGTTTTCCGGCCAAGGCATGCCGTGGGTGATTATGGTGCTTTCCAGCGCCACCAGCGGGCGTTGTGCACTTTGGGCGGCTTGAACTTCGGGCGAAAGGGTAAGCAAACTCATACGGCAGTATCTCCTGAAACGTACCGCGCCGCTATCTCAAGAGCGTGGTGTAAAGCATCGGCGCGCGCAGCGCCCGCCAGTTCGGCGGCCATATGCGCCGCCATAAAGGTGTCGCCCGCGCCGGTCACCCGTGTCACCAGCACATCAGGCGGGGTCTGGACAAAACTCTCACCTTGTCCGGCATCGCAAGCCGGCCTTGCCCCATTCGTCACCAGCACCCGGCGCGCGCCTTTGGCCAATAGCGCCTGCGCCGCTTCAGCAGCCGTATGATATTCGGTTTGGCACAACAGGCCCGCCTCTTCGAGATTAACATACAACAACGCCCGCCCACGGATGAGCAGCGGCAGCAAACGGTCTGCCTTGCCCGGTGAGGCCGGCGCCACACATAGATCACATTCGGCAAAAAGTGGCGAGACTGCGATATGTTCCAAAAGGCTTTGGGTTAGGTTGCCATCAAGCGAAATCATCCCGGAAAACGGAGCCTCAGGCGTGCCGAACGGCCCCGATATCAACGGTGCCATGACGTTATTTTCCGTCGTTTCAAGAGAATGGACGTCCGCAATTGCGGCAATTAGCCCGTTTGCATCTTCGATCGCCATATACCTGTCTGTGGGTAAATCATCAGAGCGGTAAACATGGTCACAATCGATACCCATCTTTTCGCAGGCGGTGATGAGCGCATGACCTTCTGCGTCGCGACCGATCGACGACAGTAAAACCGGATCAACCCCGAATCGTTTGAGGGTCATGGCGATGTTCAACGCCACACCGCCGGGCAGGCGGGTAATCCGTCCCGGCACATCCGAGCCCTGCTTCATATGGCTGGCCGAGCGGCCGATTATATCCCATAGAACCGAGCCAATGCATAATACCTGTGTCATAACGCCCTTCTGACCGCAGTTTGTCCCACACGCAAGCAGGAGCAATACAGCCTGCGCAAATTATCGATTGTCTTTCGCCACCACAAGGACTTATCAGACCTAATAGGCCCAACAACACCTGACTATGAGGTAACCAGACCCGATGCACCGCGCTCTTCGTTTCATGATAGCCTATTGGTTTTTTCTACTGGGCCCAGTTCTGACGGGTTTTGTCACTGCCCATGAGCTGCGTCCAGCGATCGGCGATCTGACCGTTACACCGCAGGGTGCGGTCTTGAGGCTGTCGATAAATGTTGAGGCGCTGCTTGCGGGGATTGATCTTGACGGTTTGGAAAACACCGATGCAAGCTCAGGCTCTGGCAGGTATGACCAACTGCGCAGCTTGCCGCCCGAGACATTGCAGACACGGGTAGCGACGTTTTTTCCAAGGCTGTTGCCAGGCATCCTGCTGCAAGATGGCGGGCAGTTGCAGCGTTTCACGCTGAGCGCTGTGACTGTCGACGCGGTGGGCGACCCTGAACTGCCCCGCGACAGCCGCTTGGAGCTGACCATTTCAGACCCGATTGCGTCACCATCGGTCCTGTTTCACTGGCCCAAGGGATTTGGCGCTTTGATCTTGCGCCAAATGGGTCCTGAGGATGGCTATACCGGATATCTTGGGGGGGGCGATAAAAGCGATCCAATTCGGCTTGTAGGCAATGGCGATCAAACAGTGTTCAGCGCGTTGATACGGTATATACCGGTGGGTTTCGATCATATTTTGCCCAAGGGGCTTGATCATATTTTGTTCGTTCTGGGTTTGTATTTTTTGTCGGTACGTTTTGGTGTTTTGTTATGGCAGATCAGTGCTTTCACGCTGGCCCACACGGTCACATTGGCGCTGGGGGCTTTGGGATATGTGACGGTTCCGGCGTCTATTGTCGAACCGCTGATCGCCGCCTCGATCGTGTTTATTGCGGTCGAAAATATTGCCAGCCCGAAATTGCATGCCTGGCGCCCCGCAGTGGTGTTTGGGTTTGGGCTGTTGCATGGACTTGGATTTGCCAGTGTTTTGGGTGAATTAGGCCTGCCACAGGGGCAATTTATCCCGGCGCTGATCGGGTTTAATATCGGTGTTGAGTTGGGTCAATTGACGGTGATTGCCGCTATGATACTGACCTTGGGGCTTTGGTTTGGCAATCGGGCGTGGTTTCGGATCCGCATCGCAGTGCCGGCCTCGGCACTGATCGGAATAATTGGCGCTTGGTGGTGCGTGGAACGTACACTGTTATAATTTAATTACCGCGAAATTATAATTCAATTACTGCGAACCGCCGCCGCTTGCAGAGAAAGTCGGCGACCGCAATAGGCAGGGGGGGGTTGCTTTGACACTATAAACCCAGTAGAGCGCGTTCACACAATACCGCAGACGCAAGCGGGCACGTTGGGGGAGACATCCCCATCTGTCCACCGGTTGGAGCATCCGCTCTCACACCTTGCGTCGAGGCGAAAACCGGAAAGGATACGACCCATGGCTCTTCCAGAGTTTACCATGCGCCAATTACTTGAAGCAGGCGTACACTTCGGCCACCAGACACAGCGTTGGAACCCCCGTATGGGCGAATTTATATATGGCGCGCGCAACGGCATCCATATCATGGACTTGACGCAAACCGTGCCCATGCTTGACGCAGCCCTTAACGTCATTCGCGACACTGTGGCCAAGGGCGGCCGGTTGCTGTTTGTCGGCACCAAGCGTCAGGCCAGTTCGGCCATTGCGGACTCAGCTGAGAAATGCGCTCAGTATTACATGAACCACCGCTGGCTCGGTGGCACGCTGACCAATTGGAAAACCGTGTCATTGTCGATCAACCGTCTGAAATCGATTGACGAGCAGATGGAAACCGGCATCGAGGGTATGACCAAGAAAGAACGTCTTGGCATGGAGCGCGAGCAAAATAAATTGCAAGCGTCTCTGGGTGGCATCCGCGAAATGGGCGGCGTTCCTGACCTGCTGTTTGTAATCGATGTGAAAAAAGAAGCACTGGCGATTGCTGAGGCCAACAAACTCGGCATTCCTGTGGTGGCCATCGTAGATACCAACTGTTCACCAGATGGCATCGATTATATCATTCCGGGCAATGACGATGCGGCACGCGCTATCGGATTGTATTGCGATCTTGCCTGCCGTGCAGCGCTTGACGGCATGTCAGCGCAACTTGGCGCTGCTGGTGTTGATCTGGGTGCCATGGAAGAAGCGCCGGTAGAAGAGGCGCTGAGCGTTGAGGCCGACGCCGCGCCGGCAGAATCCGCTGCTGCCGAGGTGGCCGTAGAGATACCTGCCGAGGCGGCCGAAGCGCCAGCAAGCAGCTAAAGATAACGCTGAATGACATTGCGCGCGGCTTTTGGCTGCGCGCCATAAATTTTTCAAACAAGGAGAGCCAGCTATGGCGATCACAGCATTGATGGTGAAAGACCTGCGTGAAAAGTCCGGCGCAGGTATGATGGATGCAAAAAAAGCATTGATCGAGACAGATGGCGACATGGAAGCAGCAATTGATTGGCTGCGCACCAAAGGCCTGGCAAAAGCCGCGAAAAAATCTGGCCGCACGGCAGCCGAAGGTTTGGTTGCAGTTCAGGTTGAAGGTGGCCGCGGTGTTGTCGTCGAGGTGAACTCAGAAACAGACTTCGTTGCCAAAAATAGCGATTTCCAACAAATGGTAGGATCGTTTGCCACGGCTGCTTTGAGTGTCTCTGACGTCGAGCAATTAGCGGCTGCTAATGTTGGCGGAAAAACGGTTGCCGACACGCTGACTGATAAAATTGCGACGATTGGCGAAAATATGGCCCTGCGTCGTATGGGTGTCTTAGAGGGCACGCAAGTGGTTTCTTACGTCCACAACGCGGCCACCGCTGGCATGGGCAAAATCGGTGTGCTGGTGGCGTTGAGCGCCGAAAACGAAGCGTTTGGGCGTCAGGTCGCGATGCATATTGCCGCCGCCAACCCACAATCCTTGGGTGCAGATGATCTGGATCCAGCCGTGGTTGAGCGCGAGAAAAATGTTCTCACCGAACAAGCCCGAGAATCTGGGAAACCCGAACAGGTGATTGAAAAAATGATCGTCGGCCGGATGAAGAAATTTCTTGCCGAAGTCACCTTGCTGGGGCAGGCGTTTGTGATCAATCCCGACCTGTCTGTTGAAGCCGCTGCAAAAGAAGCCGGTGTCGAAATCTTGGCGTTTTTGCGATTTGAGGTTGGCGAAGGCATCGAGAAGAAAAGCGAAGATTTTGCTGCCGAGGTGGCAAAGGCCGCACAGGGTTAATAACCCGGTCAACCAAAAACAAAGGCGCGGCTAGATGGCTGCGCCTTTTTTATTTGCAAGCACGTTAATTGCCCAAGTTTGTGGCGCGGGACCAGCTTGAACCGGTCTAGCTTTGATTGAGATGGCCAAGCATTGCATCCATAGCCAAAGTGTATCCTGCAGCACCAAAGCCACAAATCACCCCAATCGCAATGTTTGAGATATAAGAATGATGGCGAAAAGCCTCACGACTGAACACATTCGAAACATGCAACTCGATTGCGGGCACCTCTACGGCTGTGAGCGCGTCGAAAAGCGCTATAGATGTATGCGTGTAGGCACCGGCATTGAGGATGATTCCATCCTGTTTGGACTTTGCCGCTTGAATCCAATCAACCAGCGCACCTTCGTGGTTTGATTGTTCAAACTGAATTTGAATGTTTGAGGCAATCGCCTTGTCTTGGCAAAGCTTTTCAATATCTTTCAGCGTGACATGACCATAAATTTCAGGCTGCCGCGTGCCCAGAAGATTTAAATTTGGTCCATTTAAGATCAGCAGTGAAGTCATGATTTATTCCAGTCCAGTGGTTTGTGCCTTACTATAACATGGAAGAAACCCTGACTAGGGTCTGCAGCAGAGTTTGTGAACTCTGATTTATATCAAGTGCTATTTCGCTTACATGTCCAGATTAAGGTCTATTTTACACTCAGACGACTTCCTTTTATGCCACAACAATTTCATATTTGTGAATAATGATCCTGCAAATAACGAACATTAGTGTGTCTTAGATGTTTCACGCGGTGAAGTTTAAAATGATTGCGGTGCAATCATTCACCTTTTTCTCTCTTAATGCGCCGCCGTCCATGGTTTTTGATCGCAAAAGATACAGGGATGGTGTTTCCTAGATAGTTCATCCCTTCTGGGGTAATTTTTTCTCTATTCTTTTTCTTATTGATCCAATTTAAAACCGTCGTAACGCCACTCAGATATGTATCATACCAAGAAAAGTATAATTGAGAAACAATGCTTTAGAGCAAAAAAGTCAATAATTGCGGATTAATTAGAATAATGTGAGTTTATTTAAGCATCTTATTAAAATTTACATTGACCTTTACATACCTGTTGGTAGCTTAATCCGACTAGGTGAATGATTATTTGTTTTATCTCCCTCCCAAAGGCAGTAATAATTCATCTAGTGCTGAATGAAGGTCGCGCAAGCAGAACGCGCTGCACAGCTGGGCTGGTTATTTAGATAACAAGCGTGGGCCTGTTTTGTGATTTACTTAAATCATACAAGCTAATTTGGTACTGATATGAGCAGCCAAGGCAGCTTGGACCTGACCACCACTAAGGGGTTGCTGTTTTGGCTTTCTCGGATTTTGGGGGGCCTCGCAAAGATCTGTACGACGCGTCTGTCAAAGCTGAATATCTTAGCGAGGCAGCGCGTCTTCATCTTCGGTTTGACCCGCAAGCCACGTGCGAAAATTGCGCAGGGCCGGGTCGTTTGACTGCACACTGGGCCAGACCAGATAATAAGCTCCATCGCTTTTCATCGATTGTCCAAAAGCGATCACCATACGCCCTGTCGCGAGATCCTGCTCAACCAGGTATTTTGGCAATAAAGCCACACCAAGCCCGTGTAACACCGCCTGAATAATAGTAGAAAACTGATCGTAAACCGTGCCGTCGACCGCAGCATCGCGAATATTCTGGGCTGTAAACCAATCTTTCCAAGCCGTGGGTCTGGTGGCGATATGCAGTAAGGGCAGGGCAGACAGATCCTCCGCTTGGTTTAGAGCGTGACCGTTCAGTACAACCGGCGCACAGACCGCCACAAGCTGTTCGGTTTTCAGGCGTAAATGATCGCCACCCGGCCAGTCGGCAGCCCCAAAATGTAACGCAGCATCGAAATCTTCGTCGCCAAAATCAAATGGCTGCAGACGGGTGGCCATATTAAGCGTAATGTCAGGATAACGTCGGGTGAAATCAGCCAGCCTCGGCACCAGCCAGCGCATTCCAAAGGTTGGAAGAATGGCAAGGTTTAAGGTGCCGCCTTGCGGGGTCAGGGTCAGATCCAGTGAGGCGCGCGAAATCGTTTGCAACGCCTGACGGATTTGCGCCGTATACAGACGTGCCTCGGGGGTCATTTGCATACGTTTGGCTTTGCGCAGGATCAAATTAACCCCCAGCTGGGCCTCAAGCGCCTGCAACTGCCGGCTTACGGCGCTTTGGGTTTGAGACAGTTCTTTGGCCACCGCGCTGGCGCTGCCCAAGCGGTCTAGCGCTTCCAGTGCCCGTAACGACGCAATAGAGGGTAAAAACCGCGCAAGCGTTTTCATATATTCGTTATACTCATATTAATATGCCAATTTAGTGATATTATGTCTGCGTAACATGATCTATAGGTATATTCAACGACAGCAGGTCGTTCGTTTTTCTGTCAGGAGTGTCCCTATGCCCAAAGATATGCCCAACCTGAGCGCCAAAGATGCGCCCGATCTTGGTTCCTTTAATTGGGAAGACCCATTGTTGCTGGAACAGCAGTTGTCTGACGAAGAGCGGATGATCCGCGACAGTGCACGGGCCTATGCGCAGGAAAAACTGCAACCACGCATAAAGACAGCGTTCAATGAAGAACGCGTTGAACCCGAAATTTTCAAAGAAATGGGCGCGATGGGACTGCTGGGCACCACAATTCCCGAGCAATATGGTGGCCTTGGCGGTGGATATGTCACCTATGGGTTGGTGGCCCGCGAGGTCGAGCGTGTCGATAGCGGATACCGGTCTATGATGTCGGTGCAAAGCTCGTTGGTAATGTATCCAATCTATGCGTATGGCAGCGAAGAACAGCGGCAAAAATATCTGCCAAAGCTGGCAACAGGTGAATGGATTGGCTGTTTCGGCCTGACCGAGCCCGACGCCGGCAGCGATCCTGCGGGGATGACCACGCGGGCCGAAAAAACACCCAGCGGATACCGCTTGAGTGGTGCGAAAATGTGGATATCCAACAGTCCGATTGCTGACGTGTTTGTGATCTGGGCCAAATCCGAGGCCCATGGCGGTAAAATTAAAGGCTTTGTTCTTGAAAAGGGGATGGCGGGACTGTCTGCTCCAAAAATCGCCGGCAAGCTGTCTTTACGTGCCTCGGTGACCGGTGAGATCGTCATGGATGGCGTCGAGGTCGGTGAAGAGGCTTTGTTACCCAATGTTGCAGGTCTAAAAGGACCCTTTGGGTGTTTGAACCGCGCTCGCTATGGCATCAGTTGGGGTGTGATGGGCGCCGCAGAGTTTTGTTGGCACGGTGCCCGGCAATACGGGTTGGACAGACATCAATTTAAACGTCCACTGGCCCAGACACAATTGTTTCAAAAGAAATTGGCAGATATGCAAACTGAGATCACATTGGGCCTGCATGCGAGCTTGCAGGTCGGGCGCCTGATGGATCAAGCGAAAGCTGCGCCTGAGATGATCAGTTTGATCAAGCGCAACAACTGCGGCAAAGCGCTTGATATTGCAAGGCTTTCTCGGGACATGCACGGCGGCAACGGGATCTCGTCTGAATTTCAGGTGATGCGCCATATGATGAACCTTGAGACGGTAAATACCTATGAAGGCACCCATGACGTGCATGCTTTGATCCTTGGTCGGGCCCAAACCGGCCTGCAAGCATTCTTTTAAGCCCGCGACACAACCGTTCTTTGAATGATAAACTCGTATTGTGCGCACACCCTGCATCAGAGTAGGGTGCTGCGCGGTCTGTACTGACTTGAGATAAGGTCAAAATTTTTGATTGAGTAGGCACCTGCGTTAGAATATAGATAATCGCATAATAAGTATTATGTTAAAAAATGCGCAGCTCAGCATGTTAGGCGAACAACGGCCCTTGCGTCAGAGCGGAACAAGATGGCGGCGCTTTAACACGTTGGTCAGTGTCTCGATTTCCACAGCTTGACGTTTCTCGGTCCACCCTAGGATCTCGGTACAAAGCATGGCAATTTCGCGAATGGACGACCTGGTGATGGCACCCTCAAATGGCATTAAGGTCCGTCTCATGACAATGTCTGCCAACCCGCCAACCCGCTCGTTGGTGATCATCCAGGCGATCTCTCCCTTAAAGTAGCTCGATCCCTCTGTGAGCGGGTCGCCACCCTGGTCCAACACAGTTTGACCCACCTCAAGTGCTTTGACCCCATAACGGGCAATAAGTCTTGCAGCCATGGCAGGTTATTGCCTCTGAGAGACATAGCACTGGCTTCAACCCCGTTTGGGCGATCATTTTACCATGGTGGCAAACGCCCTAAGTCATCAGCATAAAGATAACCACGCTTTTCGGGCAGATCATCACCATTTGCACCGCAAAACATTGCATCCAACCGCCAACCTATTCTCGTGTCGGAGTTGGACTCGATCAAAGCTGCTGTGAAGCTGGCCTTGTAAAATGCTGGTCGGGGTTTCAGCAAATACCAAGTGCCACAGTGACTGTTGTGCTGGGAAAAACTTGGATCAAATGGCATTTCCGACACCAAACACGCCCAATATCTGCTTTCAGGCGCATTTAGAAAAAACCAGCAGACTTGCGGTAGTACGATCTATCACCCGGTATTCAGCCCTGCCCTGCCCCAGAGTGTTTCAGAGACGAACACAAATTTATTCTGAAGCCGTGGGGTTATCCCAGCGCATAGCCAGCGCCGCGCACAGTGCGCAGCACATCCTCGTCTCCATGTTGTGACAATGCTTTGCGCAGCCGGCCAATATGAACGTCGACCGTTCGGGTGTCGACATAGATGTCGCGCCCCCAAACACGGTCAAGCAATTGGTCTCGGCTCCAAACCCGGCCCGGCTTTTCCATCAAGGTCCGCAACAGCCGAAACTCTGTTGGTCCAAGTTTGATCTGCGCTTCAGCGCGAAATACCTTATGGGTCTCTGGATCAAGCTTGATATCTTGAAAATAAAGGGTCGCACCGATAGATGCAGCCCGTGTCCGACGCAATTGGGCGCGCACCCGAGCAATCAGTTCCACAACAGAATACGGCTTTACCAAATAATCGTCCGCACCGATTTCAAGACCGCGCACCTTGTCCATTTCCTCGGACCTGGCCGACAACATGATAATGGGAATAGACCGGGTTTCGACGCGCGACTTGAGACGGCGGCACACCTCAATACCTGATAGATTGGGCATCATCCAATCTAACAAAATGAGATCAGGCTCTTCCTCTTCAACCAATAGCAAGGCATCCTCGCCGTTGTCTGCGCAGATAATTTTGAAACCGTCAGCCTCAAGATTGTAGGTCAAGACTTCACGCTGTGAAGGCTCATCTTCAACTAGCAAGATATTTGGATGATCAACAGTCATTACTCTGCTCCGGTACTCCACGTTGGTTTCATGCCACTCAAAGCCGCATCACTGGATGTAACATCAGCTTTGGTGCGCTCGTCGGTTGGCTTTTCGCCACTTGTATAAAACACGACTTGTTCGGCGATGGATGTCACGTGATCCCCCATCCGCTCAATATTTTTTGCGATAAAATGAAGATGCATGCAGGCCGTGATGTTGCGCGGATCTTCCATCATAAATGTTAAAAACTCACGAAACAGCGTGTTATAGATCTGATCGACAGCTTCGTCACGCGCAATCACCGACAGTGCCAGCGCCTGATCTTGTTGAACATAGGCATTCAAGGCGTCACCCAGCATCAACTCGACCTCGCGCGCCATGCGGCGCAAGGCCGCCGGTGAGCCATCAATGCTACGCAACTCAAGCAGAACCCGCGTGCGCTTTGCAATATTTTTGGAATAATCCGCAATCCGTTCCAGATTACCGGAAACTTTGATCACGGTCAGCAAAAGCCGCAGGTCCTCGGCGTTTGGGGACCTGAGAGCAATGACCCGTGCAGCCTCATCATTGATTTGTTGTTCAAGCGTATCAATCGCCGCGTCCGACGCGCGCACGTGTTCGGCCAGTTCTGCGTCACGATTATACAAAGAGGCTGACGCACCGACGATTGACGCCTCGACGAGCCCGCCCATTTTAATTATTTTAGCTTTGATTGCGTCCAGTTCACTTTGAAACTGTGAGACAATATGCAGGTCTGACATCAAACTCTCCTTATCCAAACCGGCCGGTAATATAGTTATTAGTCATTTCATGCTGCGGCTTCATGAATAACCTATCAGTTAGCCCAACTTCAACCAGCCGTCCAAGATGAAAATAGGCCGTTCGTTTTGAAACGCGGGCGGCTTGTTGCAACGAATGGGTCACAATGACGATCGAATATTCACTGCTAAGTTCATGTATTAAATGTTCTATCCGTGCCGTGGCAATGGGATCAAGTGCTGAACACGGCTCGTCCATCAATATAATCTCTGGGCTGACAGCAATCGCACGGGCAATACACAGGCGTTGTTGTTGCCCACCTGAAAGCCCGGTTCCCGGATCATCAAGCCGGTTGTGTACTTCGGACCAAAGGCCTGCGCGTTCAAGCGCCTCTTGCACGATTTGTTTCATGTGCCCCCTGTCTTCTGCCAGCCCATGAATTTTCGGACCATAGGCGACGTTATCAAAAATAGATTTTGGAAAGGGGTTTGGTTTTTGAAAAACCATCCCCACACGGGCGCGCAAGGGCACCACATCTACATCTGGCGCATAGATGTCATCGCCATTCAGGCGTATGTCGCCAGAAACTTTGCAGGTTTTTATCGTATCATTCATCCGATTGAGACACCGCAGAAACGTTGACTTGCCGCATCCAGAGGGCCCAATAAAAGAGATAACTTCGCAACCACCTATATCTAGTGACACACCTTCAATTGCAGTTTTATCCCCATAATTTACCTGGACTTGACGCGCAGTCATTCGTGGGTTTTCCACATAAATATCACCAATCGTCGTATTGGGAAGCTTTGCAAGATCGATATCCGGCATTTCAGGGGGGGCGCCCTTCTGAGATTCAATCATTTTTCCGTGCTCCATGGTCTTTCAATTTCCTACCAACGACGTTCTAGTTTTTTCCGCACGACAATGGCTGCTGCGTTCATCGTGATTAAAAAAGCCAATAATACAATAATTGCCGCACTGGTTTTTTGAACGAACATCCTCTCTGCGAAATCTGCCCACATGAAGATTTGTACTGGCAGAACCGTTCCAGGGTCTGTGACACTGCCCGGCACATCTACGATAAACGCAACCATTCCAATCATAAGCAGAGGCGCCGTCTCGCCAAGCGCCTGGGCCATGCCGATAATCGTGCCAGTTAACATCCCCGGCATCGCCAATGGGATCACGTGGTGAAATATCGTTTGTATCTGTGACGCGCCAACCCCCAGAGCGGCTTCGCGTACGCTGGGTGGCACGGCGCGGATTGCGGCCCGCGACGAAATAATGATTGTCGGCAGCGTCATAAGGGCGAGCACCACCCCCCCAATCAGCGGGATCGACCGTGGCATACCAAAAATACCAATAAAAACCGCCAAACCCAGAATACCAAACACGACAGAGGGGACCGCAGCAAGATTGTTGATATTAATCTCGACAATTTCGGTAATGCGGTTCTTTGGGGCGATCTCTTCCAAGTATATCGCGGTGGCAACGCCAATGGGAAACGCAAGCACAAGGCAGACCGACAGTGTGAGGATGGATCCGATAAACGCACCATAGATGCCCGCCATTTCGGGGTTGCGCGACGCGCTGCCAAAAATAAGATAATCGGAGAATGCATATATAATCTTGCCATCCGCCTGAAGCCTGTCGATATATTCCACCATCCTATCATTGATACGGCGGTCTTTTTCAGGGGTTTCACGGTTGATAAATCCCCGAAGAAAGCTGTCGACATCATCGTCCATAGCGAACCGTAATGTTTGGGTGGTGTCCATGAGTGACGGGTCATTATAAACCATTTTGCGTAAACGCTGTTCTGCTCCAGGTGAGATCAGCTTGCCTGCAGCGCGCTTGTTTGAGCGCCCTTCGGCACCAACTGCTGCGTATAAAGCCGATCTAATCACCCCGCGCGCATCCCCGTCATACAAAGATTGCTGCGAAAAAATACCCGTCGGATCAAGCTTTTCGCGGTCAATATCAACCTCAATTTCGACGTAATACTGAAAGAAACCTGGAAGACCTTTGGAGAAAATTGAAGAGAACAACACAACAAGAAACGCCAGCGCAACGGCAATTGCGCCGCGCCCTAAGAGTTGGAAGTTGCGTTCGCTTTTTTTGCGCTTTGCCATTGAGGCTGCAACGCGCTTGGTTGCCATTTTTGGCGAAACCATCCCTTTGGAGGTACTAATCATATTGTTCTCTGTATTTATTCACGACGTGCAGGGCGATAAAGTTAAGCACCAAGGTCATCACAATCAGTGTCAGTGCGAGGGCAAAGGCCGATAGGGTCTTGGCGGATTCAAATTCTTGATCACCCACCAGAATTGTCACAATCTGCGCGGTTACTGTTGTCACAGCATCAAGCGGGTTCAAAGATAAATTGGCCGCAAGACCGGCCGCCATGACCACAATCATCGTTTCACCAACCGCGCGCGACACCGCCAGCAACACCGAGGCGACGACCCCGGGCAGAGCAGCCGGCAAGACAACCTGCCGAATGGTTTCATTTTGGGTGCTGCCAAGCGCATAAGCCGCCTCACGCAAAGCCTGCGGCACTGCCCTGATGACGTCATCAGATAAAGATGAAATAAAAGGGATGATCATGATCCCCATCACCAGCCCCGCTGCCAATGCAGATTCTGATGCTACATCCAAGCCCAGTGTTAGACCCATTGAGCGGATGAAAGGTGCCACCGTCAGGGCCGCAAAAAATCCGTAAACAACCGTTGGCACCCCCGCAAGCAGTTCCATCAGCGGTTTGACCACCCCGCGCACCCGGTCAGAGGCGTATTCAGACAGGTAAATTGCACTGAACAGACCCACGGGCACCGCAACTGTCAAAGCCACCGCCGAAATCAACATGGTGCCGGCAAACAAAGGGACAGATCCATACGTGGAAAGGCCCATTTGCCCCGACCCTGCCCGTTCTGCACCTTCGAACTGCGGGTTCCATGTGATGCCAAACAGAAACTCACTCACTGGCACCAAAGCAAAAAACCGCAAGGATTCGAACACCACGGAAAAAATGATTCCAACGGTTGTGAGAATAGCAATCACCGAGCTTGCCGCAAGCAACGCAACGATTATTCTTTCCACGGCGTTGCGGGATCTAAAGTTTGGGTTTATTTTGTAATACCCCCAGAACCCGCCAAGTACCGCGAGGGACAAACACAAAATCGTGGTAAGTGTCGTGGATGTCGCGATCCAGCCTTGCCACGCCTGAGCTGCGTCATACACCCAGTCAGGTTGTGTGCCGAAATTCGTGCCGCTCACCACGTTTTTGATTTGCGCATGGGCTATAATTTCGTTGAAATCTGCATTTGTCCGCACCGCGTCTGGAATAAGGTTCGTGCTGAGAGACCGAAAAACGATGTCATCGCCGATCGCCATAACGATAAGTAACGCGTAGGCGGGTAACCACGCCATAAAAGCTGCAAAAAAACCGTAATAATGATGCCTCGAGTGCATTTTTGTCTGGGTTGAAGATTGCAGCTGCCGCGCCGAATTCTGAGCAATGAAATAATAAACAAAACCAATAAACAGGATATTGGCAGCGATCTGAAATGTTGTCACCTTAAACCTCTACTTACTTTGATGTGGCAAGGGAAACCGATAAATCGGCTTTCCAAGGTTGCAAGATTGTATTTATTCCAACATGTCCGCGGTCAGCGCTGGCAGGGTTTTCATGGCTTTAGCGTAGGCTGCACGCTCAGCTGTTGGCATTGGGATCATACCGTTTTCGGCCAGAACACCGTCCTCATCCCAGTGTTTTGTCCATTCAGCCATATACTCTTCGATGCCAGGGACAACACCGACATGCGCATGCTTGACATATAAGTACAGCGCACGAGCCACCGAATAATTATCAGACGCGATGTTTTCAAAGGTGGGTGCTGTGCCATTGATGATCGCGCCCCGCAATGTGTCAGAGTTTTGGTCAAGATAGGAAAATCCAAAAATACCGTAAGCAGTTGAATCTTCTTGAAGCTTTTGAACGATCAGGTTGTCCTGTTCACCTGCCTCGACATAAGCACCGTCGGTGCGCATTGCCCGACACACTTTATCTTTTTGACCTGCGGCTTTGAGTGCAGCTTTGACTTGGGCGTCTTTTTCACAATAGCCTTTTTGATTGACCATTTCCACAAAAGACGCGCGGGTTCCAGAGGTTGTTGGTGGGCCGTAAACGCGGATGGTGATTTCAGGCAACTCTGGGTTCACATCCGACCACAGTTTATAGGGGTTTGCGACCATGATCCCGTCAACGGGCACCGTGGCAGTCAGTGCTTTACCAAGATCGGACTTAGAGATTTTCAGAACCGGCCCTGACTTTGATCCCGCAACAACGATGCCATCGTAGCCTACTTTGATCTCCGTCACAGTCACGCCGTTTTTATCGCAAAATTCAAGTTCTCCGGTCTTCATTCTTGAGGATGCATTTCCAATGTCTGTGAATTCTGCACCCGTTCCTTCACATACGCCTTTTTTTCCAACCGACGATCCGCCAGACTCGACAATTGGCGTCTTAAAAGTTGGGTTGTTGCCAAGGTGCTCAGCAATGATTGTTGCAAAAGGCAACACGGTCGAAGAACCTGCAATACTGAGGTAGTCCCGCGCTTGCGCGCAGTTACCCGTCAATGCGACGGATATAATTCCAGCCACTATGGTGAAACGCATCTTCAATTTCCTTGATGAGAGTGCACAGTAATGCGGTTTCTTCTGGCGGATATATGTAACTTTTATGTGTAACTTTTATGACAACTTTGTACGAACGGCAAAATTTTGCAATTAAATTGAATTTGTTGATGTAAGCATTGATCAAGACACATAACCAACCTCTCATACCAGGGGGCAACAATGCCCGAATTGCACCCTTTC
>Ga0115563_1000259_pt1 | contig 42304 bp, 39 predicted proteins | sample COGITO_mtgs_1105_2_FD_87198 | JGI IMG/M metagenome (GOLD analysis project Ga0115563, IMG submission 87198) | Pelagic marine microbial communities from North Sea - COGITO_mtgs_110519 | ecosystem: Environmental > Aquatic > Marine > Epipelagic | place: Germany:Helgoland, sampling site Kabeltonne...
AACAACTGTTCGGGACATATTGTTAGAATAAGGCCCTATGGACGTTACCTCGATACTCAATCAGTTAAACCCAGCCCAGGAAGAAGCGGTTACCAGCGACAAGCAACACCTATTGGTGTTAGCCGGCGCAGGTAGCGGCAAGACTCGGGTGCTGGTGCACCGCATCGCCTGGAAAATTCAGGTCGATAATATTTCACCCTATGGCCTATTGGCGGTGACCTTTACCAATAAGGCGGCTCGGGAAATGCGTGAGCGCATTGACGAGCTGTTGGGGATGTCACTGCGCGGTATGTGGGTTGGCACTTTCCACGGTCTGGCACACCGTCTGCTTAAAGCCCATTGGCGCGATGTCAATCTACCGGAAAACTTCCAGATACTGGATTCCGATGATCAGCTGCGCCTGGTTAAGCGAGTGATGCGCAGTATGGATCTCGACGAGCAGCGCTGGCCGCCCAAGCAGGCTCAGTGGTGGATCAATGGTCAAAAGGATGAAGGCCTGCGCGCGGCGCATATTCAGGAGACTGGTGATCCGCACTTGCTGACCATGCTGCGTATCTACCGCGAGTATGAAGAGGTCTGCAATCGTCTCGGGGTAATCGATTTTGCTGAACTCTTATTGCGTGCACTGGAACTGTGGAAAAACAATCCTGCGGTGCTTGATCATTATCAGCAGCGCTTTCAGCATATTCTAGTCGATGAGTTTCAGGATACCAACGCCGTTCAGTACGCCTGGTTGAGATTGCTCGCTGGTAAAGTCAGCGGTGTGACTGCTGTGGGCGATGACGATCAGTCTATCTATGGCTGGCGCGGGGCAAAGGTCGAAAATATTCTTAGCTATGAGCGCCATTTTGCCGGTACCCATACGGTAAAGCTCGAGCAAAACTATCGCTCCACCTCGAATATTCTCGGTGCCGCCAATGCGGTGATTGTTAAAAATGCCGAGCGTCTCGGCAAAAACCTGTGGACCGACTCTGGCGAGGGCGAGCCCATCGCCCTGTATGCCGCCTTTAATGAACACGATGAAGCGCGCTATATCGCCGACCGTCTGCACAGTTGGGTTCAGCAGGGCAACCGCCGTGAAGATTCGGCGATTCTCTATCGATCCAACGCCCAGTCGCGAGTTCTTGAAGCCGCCCTATTACAGGCGGATATTCCCTACCGGATTTATGGCGGACAGCGTTTCTATGAACGTCTGGAAGTTAAAAACGCCCTCTCTTATCTGCGCCTGATGATGAACTGTCACGATGACACCGCGTTCGAGCGCGTGGTCAATGTTCCAACCCGGGGTATTGGTGATCGCACCGTTGAAATGATTCGTGAGGTTGCCCGCGATGGGCAGATCTCACTGTGGAGTGCGGCGGAAAAAATTATTACCGAAAAGCGTATGGCTGCGCGAGCGACCAATGCGGTGGCTGTGTTTATACAGCTGATTAATGAAATGAGTGGTCAGCTAGATGAGCTGCCACTTCACGAACAGGCCGATCATGCTATCGAGCGCAGCGGTCTGATCGAGATGCACCGCCGTGAAAAAGGTGAGCGCGGACAGGCTCGTGTAGAAAACCTTGAAGAACTGGTCGGCGCCTGCCGCAACTTTGAGCCGGAAGACGCAGACCAGCCGATTCTGCCGCAGTTCCTTGATCAGGTAGCGCTGGATTCTGGCGACCGACAGGCCGATGAAGATCAGGATGCCGTGCAGTTGATGACATTGCACAGCGCCAAAGGTCTTGAGTTTCCGTTAGTCTTTCTGGCCGGTATGGAGGAGAATTTATTTCCTCATAAAATGTCTTTGGAGGAACCCGGCCGCCTCGAAGAAGAGCGACGTCTGGCCTATGTGGGTATCACCAGAGCCATGCAAAAACTCTATCTGACCTTTGCCGAGAGCCGCTCGATTTACGGCAGTGAATCGTTTAACTCGGTGTCGCGCTTTGTCCGCGATATTCCCAAAGAGGTGATCGAAGAGGTGCGTCTGCAGAGTACCGTTAGCCGGCCGACCAGCTATGCTCGCGGTGCTCTGAGCAGTGATCAGGGCGATGACACCGGTTTTGCATTGGGACAGGGAGTCAATCATCAGGTCTATGGTGAGGGCGTTATTCTCAACTTTGAAGGCAATGGCCCGCGGGCCAGAGTGCATGTCGGCTTTGCCGATGTGGGCACCAAGATATTGATACTGGCATCAGCCAATCTGGTTGCCCTTTAGCGGGCTGATTAAATATAGTTGTTAGGCATCATAATAATAAGGGGAACACCATGCGTTTAATCTCTCTGGCACTGCTGTGCACTTTACTGATCGGTTGTGGCAGTGAAACCACCACCAGCACTGTGACCACATCTGTACAGCCTGAAAAGACCTATAAGTGGAAACTGGTCACCACCTGGCCAAAAAATTTCCCGGGTCTTGGCCTGGCGCCAGAGAACTTCGCGAAAAATGTTGAGCGCATGAGCAATGGCCGCTTAAAAATTAAAGTCTATGGTGCAGGGCAGATGGTTCCCGCCCTTGAGGTTTTCGATGCGGTATCTCAGGGCACAGCCGAAGTGGGTCACGGCGCGGCCTATTATTGGAAAGGCAAAGTGCCAGCCGGAGTATTTTTTACCGCGGTTCCCTTCGGCCTCAATGCTCAGGAGATGAATGCCTGGCTGCACTATGGTGGCGGGCTTGAGTTATGGCGCGAGCTTTACGAGCCGTTTAATCTTATTCCCTTTGCCGGTGGCAATACGGGTGTGCAGATGGCCGGCTGGTTTAATCGCGAGATTAAATCAATGGATGATATTCGTGGACTGAAAATGCGTATTCCCGGATTGGGCGGCGAAGTCATTTCCCGCGCTGGTGGTATTGCTGTGAATATTCCCGGGGGTGAGCTCTACACTTCCATGCAGACCGGCGTGATTGATGCGACCGAATGGGTTGGCCCCTACAATGATTTGGCCTTTGGCCTCCACCAGGTTGCCAAGTACTACTATTACCCTGGCTGGCACGAACCGGGCCCAACCCTTGAGCTGATTATCAATAAGCAGGCCTATGCCTCTCTGCCTGCTGATCTGCAGGCAATTGTTGAAGTCGCGGCGCGCGCAGCCAATCAGGATATGCTCGACGAATACACGGCGAGAAATAATGCGGCACTGGTTGAGCTGGTTGAAAATCACGGCGTTCAGGTTAAAAAATTACCTGATGATGTGATTGCCGAGTTACAGCGATTATCGGTTGAAGTGGTAGAACAGGTGGCGGTTGTCAATCCTCTCTCTCGCCGGATTGCCGATTCGCTGAAAGAGTTTGCCAAGCAGTCAAAATCCTACCATGCGATCTCTGAAGAAGCGTTTTATAACGCGCGAGAAAAGTAACCGCGCTAAAGGCAGTGGTGGGGATCTTAACGCTGACTTAGTTGCGCCAGAAGGTCGGCGTAAACAGGACTAACAGCGTAAAGATTTCCAGTCGACCGAGCAGCATTCCCCAACACAGAACCCATTTGGCAAAACCATTAATTTCCGCGAAGTTAATGGCGACCTCACCCAGACCGGGACCGAGATTATTTAGCGATGCCGCGGTTGCAGACCAAGCGGTGACATAGTCGAGACCTGAGGCCAGCAACAGTAAAACCATCAGATAGAAAATCGCCAGATAGGCGCCAAAAAATGCCCAGATAGCATCGACTACACGGCTTGGCACGCGGCGATTATGAATCTTTATTGGCAGCAGCGCATTGGGATGCACCAGTCGGTAGATCTCGCGAATACATTGCTGGCCGAGAATAAGCATACGACCAATTTTAATACCGCCGCCTGTCGACCCTGCACAGGCACCAAAGAACGATAAAAACAGCAGGAAGAACGGTAAGAAGGATGGCCAGCCACTGAAATTATCGGTGGTAAATCCACTGGTGGTCATAATTGAGATAAGGTGGAAACCACCCTGTCGAATACTCTCACTCCAACCGTAAGTGCCGCTGTAATGGAGATATAGGCAGGTGATTAAAATACCGATCAGCAGCAGGTAGATATACATTCGCGCTTCGGGATCTGACCAGTAATGGGAGAGTTTGCGGTCGTGCCAGACATGAAAGTGCAGGGCAAAGTTAATTCCCGAGATCACCATAAAAAAGGCGCAGACTGCCATAATCGCTGAACTGTCGAAAAAGCCGATACTGGCATCATGGGTCGAGAAGCCGCCGATAGATACGGTCGAGAAGCTGTGGCTGATGGCATCAAATGCCGACATCCCCGCCAGCCAATAGGCCAGTCCACAGGCAACCGTAAGCGCCAGATAGATTTTAAACAGCACATTGGCCGTCTCTCTAATGCGCGGCGTAAGCTTGGAATCTTTCATTGGCCCCGGTGTTTCGGTGCGATACAGCTGCATACCACCGACCCCGAGCATCGGCAGAATCGCCACCGCGATAACCACAATACCAATACCGCCGAGCCACTGCAGTTGCTGACGATAGTAGAGAATTGATTTCGGCAGATCATCCAGTCCAGAGATCACCGTGGCACCGGTGGTGGTTAAACCGGAGACAGACTCAAACAGCGCATTGATAAAGCTTAGGTTAGCGGTCTCAGAGAGCATCAGCGGCAAGGCACCAAAGGTACTGAGTACCAGCCAGAAAAACACCGTGATCACAAAACCATCGCGGGTGCGCATTTCCGCCGTCACCCGTTTCGAGGGCAGCCAAAATACCAGGCCGACAATCAGGGTAATGGCGAACGCCAGAGCAAACATTGACGAGGTACTTTCGCCGTAAATAGTTGCCACAAGTATTGGCGGCAACATGGTCAAGCTGAAAATCATCAGCAGTATGCCAAGTACTCGAGCAACGATATTGAGATGCATAAGTCGATAAGTCCTAGAAGAAGGTAAAGCCGACGGCAAAGAGTTTTTCAACCGCCTTGGTATTGGCTTTGTCGACAACAAAGACAATCACGTGGTCGCCGCTTTCAATCACCGTATCGTGGTGAGCAATAATAACTTCACCGTTGCGCACCAACGCCGCCAGCGTCGATCCCGGCGGCGATTTAATATCGCCGATGGCACGCCCCACTACCTTGGAGCTTTTTTCATCACCGTGGACAATAATTTCCAAGGCTTCAGCAGCCCCGCGTCGCAGTGAGTGCACACTAACCATATCGCCTTGACGCACATGGGCGAGCAGCGAACTGGTGGTTGCCTGCTGTGGCGAGATAGCAATATCAATGGCACCACCCTGCATCAGGTCGGCGTAGACCGGATTACTGATCAGGGTCATGACTTTGCGCGCGCCAAGCTGTTTGGCCAGCAGTGAGGCGAGAATATTCACCTCGTCATCATTGGTCAGGGCCAGAAATACATCGGCTTTATCGATATTCTCATCGAGCAGTAACTCTTGATCCGTAGCGGAGCCGTTAAGTACCACGGTTCTGTCGAGCTTCTCCGAGAGATGGCGAGCGCGATCTGTCGAAAACTCGATAATTTTAATGTTGTAGTCGTTCTCAAGGGCCTTGGCGAGACGGAAGCCAATATTGCCGCCACCGGCGATAACCAGACGATGGTAGGGCTTTTCAAGGCGGCGCAGTTCGCTCATCACCTTGCGAATATTATTTCGCGCAGCGACAAAGAACACCTCGTCGCCATCTTCAATCACCGTGTCCCCAGTGGGGAAAACCGCACCATCTTTACCGAACACGGCAGCCACTCGCGCATCCACATTGGGCATATGGTCTTTTAAGGTGCGCAGTTGCTGGCCAACCAGAGGGCCATCTTTAACCGCGCGCAGACCGACCATTTGAATACTGCCATCGGCAAAATCCAGCACCTGCAGTGCGCCCGGTTGCTCAACTAATTTTTGAATATAATCGGTAACCACCTGCTCGGGGGTGATCATCACATCCACCGGCATATGCTTGTCGTTAAACAGCTTCGCCTGATATTTAGGGTTGGTGTAATTGCGTGAGCGAATGCGGGCGATTTTGGTCGGCGTGTGAAACAGTGAGTAGGCGACCTGACAGGCGATAATATTGACCTCATCGCTACTGGTTACAGCGACTAGCATATCGGCATCTTCAATGCCGGCATTTACCAGAATATTGGGATGGGAGCCGGTACCGGCTACGGTGCGAATATCCAGGCGATCCTGCAGCGTACGCAGTGCCTGTTCATTAATATCAACAACGGTAATATCGTTGTATTCTCGGGCCAGATTCTCTGCCAGAGTACCGCCAACCTGCCCTGCGCCAACAATCACTATTTTCATTATTATTCCGGGTTGTTATCAGCCTTATTTTGCAACTTTCTACGCTTTTTTACCCAGTCGCGAGTAATAAAAGCCGTCGTTGCCATTGATTGTGGGAAACAGCTGCCGCCCATAATCTGTTTTAATTCCCCAGCTCCCATCAATCTCGTGCACAGAGGCCTCTGGGGTTTCCGCTAAAAATTTCTCTATCACCTGATCGTTCTCTTCCCCAAGAACCGAGCAGGTTGCATACAGCAAAATACCGCCATCGTTTAATGTTTGCCAAAGGCTGCGCAATAGCTGCAGCTGTATTTCGGCTAGCTTAACAATATCTGTGGGTTTGCGCAGTAGTTTGATATCCGGGTGGCGACGGATAACACCGGTGGCGGAACAGGGGGCATCGAGCAGAATCCGATCAAAGCCCTGATTATCCCACCAGCTTTCAAGCTCGCAGGCATCGGCAACCTTTAATTCCGCCTGAAGACCCAGTCGGGCGAGGTTTTCTTCAACCCGCTGAATACGACGGCTCTCAAGCTCGACAGCAACCACTCGGCTTAAATCTGACTGTGTTTCGAGAATATGGCAGGTCTTGCCGCCTGGCGCACAGCAGGCATCTAATACCGATTGCCCTGATTTCAGGTTTAATAGGGACGCGGCAAGTTGCGCAGCCTCATCCTGAACACTGGCAAAACCCTTATCGAAGTCCGGCAGTGCGGTCACATCCATAGGGGCGTCTAAAACTATGCCCTGCGCACTATGTTTTGTGGCTTGCGCGGGAATATCGGCAGCCTTTAACTGCTCGAGATAACCGTCTCTGGATATCTGCTGTTGATTAACCCGCAGCACCATCGGCGCGCGCTGGTTATTGGCGGCGATAATCTCCAGTGCTATTGCCGAGCCCCAGCCATTAAAGAGCAGGTCCAGCAGCCACTGGGGGTGAGCGCGGGTGTAAATGGGATTTTTGCTGAGTTTTTTATCCAGCGCTTCACGCTGGCGGAGGAAGTTGCGCAACACCGCATTAACTAGGCCTTTCGCCCAGGGGCGATTGAGTTTGGCCACCGCAGCAACGGTTTCATTAATCGCCGCATGATCGGCGATTCTGGTATGGATTAGCTGATAGAGGCCGCTGGCCAAAAGGCCCTGAATTTCAAACTCTTTCTCGCGCAGGGGTTTTTGCATCAGTTCTTTTAGCAGTAGCTCAATGGCGGGATACCAGCGCAGGGTGCCAAAACAGAGCTCTTTAAATAGACCTACATCTTTTTCGGCCACTTTGGGTGCGTATTCTGGCAACAGTGCCGAGAGTGATTTGCCGCGCAATACCTGGGCAATAACTTCAGCGACAGCGACTCGAGTATTCATCAGTTGCCCAGCAGAGTTTGCGCGGTAAACAGCTCGGCGCGGGATTTGAGAATTTCCGAGACTGGCATACGCGATTTACCCGGCAGCTGTATCACCGTTAGCAGCAGTGACTGTTCGCCGCAGCTAACCAGAATCCCGCTATTGTCGGCGCTGATGATTTGACCTGCAGCCTGTGTTGAGGCCGGCCCCAACTCTGCTTGCCAAACTTTAATACGCAGATCACCGAGCGTTGTATAGGCGGCGGGGAAAGGATTAAAGGCGCGGATCTGTCTATCCAGCACTGCCGCTGGTTTCGACCAGTCGATAAGGGCTTCGCTTTTATCAATTTTTGCCGCATAGCAGCTCTGGCTATCGTCCTGAACAACCGCTAATGCTTTATTGTCCTGTAGTTTATCCAGTGTGCTGAGCAGGGCTGGAGCGCCTAGCTCTTCAAGCTTTTTATACATGGTTGCACTGCTGTCAGTGCTCTCAATGGGGCAGCGTGAAATACACAGCATGGCACCGGTATCCAGACCCGCATCCATTTGCATAATAGTTACGCCGGTCTCCTCGTCGCCCGCTTCTATAGCGCGCTGAATCGGAGCAGCACCGCGCCAGCGTGGCAGGATAGAGCCGTGAACATTGATACAGCCAAGTTTCGGCGTATCCAGAACCGCCTGAGGCAGAATCAGCCCGTAGGCGACCACCACCATAATATCTGCCTGCAGATCCGCGAGGATTTGCTGTTGTTCCGGGTCTTTAAGGGATTGCGGCTGAAATACCGGCAGGCTGTTGGCTTCCGCTAACAGTTTAACCGCGCTTGCCTTGAGCTTTTTACCGCGCCCAGCCGGTCGATCTGGCTGGGTGTAGACCGCGATCACCGAATGTTGCGGGCTATCTATCAGGGCCTGCAGATGTCCCGCGGCAAAATCCGGGGTTCCCGCGAAAATAATCTTCAAGCTGAAAGTTTCCTATGCATTCTGTTTGTGGATCTTTTCGAGTTTTTTGCGAATACGCTGGCGCTTGAAAGATGACAGGTAGTCGACAAATAATTTACCTTCGAGATGGTCGATCTCATGCTGTATACAAACTGCCAAAAGGCCGTGGGCCTCTTCTTCAAAGGCATTTCCCTCGCCATCAAGGGCGCGAATCATCACATGGGCCGGGCGATCGATGGTTTCGTAAAAACCGGGAACAGACAGACAGCCCTCGTCATAGGGGTTGGTGCTGTCGTCGAGAACTTCAATCTCCGGGTTGATAAAGACCCGCGGCGGGATGCCCTCTTCACCCAGATCCATCACAATAACGCGCTGATGAACATCGACCTGCGAGGCGGCCAGGCCAATACCCTGGGCATGCTTCATAGTGTCGAGCATATCTGCGACCAGACGTTTGATCTTGTCGTCAACTGCGGTGACCGGCTTGGCTACGGTGCGCAGCCTGGGGTCGGGGAATTCGAGAATATTTAATATAGCCATAGCGAATGTGATAGATTTTTAAAAAAAAGTTAAAAGCACTGCTACCATTAAGTTAGCTCGGCGGCATTATGCATACTGACCCTTATTGATACATTGCACTTACTAGTAAGCTATTCAAGCCAGTAAGTTGAGAAACTCAAGGGTATTGAAAATTATACACTAACCCCGCCATGAGAAAGGACTCACCTCTATGAAAAAAATTCCATTCGTGACCACTCTGATAATGGCCATGCTGTTAAGCATCTCCAGCGTTATGGCTGAGGCTGTGCTACTCAATAAAGATGTGCCTGAAAAGTATGTTGTTAAACGCGGTGACACCCTCTGGGATATCTCCGGTGTTTTTCTCCAGGATCCCTGGATGTGGCCGGAAATCTGGCATGCCAATCAGCAGATTGAAAACCCCCACCTTATATACCCTGGCGATACCATTACTCTGGTCTATATCGACGGCGTTCCACAGTTGGTGGTTAATCGCAGTCGCGACCTGAAGCTGTCGCCGGAAATTAGGGCCATGGACCACGCCGAGGCGATCAGTGCGCTGCCGCTGGAGGTTATCGATAATTTTCTCTCGAAAACTCGTGTCACTGATGATGTCACACTACGCAGTGCTCCCTATGTTCTCGGCGGTACCGAGCGTCGCATTCTGGTGGGCATGAAGGATGATTTCTACGCGCGGGGCGATTTCACCGCCAATCGATTGAACTATGGTATCTACCGTCGCGGCGATCCCTATCTCGACCCTGAAACCGGTGAGTTGCTGGGTATTCGCGCTATCGATGTCGGTGCTGCGAAAATTAAAGCCCTTAAAGATGATATTGCGACCATGGGTGTTAGCCGCGCAGCGGGTGAGATTCGCATTAAAGACCGCCTGCTGGTCAGCGAAGAGCGCACATTGGCCTCAACCTTTTATCCCCGAGCACCGGCGACAGAGATAAAGGCCTCGGTGCTCAATGTTGAAGATGGCGTGCGCAATGCCGGTGCCCTCGATGTTGTGGCGATCAACCGCGGTGAGCGAGACGGTTTGCAGGCTGGCGATACGCTGGCTATTTCCAAGCGCGGTGATATCACCAAAGATCGTGTTGCCAATCAGCGCGTGCAACTGCCGGACGAGCGGATCGGGCTGTTAATGGTTTTTTACACCTATGAAAAAATGAGCTTTGGATTGGTTATGGAAGCTGACCGTCAGGTTGATATAGGGGATCTGCTCGGCAATCCATAGCTCTGGGCAATCCATAGCCAAAGTAGAGCACTCACTTCTCAGGACAAGGAGCGTCCCGTGGAAAAAGAATCACACTACGCGCTGGTTTCCCAGCATCTGGAAAATTTCACTGCAAAGTCTCAACGTCAGCTTCTCGAGTACTCGAATAGCTATAGAACTATCTTTGAGCGGCCGCCGAGCGACTATCCCGAGCAGCTGTGGCCACTTTTGGAAAACCTCCAGGAGCAATATCAGCGTCAGACCTGGCGCGATTCTTTGGAGAGTATAGAAGAGCGCATCGATAAGTGTTCGGCGACAATTATTCCCATTACCAGCACTGAATATCCCCCTCTGCTCAAGCAGACGATCGGCGCACCGTCGTTGCTCTATATCCGCGGCAACAGTGAAAATCTTCATCTGCCGCAGATAGCCATTGTAGGCAGTCGCCGTATGACCAGGGGTGGCGAAACCAATGCATTCGAATGGAGTAAATTTCTCGCCAGTGGTGGCTTTGTGATCACCAGCGGTTTGGCGCAGGGAGTCGATGGGGTAGCTCATGCTGGAGCCCTTGCCGCTATGGGCAAGACTATTGCGGTTATGGGTACCGGTATAGATACTATCTATCCGCGGGAACATCGCCGTCTGGCGGGAAAAATTATTGATCAGGGCGGCACCCTGGTTAGCGAGTTTGATCCGGGCACGCCCCCGCTTCCGACCCACTTTCCAAGTCGAAATCGAATTATCAGTGGTTTGAGCCTCGGCGTTCTGGTGGTTGAAGCCGCGCCGCGAAGTGGCTCACTGATTACTGCGCGGCTGGCGCTTGAACAGGACCGTGAAGTGTTTGCCATTCCGGGATCTATCCACAATCCCCAGAGTCGTGGCTGTCATCAAATTATTAAGCAGGGCGCCCATCTGGTTGAGCGAGCTGAGGATATTATCCATGAACTGCAAGCGGCACTCGCCGGACTTGCCCTGTTACCCGAGCAGTCGATGCCGACGGAGCTTGGGCAGGCGCCCGCACCGGCAGCTGACAAGAAAAATTTACTGGCAGATGAATTAAAGCTTTTGTCGGTGCTTGGTTTTGAGCCAGTGGATATGGACAGCCTGGCCATCGACGGGCTGTTTTCTGTGGCGGAATTATCGCGTCTGCTAGTCTCGCTGGAGCTAAAAGGGCTGGTTGAAAATAACAGCGGATTTTATCAGCGCCTGAGTTAAGTAAAATTCCAAAACCTGATTCAAAAATGATTTAATATAGCGCGGTTGGCATAGACTGCTGGCGGCAGAATATCTGTCAAAATCTATTGTTTTTTCTACGGTTGCGCCGAGCTAAAAGTTCCGGTAGCCTGCGCACCTTTCCTACATGGTGACCAAAAAATGACCAAACCTTTTGTTGCAATTTTAATGGGTTCCGATTCCGATTTACCGGTAATGGAAGCCAGCTTTAAAATTCTTAAAAAATTCGATATCCCCTTTGAAGTAAAGGTGACATCTGCACACCGTACTCCTGCGGCAACTCACAGCTATGTCACTGATGCGGATGCCCGCGGCTGTGCAGCATTTATCTGTGCGGCTGGCATGGCTGCCCATTTGGCCGGTGCTGTTTCTGCGACGACTCTGCGTCCGGTTATCGGCGTGCCAATTAACGGTTCTCTGGACGGTTTGGATGCTCTGCTGTCAACAGTACAGATGCCAGGTGGAATTCCGGTTGCAACTGTTGCTATCGGTAGTGCCGGCGCTAAAAATGCCGCCTATCTCGCCGCACAGATTATCGGTGTTTCTGATAAGTCTATGCACGAAAAGCTGCTTAAAGAGCGCGCTGACAATGCTGCGGCAATTATTGCTAAAGATGCTGCATTGCAGGAAAAGCTGCAAAACGGATAATTATTCCGTGACCGATTGGGTGAGCCATCCACAGATCTGCCGTGCAGCAGAAATGCTAAAGCAGCATGCGGTGGTGGCTTATCCCACTGAGTCAGTCTGGGGGCTCGGTTGTGATCCCCAGTCTGCCTCCGCCGTTGAAAAAATTCTTCAACTTAAACAGCGCAATGTCGATAAGGGCTTAATTCTTATTGCCGACTGTATTGAGCGCTTTGATCCCTTTCTGTCTGACCTAGACGAAGAGCTTCTGCGTCGCTTCCGCGAGCCAACAGCAAAACCTACCACCTGGTTGGTGCCGAACAATGGTACGGCCCCGCTGTGGATTACTGGCGGCCGTGATACATTGGCGCTGCGGGTAACTCAGCATCCGGTTGCCGCGGCTCTCTGCAAACTTGTTGGCGGCCCTTTAGTCTCTACCTCTGCCAATCCTCAGGGATTGCCGGCAGCTAAGTCAGCGTCTGAGGTGGAGAGCTACTTTGGGGCGGCTATAGACCTGCAGGTTTCTGGTCAGGTTGGCAGCTCAGCAAAGCCCAGTGAAATCCGATATTTAATTAGCGGGGACGTTGTTCGTGAAGGATGATGCGCAAAAAATCGATAAGGCCGCAGTAAAAGAGTACCTGCTCAATCTGCAGGATAGTATTTGCCAAGCCCTGCAAGCCGTGGATAACAGCCCCTGGAAAGAGGACAGCTGGACTCGCGAAGAAGGCGGGGGTGGCCGCAGCCGCGTGCTGGTCAATGGCCCGGTTATTGAAAAGGGTGGGGTTAATTTTTCCCACGTGTTTGGCACCCAGATGCCTGCTTCCGCAACCCAGAATCGTCCGGAGTTGGCGGGTCGCAGCTTTGAGGCCATGGGTGTTTCGCTGGTTATTCATCCGCAAAACCCCTATGCGCCAACCTCCCATGCCAATGTACGATTTTTTATTGCCGAGAAAGAGGGTGCAGATCCCGTCTGGTGGTTTGGTGGCGGCTACGATCTGACGCCCTATTATGGCAATGATGAAGATTGCCAGCACTGGCATCAAACCGCCAAAGATGCCTGCGATCCCTTTTCCCCAGACTATTATTCACGCTTTAAAAGCTGGTGTGATGATTACTTTTATCTCAAGCATCGAAATGAGCCGCGCGGTATTGGCGGACTGTTTTTCGATGACTTAAATGAGCCGGGATTTGAGCAGAGCTTTGCCTTTATGCGCAGCGTCGGCGATAGCTTCAGCAAAGCCTATCTGCCGATTTTACAGCGTCGTCACGCCATTGAGTTCGGTGAGCGGGAGCGCCAGTTCCAGCTCTACCGTCGCGGCCGCTATGTTGAGTTTAATCTGGTCTTTGATCGCGGCACACTCTTTGGTCTGCAGACTGGTGGTCGCACGGAATCTATTTTGATGTCACTACCACCGCTGGTTCGTTGGGAGTACGATTGGACACCAGAGCCCGGCAGTGCCGAGGCGCAACTCTATGAGAAATACCTGATCCCCAATAACTGGGTCTAAATTCTGGAAAAGAACATGACTGATAAATACGCTGTTTTTGGCAACCCGGTTGTTCATAGTAGATCGCCGCAGATTCACAGTGCTTTTGCCGCGGCTACTGAGCAGGATCTCAGTTATGAAAAACAGCTTGTTGCTATCGACGGCTTTGAGGCTGCGGCGGATGAATTCTTCGCCGCTGGCGGCAAGGGGCTAAATATTACTGTTCCCTTTAAGCAGGAAGCCTATTCCTATGCTGCGCGGCTAACCGAGCGCGCGCGCCGCGCCGGTGCGGTCAACACATTGACCCTGCAGGATGATGGTACGGTGATTGGCGATACTACCGATGGCGTCGGTATGGTGACAGATATAGTCAAAAATCTCGGCTGGCAGATTCGCGCCAAGCGAGTTCTGGTACTCGGCGCCGGCGGTGCGGTGCGCGGTATTTTAGAGCCGCTGATGGCTGAGCAGCCACAGCATGTGGTGATAGCCAATCGCACCTTGGAAAAGGCGCTGCAGCTCTCTAAGGGCTTTGCTGAGCTGGGTTATATTCTTGGTTGTGGTTTCGATATGTTGCCGGGTCAGGAGTTTGATCTGGTTATCAATGGCACTAGCACCAGCTTGACGGGTGGTATGCCTCCCCTGCCGGACGATCTGATCCCGGCGGGATCTGCTTGTTACGATATGATGTACGCTGCGGAGCCGACGCCATTTATGAAGTGGGCTCAGCGCAGAGGCGCAGTGACTGCGGACGGTCTGGGTATGTTGGTTGAGCAGGCTGCTGAATCATTCAATATCTGGCGACAGGTTAAGCCTGAAACTGCCGCGGTTATTCAGGCTCAGCGCGCTTCTCTCTAATTATTTCTGGCTATTTTCCGCTAGATACTCATCTTTTAACTTTACATAGTTGGCTGCGGAATAGCTGAAAAAGGCTTTTTCCTTTTCCGAGAGTGGGCGCATCTGCTTGCAAGGATTGCCAACATAAACAAAGCCGCTGGCGAGAGTCTTGCCCGGCGGTACCATGCAGCCGGCACCGACAATCACTTCATCTTCAACTACGGCGCCATCATTAATAATCGCGCCATTGCCAATTAGTATGCGGTTGCCAACCGTGCAGCCGTGGAGAACGGCGCGGTGGCCAATCACTACATCATCGCCAATGTTTAATGGCCAGCCATTGGGGTTAAAGTCGCTGGCGTGGGTGATATGTAGCACGGCATTGTCCTGTACATTGGAGCGGTCGCCGATTCTTATAGAGTGCATATCGCCGCGAATAACCGCGCCGGGCCAGACAGATGCGTCATCACCCAGATGCACGTCGCCGATAACGGTTGCGGCGGGGTCGATGTAGACGCGCTGTCCGAGTTTTGGGGAAATGCCTCTGTGGCTGCGAATTGAGTGATCCATATGCACTTATGTCCGATATAATAAAGACTCCTATTGTGGTGATATTTACATGGCTTTTTCAACCCAAAAACGATTTATTGCAGGTGTTACCTGTCCCAAGTGCGCAAAGATGGACAAGCTTCAGGCTTATTCTCTGGATGGTGTTGACTACCGCGAGTGCGTTAGCTGCGGGTTTCGCGATGAGATGCGGGTTTTTTCTGAGCCCCGAGAGTTGGAGACGCGGGTTAATAGTGCGGCTGATTTGCCGGAGAATAAGGTTTCGACGGTTAAGTTGGTCGACCCTAGCTAGTTTGCCACTCTGCCAGGGCCGCACTCCCCGTTACGCACTATCAGGGAGCAATTCCCGCTTTCAAATACAAAGGTTCAGTGCGTTCTGGTAGTGCTTGCTTCTAAGGATTTGGCTTGGCTGTGGCGGCGGGTTTCTGGCGGAAATTACCCCCTAACATTGCGTCCCTACTTCGAAGAGTTTAATCAGTTGCGGGGAAGATTTTTTAAAGCCGGGATCTAGAGCTGAGGTGGATAAGGCGGTTATCGCCCGGCTCTTGCCGCAACAGCCAGAACAAATCCTTAGTAGTAAAGAGTATTGGATACCACCTGCCTCGGTTGTTGTAGGCGAAAAGACCCTTGTCTACCTTAGATCGGCCAGCACCTGCAAAACCCAATAACTTACTAGTGTAGGCGCACCCGAGAATTCTGACTTTTAAATAGCAGGCGAATATTTGAAGATTCAGTTAAACAGGGGAAGCGTTCTGTGGGATCTTTGCCAAGCGCACTGCTGTACTCAAATAGTTTTACACTCAGAGCTGTGTCTTTGGCGATGGATGCCAACAGCTTGTCATTGAGCAGCTGGATGGCGCCATCAATCTGGTTGGCGAAGGGCTCGCCAATAATATGGTGAACAATCAGATTTGATCTGGTCATATTGACCGGAATAACTGGGCAGTTGTAATTGGCGCTTAAAACATCATTGAGTTCTTCGAGCAGCCGGTGAGCTAGGTAGGCCTGATACATATTGGCTTCCAGACTCTCTTCCACAGACATAATACCCTCGGGCACATCGAGAAACTCTTTGGCGGTGACTATTTGTTGGGCGATGGCGCCGCTGACACCGGCACAGTTAAGAAAATCTTCAAAGGCAGTGATCAGCTCAGGTATCAATTCCACATAGCGCTCAATAAAAGATGCCAGAGCAGTAGTCCCATCACCCTCTCTCAGCCGTATAGACGCGTGTAGGTGCTGTACTCGTTCGTTTAAGTAGGCAACTAAAAAGTCGCTACTCTGTGCCGAAAGTGGAGCCATGGGCAACTCTCTGTTGATGTTTTTATCGAGGAAATATCCGTTCTCAGGGCTTATATCCGCTTGAGGTCGCAGGCTTAGCTTCAACGACCATGATCTAAATCTAGCAGAAAATGCGCTCTGCGCCACATAGTTTGATCATTTTTGTAGTTAGGCTTTGAATGAGCTGTGTGCAGACAGTACCCCTACGGTCGGCAATTCAAGCGGTTTTACAGTAGTGATAACAGGTTTGCTTTGCTATACTGCCGCCGCTTTTAACCTGCTCGGTTAGATTAACCGGGCAAAGTTGGAAAGTTTTGGCTTAAAAATCACAATTACCACGGAGAAACAAGCGATGTTGAAAAGAGCGAAAGCACTTTTCTTGAGTCTGTTGAGCCTTGTTGTTTCATTGCCCGCACTGGGCAGCGCAGTCGTCGAAACGTCGACTAGGCAACTCAATATGCCCCAAGGTGTTACCGAAGTTAGTCAGGCCGCATATGATATTCATATGATTATGGTCTGGGTCTGTACCGTTATCGGTGTCGGCGTTTTTGGTTTTATGTTCTACGTGATGTATGCACACCGTAAATCCCGTGGTGCTGTAGCTGAGAACTTCCATGAAAATTTAGTTGTAGAGCTGCTGTGGACAATTGTTCCGACGATTATTTTGATCGTTATGGCATTCCCAGCGACTACAGCACTATTAAAAGTCTACGATACAGACAATCCAGATATCGAGATTAAGGTTACTGGCTACCAGTGGAAATGGCAGTACGAGTACCTCGGCGAAGGCGTTAAGTTCATGAGTGAACTGCGCACCTCTGACGACGAAGTCTATGGTCGCGAGCCCAAGGGTGAGCACTATCTTCGTGAAGTCACCGAGCCATTGGTTCTTCCTGCAGGCAAAAAGATTCGCTTCCTAGTAACCGGCAACGACGTAATTCACTCCTGGTGGGTTCCCGATTTCGGCGTTAAGCGGGATGCGGTCCCGGGACTGTTCACCGCTGGTTGGGCTAAGACAGACAAGCCTGGTACCTATGTCGGTGAATGTACCGAGCTGTGCGGACAGGGTCACGCCTTTATGCCAGTAGTTGTAGAAGTGAAAGAACAAGCTGAATACGACGCATGGTTGGCCAACAAGAAAGCTGAAGCAGTCGAGTACGCTTCCACTATCGGTAAAGAGTGGACAGCTGAAGAGCTGATGACCAAAGGCGAAGGCGTCTACCTGCAGAGTTGTGCAGGCTGTCACCAGGCTGACGGCAACGGTATTCCTGGCGTATTCCCAGCAATTAAAGGCAGCCCCATCGCCCTGGGACCTCAAATAGGCCACATTGCAGTATTGATCGACGGTGTTCCCGGCTCAGCCATGCAGTCATTTGCTGACCAGCTTTCCGAAGTCAATATAGCTGCGGTTATTCACTATCAGCGAAATGCTTGGGGCAATGATGTTGGCGATGTAACTCAGCCAATTGATGTTCTCAACTACAAGCAAAGCAAATAAGGGAGATTAGATAAATGGCACACGGTCCCGCAACATTGGCAGATGGCTGGCGCGCTTATATAAGCCGCTGGGTATTTACGACCAATCACAAAGACATCGGTACACTGTACCTCTGGTTTAGCTTTGCAATGTTCTTGATGGGCGGCGCTTTCGCGATGGTTATTCGCGCAGAGTTGTTCCAGCCAGGCATGCAGTTGATTAGACCTGAATTTTTTAACCAGATGACCACTATGCACGGCTTAGTCATGGTGTTCGGCGCGATTATGCCGGCCTTTGTTGGCTTGGCTAACTGGATGATTCCCCTGATGATCGGGGCGCCAGATATGGCTCTTCCACGTATGAACAACCTGAGTTTTTGGATCCTGCCTTTCGCGTTTGCGATCCTGACTTCAACGTTGTTTATGGAAGGCGGCGGTCCTAACTTCGGTTGGACTTTCTATGCGCCACTGTCGACTACCTACGCACCAGAATCGGTTAACTTCTTTATCTTTGCAATCCATATTATGGGTGCCTCATCTATCATGGGCTCGATTAATATTATTGCTACTGTAATGAACATGCGCGCTCCTGGCATGACGTACATGAAGATGCCGCTGTTTGTATGGACCTGGGTAATCACAGCATTCTTGCTAGTTGCTGTAATGCCAGTTCTTGCCGGCGCAGTAACCATGATGTTGATGGATATTAACTTCGGTACCAGCTTCTTCGATGCTGCTGGTGGCGGTGACCCGGTATTGTTCCAGCATGTATTCTGGTTCTTTGGTCACCCAGAGGTTTACATCATTATCTTGCCAGCCTTCGGTGTTGTATCGCAGATTATTCCAACCTTCAGCCGCAAGCCGCTGTTTGGTTACTCGTCGATGGTTTACGCCACGGCAGCGATCGCGTTCTTGTCCTTCGTGGTCTGGGCGCACCACATGTTTACTGTGGGTATGCCAATCGCCGGTGAGCTGTACTTTATGTACGCCACTATGCTGATTGCTGTGCCAACAGGTGTGAAGGTGTTTAACTGGATCACCACCATGTACAAGGGTTCATTGACCTTTGAAACGCCCATGCTATTCAGTATCGCCTTTGTGATTCTGTTTACCTTTGGTGGCTTCACTGGTTTGATGCTGTCGATTGCGGCTGCTGATATGCAGTACCACGACACCTACTTTGTTGTTGCTCACTTCCACTACGTAATGGTTGCAGGTGCAGTATTTAGTGGCACGGCTGCTATCTACTACTGGTTGCCAAAGTGGTGTGGAAAGATGTACAACGAAACCATGGGTCAGGTGCAGTTCTGGGTTGCCTTTATCGGCTTTAACATTGCCTTTATGCCACAGCACTTCTTGGGTCTAGCCGGTATGCCACGTCGCTACGCGGATTACGGCCTGCAGTTTGCTGACTGGAATATGGTCTCTAGTATTGGTGCCTTTATCTACGGCGGCGCGCAGATTATGTTGTTGTATAACGTGATCGCGACTATCCGCAACGGTAAGCCAACTACTGAAGAAAAGACTTGGGAAGGTGCCGAAGGACTGGAGTGGACTGTTCCATCACCAGCGCCTTACCACACGTTTGAAAAGCCTCCCGAGTTTAAATAGGAAGGCCTAGGTTATGTCAACGGATGCTTCTAACCGCAGAGTGGTGGTCAAGTCGCTTTTTGGTGCGGCCGGTATGTTTGCTTTTGCAATCTTTGTATTACCGCCAATGTATGACCTGTTTTGCGAGATCACCGGTCTCGGTGGAAAAACAGGTGATGAGTACACCGCAGTTGATGTCAGGGTTGATACATCGCGCGAGGTCAGGGTTAGGTTTTTGGCCTCAAACAATGCATCCATGCCCTGGGTATTTAAACCGACTAAAGACAGCGTTGTAGTGCATCCGGGTGAGCCAACAGAGATCACTTACTTTGCCCATAACGTGACAGACCAAGATATGGTTTCCCAGGCGATACCCAGTTTGGTGCCGAACAATGTGGCGGATTATTTCCACAAGACAGAGTGTTTCTGTTTTGAGAATCAACCTCTGGCAGCAGGCGACCAGGCAGACCTTAAGCTTGTATTTATTATTGATCCGGATTTGCCGGCGGGCGTTAATAGTGTGACGCTCTCCTATACGATTTTCGATATAACCGATCGAGCGGCAGATCCAATAGCACAGTTATAGTAATTCCCAAGCGCTTGGGAATAACAACACGGAGATAAAAGATGTCAACAGAAAGCAGTTATTACGTACCCGAGCAGAGCAAACTGCCGATTATCACTGCCACGGGCATGGGATTAATGGCTTATGGTGCCGCCTCCTGGGTTGTCAGTGGTGGAAGCATGATCTTCACCGCCGGCCTAGCCATTATGGCAGTGGTGATGTTCAAGTGGTGGAGCCTAGTTATTGATGAGAATATGCGTGGCTTGGCCAACGATCAGCTCAAGCGCTCTTATGTTCTGGGTATGCTGTGGTTTATCTTCTCTGAAGTAATGTTCTTTGCCGCCTTCTTTGGAGCCCTCTTCTACTTGCGAGTGATTGTTAACTCCTGGTTGGGTGGTGATGCGGCTATCGGCCTATTTGACGATACCCCGACCGACGCTGCCGTAGCGAACAATGCCCTGCTGTGGCCTGGATATGAAACTGCTTGGCCGCCAATGGTTACACCTGACGAAGCAGCCAACGGCGCTAACGCTACCTTTATTGGTCCCGATGAGGCCATGAGCTTCCCCGGTTGGGCCAAGCTTCTCGGTTGGTTGCCACTGTGGAACACAGTTATTCTGATTACCTCTAGTGTCACTGTCCATATTGCCCACACCGGCCTAAAGAACAATAACCGTAAGCAGTTTATCGGTTGGTTGGCGCTGTCGGTATTACTTGGCATGATCTTCCTGGTACTTCAGGTTGAAGAGTATGTTCATGCCTACCAGCATATGGGCCTCACTTTAGAATCTGGTATCTACGGAACTACGTTCTTTTTGCTTACTGGCTTTCACGGGGCTCACGTAACCCTTGGAACTGTCATGCTATTGATCGCTTTGATTCGCGCAATCAAAGGGCACTTTAGCAATGAAGATCAGTTCGGCTTTGAAGCTGCATCCTGGTACTGGCACTTTGTTGACGTTGTTTGGATCATATTGTTCTTTGTAGTCTATGTTTTTGACTAGATAGAATTTTGCTAGACGTAAAAAAACGGCTAGGCAATTTGCCTGGCCGTTTTTGTTTGTAGGCTATATATCAGCCCTGAGCCATCAACAGCCCTGAGCGTTATAATAGAAGGGCTTAAGAGCCTTTAAGGCTTTGGCACTATTGGAGCAGCTGGGGCAGCAGGAGCAGCTGGGGCAGCAGGAGCAACAGAGGGCGCGACATTCTCTGGGTGCAGCTGTTTGTCCCATGGAGCCTGACTTTTGATCTGTCCTGTGTAGGCGCCGTATATAATGGTGCAAACCAACATCACCGCCAGGGTGACACGCAGGCCCAGGGCATAGAGCAGACGTTTTTTATTGCTGCCCCCAAGATCCTTGACCAAAAAGTTTAAGCCGCCAAACAGGCTGGCTATCAGGGCGATAAGCAGTATAAGCATTAGAGTCTTGAGCATAGTGGTCTCGGATTAAAGAAAATAGAAAGTGGAATTTAAACATAAATGAACACTGACCCACATCTTAACGCGGAAACCTTTTCTTGGCAGCCAAATGCCAAGTTATTGTTTCTCGTGCTGTTAATGATGCCACTGTTAATCAGTTTGGGTTACTGGCAATTAGATCGCGCTCAAGAAAAGCGCGAGATATTGGCCGAATTTAAGTCCAATCAAGAATCCCAGCCGGTTGGCTTTGAGCTGCTAGATACCAGCAAAAATTTGCAGTATAGGCAGGTTCAATTTGTCGGCGAACTAGATGCATCGCGACGTGTTTTACTGGATAATCGCGTCCGCAATGGGAGACCCGGCTACGAGATTTTTGAGGTCCTAACCTTAGCCAGCAGCGAGTTAAAGATACTGGTCAACCGTGGCTGGGTACAGGCATCCCTAGACCGCAATGAACTACCGGATGTAGAGTCAGTGTTAGGTCAGGTGCAGTTGCGCGGGTCCCTCTACAAGATTTTAAGAGGCGGCCTGCAGTTAGATGACGGTGTTCGTGCTGTTGAGAGTTGGCCTGGTCGAGTAGGCTGGATTTCCACAGAGCGCGCCGCAGAATTATTTGCCGATGAGTTTTTCGCCTACCAGCTGCGATTGGATAGCGACTCAATTGGCGCATTAACCACCGGTTGGCCGACAGTGTCGGTACAGCCTGAAAAGCATACAGCCTATGCAGTACAGTGGTTTGTGATGGCGTTGGTACTGTTATTACTAACCATTAATGCCAACTCAAACCTGGCGGCATGGTTCAAATTTAAAATGGCAAAAAAAGAGAGTGAAGCTTTATGAGTGACGCGCAGAATAACCAGGGCCCCCGCAACCGCGGCATGAAGATCCAGATTTGGATTATGTTGATTATGGTTGGCGGTGTGATGGTGGCTGGAACATTGATGCAGCCCAAGTCGGAAGAGCAGCGCCAGCAGTTGATGGCCACCTTAGGCACCACTAATCAGGGTACACTGGTTAAGCCTTCTGTAGATGCCCGCACCGTATTTCCTGCCAATCCTGATAAGGCGCAAAAGTGGAAGATTGTTGTAGCTGGCGGTGATAGCTGTGATGCTGCCTGTAACCAAGTGATTTTAGACACCCGTTCGGTCCACATACTGATGGGTAAGTTAGTCCGTCGAGCAGAGCGTGTATACCTCGCAGATTCTGAGCAACTGCAACAGCAGGAATTTGACGATCTGAGTTTTGCCCACCCTCATTTGACCATCCAAACCACAGGCTTGAATGAGTTTAAGCGATTGCTGAAAAACACCTCAGCAGACTGGGATATGGCAGACACCCGCTACTTTGTGGTCACGCCCGATGCTGAGGTTATTCTCTACTTCACCCAAGACGACGATGTTATGGGGCTGCTAGAAGATATGAAGCACCTTTTAAAATATTCACCAGACCGTTAATTACAAGACCGTTAAACAACAGATTAATCTGTGGAGCTGAATCACATGCAACAAACTGAATTAGAAACAACCGGCTTAAGCTGGCGCGACTACCTAGAGTTGTGCAAGCCAAACGTGGTTGCGCTAATGATTCTCACCTCTCTGATCGGCATGCTCTTGGCCACTGACGGCATGGTCGCTCTGGACGTATTAATTCTGGGTAACCTGGGCATCGCGCTCTGTGCCGGTTCAGCCGCTGCGGTAAACCATATTGTCGATCGCAAGATTGATGACACCATGGCCCGCACCCATAACCGCCCTATTGCCCGTGGTCGCATTCAGCCCAATGAAGCGATTCTGTTTGCCGCTCTGACCGGCTTCGCCGGCATGGTTATCTTGCTGGTATTTATCAACCAGATTACCGCCTGGCTAACCCTGGCGTCATCGATTGGCTATGCCTTTGTGTACACCATGTATCTAAAGCGTGCAACGCCACAGAATATTGTGATTGGTGGTTTGGCTGGCGCAGCGCCACCGCTGCTGGGTTGGACTGCTGTTACTGGCGAAATACACTACAACGCCCTGCTGCTGGTACTGATTATCTACGCCTGGACGCCGCCGCATTTTTGGGCCCTAGCCATTCACCGCAAAGACGATTACGCCAAAGCCGAGATTCCTATGCTGCCGGTAACCCACGGCGAGCAGTACACCAAGATCAATATCGTGCTCTATACTTTGCTGTTGATTGTGATTACCGTGCTGCCGTTTTTGACTGGCATGTTCGGCTTGCTGTATCTGGCCGGTGCTTTGATCTTAGGTGCAGGCTTCTTGTACTGGGCTCTGGTAATGCTCTATGGGCAGGACGATGACTCGGGCATGAAGACCTTTAAATACTCGATTACCTATTTGATGGTGTTGTTTGTGATTATGCTGCTCGATCACTACTTTATAGAGACTACACCGATTATTTAACTTATCCGCCGCTGGCTATTCGTTTAGATGCAGGCGTTTTTGGAGAACAGTATCATGAAGCAACAAACCGGTATCAAGTTGACCGTCTTGGTTATCCTCTGCTTTATCGTTTTAGTGATCTTTGGCTTTGCCTGGAAGATGCGTCAACCAGTCCCCATGTCTGCAGAAGATCTGCGGGTGAATGGTGCGATTGAGCTGAGCACGCCGAGGATATTTAGCGACTTCGATTTGATCGATCATAATGGCCAGCCTTTCACCCTGGAAAACTTCAAAGGTGTTTGGAGCATAGTGTTTTTTGGTTTTACCAACTGTCCGGATATCTGCCCCACCACTCTGTCAACGCTCAATGCGATGTACGAAGATCTCGGTGACAGCGAAAAAGAAAACCTACAGATCGTGATGGTGTCTCTGGATCCCGAGCGCGACACCGTTGAGAAAATGGCCCTCTATGTGCCCTACTTCAACGAAGACTTCATTGGCGTCACAGGCAACCCCTACTCTATTTTGGGTCTCAGTACGCAGCTCACTATTGCCTACACCAAGGTAGATCTAGGTGACAACAACTACACTGTCGATCACAGCACTCAAGTGGTGTTGATCAATCCCAAGGGTCACTACCATGGGTTCTTTAAAGCGCCTCACGGTGAAGTTGCTATGCGCCAGACCTGGCGTTCGATTAAAGACACTTTTGCCCGTTAACTTCGCGGCTTAACCACCAGCGAAAGGGTGAAGAGCAATGCGCCACAGACCACCACAGAGGGGCCTGCTGGCGTATCGCTATACCAAGACATAGCCAACCCCATCACAACAGTTAACATGGCAATCAAGCTTGCCATCACCGCCATCTGCTCCGGGGTGCTGCTCACTCGTCGCGCAGTAGCTGCGGGAATAATCAGCAGCGCTGTAATCAGCAGTACGCCGACAATTTTCATAGCAATGGCAATCACCAGAGCCGTTATCAACATTAGCGCTGTGCGCACTGCGGAGGTTTTAACCCCCTCAACACTGGCCAGCTCCTCGTGGACAGTAATATTGATCAGCGGCTTCCACAGCCACAACAGCAGAACTACAACCGTTCCCGCGACACCATAGATCACCCAGAGATCATTCTTGGTTACCGAGAGTAGATCGCCAAATAGCAACGACATCAGATCCACCCGCACATCTGGCAGCAGCGAGATTAGCACCAGACCTGTTGCCAGAGCCGAGTGGCTGAGAATACCGAGCAGTGTATCCAGAGACAAAATACCGCGCTGCTCAAGATAGACCAGGCCCAGTGCAATCAGCATGGGAATAGCGGCTACGGTAATGCTGATATTAATCCCCAGCAGTACGCCAATGGACACGCCCAGTAAGGCTGAGTGAGCCAGAGTGTCACCAAAATAGGCCATGCGTCGCCACACCACAAAGCAGCCCAGAGGTCCGGCAACCAAAGCAACACCCAATCCAGCGAGCAAGGCATAGAGTAAAAATTCAGTCATGGCTGCAGCCCTCCCCATGTTGGTGCTTGCCCTGTTTGTCGAGCACCTCACCGTGAATGCTGTGTTGGTGATCGTGCTGATGGGCATAGATAGCCGTAGTCTGGCCAAAGATATCTATATAAGCCTGATCCTGGGTGACCTGCTCCGGATGACCCTGACAGCAAATATGCTGGTTGAGGCAGATAACCTGATCGGTCGCCGACATCACCAGATGTAAATCATGGGAAACCATTAAAATTCCGCAGTTTAGCGACTTAGATAGCTCGCCAATCATTTCATACAGCGCATTTTGGCCGGTGACATCAACCCCCTGAACCGGCTCATCAAGCACTAGGAAATTGGGTTTGCGCAAAATTGCCCGCGCCAGCAGCGCTCGCTGAAGCTCGCCACCGGACAGCATCTGAATCGGTGATGCGGCCAGATGGCTTATACCCATCATCTCCAACGCCTCATGGCCGGCTTTATGAGAGGTATTTGCCAGTTGTAGAAAACGACCGGTAGAAATGGGCAGGCTTGGGTCAATGCTGATCTTTTGCGGCAGATAGCCAACTTTTAAATCAGCTGCAGGGGTAATTGAACCGCTGTCCGGACGAATAAGGCCGAGAATAAGCCGTACTAGCGTCGATTTTCCGGCCCCATTGGGGCCAATCAATGTGGTAATCTCCCCCTGCATTAGCTGCATGGAAATATTCTGCAGTATTGGGCGCTCGGCAAAGGCCTTGTTGACCTTGTTCAGAGTAATAAGCGGGCGTTTATTCATGATCTTGCTCTTGTTCCTGTTCTGAACTGCAATTAGGGCACAGACCAAAAAGCTCAAGAGACTGGTCTTGTAGGGTAAAGTTGGCTTTTTCGCTGGCGCTCTTAAGCAGACCGTTAATACTATTTAGAGCCACTTCAGCGACACTGCCGCAGCCGTTGCAGATCATAAACAAGTTGCTGTGATCACTGGTCGGGAAAGGGCAGCCTATATAGGCATTAAGCGAGGCAATACGGTGTATTAAGCCAACCTTAAGCAGAAATTCAATGGCCCGGTAGATTGTCGGTGGGGCTATAGGTTTGCCGGAGATTTTCGCCAGCTGGTCCTGAAGCTGATAGGCTCCCATTGGTCGGTGACTCTGCCATAAAAGCCGCAGAACAGACTCGCGGGTTGGTGTTAAGCGGTGATTTTCTGCGTCGCATAAGTCATTGGCGCGAGCCAGTGCAGCATTGATACAGCGTCGATGGTCGTGAGAATGGTGGACTAATTTTGAATTGGTCAGCATAATTTTTCTATTTAAAAGTTAGCCTTAATATTCCGGCCTAAATTAATGTTAAGTTATAACATAACGACGATAAATCAATTAAACTTCGACCACTTAGCTTGAATGTAAGGAATAATCTTGTCAATAGTTAAAAAGATACAGTATAACGTATGTTTCGCGGTGCTGGCTTCAGTGGTGCTTTTTAGCAGCTTTCTGGCAGTGGCTGATGAGTCACAAAAGACTCCAACCGTACAGCAAAAGCCGCTAATTATCACGACCATCAAACCCCTGGCAATTATTGCCAAATCCGCTGTGGCCGATAATGCCCGAGTTGAATATCTGCAATCTGCGGTGCAATCGGCTCACGAAGTGTCGTTGCCGGTCTCCGCGTTAAAGAAAATAGAGCAGGCGGAACTTATTATCTGGATCGGTGAGGGTTTCGAGGCGCGCATCGGCAAGCCGATGGCACTGTTGTCTGAAGCAAAACGGATAACAGTGATGGAATTGGACCTGCTGCCAGCTGACCATAGTGATTCCGAAAAAGCAGCCATTAAAGAAGCGCATAAAATTAAACACCATCATGAGCATCTGCAGTTCGATCCACATGTCTGGCTAAATCCAGCCAATGCCAATATTGTCGCTAACAGCATTCAGCAGCGGCTGAATCTACCGATCTTTCCGATTATTGATTCTGCGCAGATAGAGCAGCTTAAAGTAGAGCTCAAGCCTTACAAAAAGAAAAGCTACCTTACCCATCATGATGCCTTTGCGCATTTTGTTACGGCGTTTGAGCTTGCTGAGGGGCACTCTATTCGCGATGCCAGTGGCGCAAGTCAGGGTGCCAGAAGCCAATATTTACTTCGTCAGCAGGCTAGCGAAGCCGCTGCCAGCTGTATTTTTATCGAACCGCAATACGCAGATAAAGACGCAAAGGTGCTTGCCCGAGAACTGCAGTTACCTCTGAAGATTCTCGATCCACAGGGTTTTGATCAGCCATTAACTGATGACAGTTATGGCAAATTTATGACCGGGCTGGTGGCGCAATTTAAGGCCTGTTTCGAGTAAATCGTGTATCCTTTGGGCAGATAAAAATTACCGCTAAAACCCACTCAATCATATTGAATATTATGGAAAATATGGACACTAAAACCCCGCTGATTCTCGTTGATGGATCCTCCTACCTGTACCGCGCCTACCATGCGTTGCCACCGCTAACCAACAGCAAAGGTGTGCCGACGGGTGCCGTAAAAGGTGTGATTAATATGATGCGGCGGTTGCTAAAGGATTACCCGCAGAGCACGGTAGTAGTGGTGTTCGATGCCAAGGGCAAAACTTTCCGCGATGAAATATACAGTGACTACAAGGCGCAGCGTCCGCCAATGCCAGATGATCTGCGGGTACAGATAGAGCCAATCCACAATATTATTAAAGCCATGGGCCTGCCGATGCTGATCATTGACGGCGTTGAAGCCGATGATGTTATTGGCACATTGGCAGTGCAGGCTACAGCGGCCGAGCAGCCAGTGATTATCTCGACCGGTGACAAAGATATAGCCCAGCTGGTCAATGAGCATATCACCCTGATCAACACCATGAACAACTCAACGCTGGATAGGGAAGGGGTGATTGAAAAATTTGGTATCCCGCCAGAGTTGATTATCGATTATCTCGCGCTGTTAGGTGATAAGTCAGACAATATTCCTGGCGTACCCGGGGTCGGTGAAAAAACCGCACTTGGCTTACTGCAGGGAATAGGGGGGCTGGATGATATCTATGCCCGCCTCGACGAAGTTTCCGGCCTCGCTTTCCGCGGTGCCAAAACCATGTCTCCCAAGCTTGAAGAGCACAGAGAGTTGGCCTATCTCTCCTATCTGTTGGCAACTATTAAGACCGATGTAGAAATGCCCCTGCAAATTGGTGAGCTAGAGAACGGCGAGCCAGATCAGTCGCAACTGTTGAGTCTATTCCGTGATATGGAATTTAAAACTTGGGTCGAAGAGGCCACGACAGGGTCAGCCGGAAATAGTGCGCAATCGAAGCCAGATACTCAGGCGGAAGAGTCGCAAGCAACTGAAGCTGTTGCTGAAACAGTCAGGGAAGAGATCAATAAAAACTATCAAACTGTTTTAACCGAAGCCGATTTCGACATTTGGATAGACAAGATAAAAGCCGCAGAACTTGTCGCCGTGGACACAGAGACAACCAGCCTTGATTATATGCGTGCACAGTTAGTAGGAATTTCGCTAGCTGTAGCCCCTGGCGAAGCCGCCTATATACCCTTTGGCCATGACTATCTGGGTGCGCCGGAGCAGTTATCTCAAGAATTTGTATTGGAAAAAATCAAGCCGCTTCTGGAAGATGCCTCAATTGCAAAAGTAGGTCAAAACCTCAAATATGATATGAGTGTATTGGCCCAGCACGGCATAGATTTGCGGGGCGTCGCCTTTGATACCATGCTCGAATCCTATGTGCTCGACTCTGTGGCAACCCGTCACGATATGGACAGCCTAGCACTAAAATATCTCGATGAAGAAACCATCAAATTTTCCGATGTTGCCGGAAAGGGCGCAGCGCAGATTACCTTTAATCAGGTATCTTTAGAGGAAGCCGGGCCCTATGCCTCGGAAGATGCCGATATAACCTTGCGCTTGCACAACCAGCTGTGGCCGCAGGTCTCCGCTGAAGCCACGCTGACAAAAGTGTTCGACGAAATTGAGCTGCCGCTGATTCCAGTATTGTCACGAATAGAGCGCACCGGCGCACTGGTTGATGACACCTTGTTATTTCAGCAGAGCCAGGAATTATCTGAGCGACTGGCGGAACTGGAAACCCAAGCATGGGATCTGGCCGGCCAGCAGTTTAATCTCGCCTCGCCCAAGCAACTAGGGGAGATACTTTTTGAAAAACTCGAAATTCCGATACTGAAGAAAACTGCCAAGGGAGCGCCCTCGACAAAAGAAGAGGTGTTGCAGGAGCTGGCATTAGACTATCCGCTGCCAAAAGTAATTTTGGAGCATCGCGGTCTGGCCAAGCTCAAGTCGACTTATACCGATAAGCTGCCGGTTATGATTAATCCGGTAACTGGCCGTATTCACACCTCCTACCATCAGGCGGGAACCGCGACTGGACGACTCTCATCCTCGGATCCCAATTTGCAGAATATTCCGATTCGAACCGCTGAAGGCCGCCGCGTTCGTCAGGCATTTATCGCCAAGCCGGGCTGTGTTTTGGTGGCTGCGGATTACTCTCAGGTCGAGCTGCGGATTATGGCTCACCTTTCAGAAGATCCAAGTCTGTTAGCTGCGTTTAACGCCGGGCAAGATATTCACCGCGCGACAGCGGCAGAGGTATTTGCGGTTGAGCCAGAAGCGGTCACCACCGAGCAGCGACGCAGTGCCAAGGCGATTAACTTTGGGCTTATCTACGGCATGTCAGCCTTTGGTCTGGCCCGTCAGCTGGGGATCAATCGTAAGCAGGCCGCTGAATATATCGAGCTCTATTTTGCCCGCTATCCCGGGGTGCAAAACTATATGAACAATATCCGCTACACCGCCGCTGAAAATGGTTTTGTAGAAACCTTCTTTGGACGCCGCCTCTACCTGCCGGAAATAAACTCCAGAAACGGCATGCGCCGTCAGGCGGCCGAGCGCACCGCAATCAATGCGCCAATGCAGGGAACCGCCGCAGATATTATTAAGCGGGCGATGATCTCAGTAGATGACTGGCTGCAAAGCAGTGAGTTGCAAAGCCGCATGATTATGCAGGTCCACGATGAGCTTGTGCTGGAGGTGCCAGAATCAGAGCTGGAAGTGGTTAAGCAGGGGTTGATTGAGCGCATGGAATCCGCCGCCGAGCTACTGGTTCCGCTGTTAGTGGATGTGGGTGTTGGGGATAACTGGGATGAGGCGCATTAATGGGGGCGCACTAACAGAAGTGAGGGGCTTGAGACAGTAACAATAGCGGTTAATGTGAAGAGACAACGGCACTAGCCTGCAAGATTTAAAATTATTTTCACTTTTTTGAAATTATTTTTGAACTATCTGATTTCAGCCTGTCTTAATAAGGGCAAGACATGATTGCTTACTCTCCCCCAAATTAAGCAAACTTAAAAGCTGAACTCCCAAGCAAAGCGAAGCACACCCCGGTCCACATTGGATCGGGGTTTTTTTATGTCTGGCTTTTTCTACACGAGGGAGCACTTAAAGGGGTGCAAGTGAAGTCCTGCAGAGGCCGCTGAATTACTTAAACTGTGGCCGGATCAACAAAGTCTGAGTTCATCCAGTGACCCAGCACCGACTCCAATTCTGGCAGCCCCTGTTTTTTGAGTGAAGAAAAAATCTGTACGCTAAGCAGGGTGCAGCCGGGATCCATCTCGCGCAGATGTCGTTCGACCATTAACAGAGCACTCTGTGCTGGGCCGCGTTTCAGTTTGTCTGACTTGGTTAACAATAGATGCACTGGCAAACCGGCCTGGGCCGCCCAGTTGAGCATCTGCAGATCAAACTCCTGGAGAGGGTGGCGAATATCCATCAGCAGTACTAGCCCCGCCAGACTCTGACGCATCTGCAAGTACTCCGCCAGATGTTTGTCCCATTCTCTTTTCATGGCGATCGGCACTTTGGCGTAGCCATAGCCGGGAAGATCGACCAGACGCTTGCCGCCATGTAGCTCAAAGAAATTAATCAGCTGTGTTCGGCCAGGGGTTTTGCTGGTTCTGGCCAGACCTCTATTGCGAGTAAGGGTATTTATGGCGCTAGATTTACCGGCATTTGAACGGCCGGCAAAAGCAATTTCACAGCCGTTATCCGGCGGACATTGTTTCAGTGAGGGCGCGCTAGTCATAAATGACACGCGCTTATAATCAATATGATTTGAATCCATGGCTAAAGGGTCATTATCTCGCTGTAAGAAGTGCTACTTATTAGTATATAATGCGCCGGCTTTAGCCGACGTGGCTAATGTAATGACTCCAGCATATAAGTTGGAGTTCATATATAAGTTCTATTCTAGCGGATTGCACGAGTTGATTAACCATGAAAAAAAGCTTTTTTAGTATTATTTGTCTGATCGCTGCACTGACAGCAAATCAGGCCCTGGCATCTGGTGATGCTGTAGCGGGAGAATCGAAGGTAGCTGTATGTGCTGGTTGTCACGGTAGTGACGGTAACAGCATGGTTGCTTCATTTCCTAAACTGGCCGATCTTGGCGAGAATTATTTAGTTCGACAGCTGCGTGATATCAAGTCTGGCGAGCGTGCCATTGCATCGATGACCGGTATTTTAGACGCTTCTTCAGATCAAGATCTGCAAGATATGGCGGCCTATTACAATAGTCAGCAGCGACAGATATCCGGTGCTCAAGAAATTACCATGATTGGTTACAGCGATCCCGACGAAGCTCTGCAGCTCGGCGAGAATATCTACCGCGGTGGCAACATTAAGACTGAAGTAGCAGCCTGTATTGGTTGTCACTCACCGGCTGGTAAAGGCAATGACCCTGCGGGTTACCCGGCACTGGGCGGCCAACACGCTGACTATATTGAAAGCCAGCTGTTGAAATACCGCAGCGGCGAGCGCGCCAGCGGTGGTAACGCAAAAATTATGCAAGGTGTTGCTGAGCGTATGAGCAACAAAGAAATTAAGGCAGTGGCCAATTATATTTCTGGGCTTAACTAGTACTTAGATAAAACGTTGATGGAGTGGGCTGGAAATTCAGCCCCTTCAATTTTTACCAATGGTTGTAAGGGAGTTTCCTATGTTGCGTCGTGTTTATAGCTATTTCTTTTTGTTGCTGATGTTGCCCGCCTCTCTGGGTTGTGCTGAATCAGAGCAATACAAAGCTGGTGTTGACTACGAAGTACTGCCGCAGGCTGTCAGAACAGCGAATCCAAATAAAATCGAAGTTAATGAAGTTTTTGCCTACTCGTGCAGCCACTGTTATGACTTTGAAGCGGTTCTGCATCCCTGGGAAGAGACTCTCGCCGACGATGTGGATATGCAGCGCACCCCAGCCGTCTGGCAGCCAGCCATGGAAGTCTATGCTCGCGCCTACTACAGCGCACTGGCACTGAAGGTTTTGGACAAGGTACATATGCCGATTTTTGAAGCCATTCATGTGCGCAAAGAAGCGGTTAGAACTGAGCAGGATATGGCCAATTTTTTTGTTGCAGCCGGTATCGACAGCGTTAAATTTTCTAAAGTATTCAACTCCTTTGGTATGACCAGCATGGTCAATCAGGGCAAAGCCCGAATGCGTAGTTACCGTACTCAGGGAACCCCTGAAATGGTTGTAAACGGCAAATACAGAGTTAGTAGCAGAATGGCTGGTGGGTTTGACGGAATGATTAAAGTCGCCGACTTCCTGATTGCAAAAGAACGCGCTGCTGCAGCCAAATAGTAAAAATAAATCCCCAATAAATACAGAGTGAAACTTGCAGCCCAATCAATCGAATGGGCTGCAACATTAACCTTTATTTAAAAAACATTATTTTAAAAGAAGTCTTCAGAAAAATATGAAACCGACGATTAAACCGAACAATCCGAATTTTTCCTCAGGCCCCTGCTCCAAGCGTCCCGGCTATGATGTCAACAATCTTGATATTGCGACACTCGGCCGCTCACATCGCTCAAGTCTGGGAAAGATTGCGCTGGGTCGTGCATGTGCTGACACCGCTGAAATTCTTGGGCTGCCGGAAGGCTACCGAGTTGGCGTAGTGCCCGCCTCTGATACAGGTGCTGTAGAAATGATTATGTGGTCAGCGCTGGGTGCGCGACCTGTAGATATTTTTGCCTGGGAATCATTTGGCAGCGGCTGGCTTACCGATGCGGTTAAGCAGCTCAAACTCGACAATCTGAACAGCTACACTGCCGATTACGGAAAATTGCCCGACCTCAGTCAGGCCAATCCAGATAACGATATCGTCTTTACCTGGAACGGTACTACTGCAGGCGTAAAGGTAGAGAATGGCGACTGGATTAGCGACGACCGCACAGGCCTGACCATCTGTGATGCGACATCCGCAGTATTTGCCATGGATATGCCTTGGGAAAAACTCGATGTTGTCACCTTTAGCTGGCAGAAAGTGCTCGGCGGTGAAGGTGCTCACGGCATGTTAATTCTTAGCCCGCGAGCAGTAGAGCGTCTTGAAAACTACACCCCGGCCTGGCCCCTGCCTAAAATTTTCCGCATGACCAAAGGCGGCAAGTTAATCGAGGGGATCTTCCGCGGTGAGACAATTAATACACCGTCGATGCTCTGTGTTGCCGACTATCTGGACGCGCTGGATTGGGTTCGCTCAATCGGTGGCTTGCCAGCGGCAATCGCCAAATCAGAGGACAACCTTGAGGTTATCAAGGGCTTTGTCGCCACTCGCGACTGGGCACATTTTTTGGCTGAGGTTCCCGAACAGGTTTCTAATACCAGCGTCTGCCTGACCCTTGATCTCGACGCAGATCAGGTTAAGCAAATTGTTAAGCTGTTAAACGCTGAAGGTGTTGCCTACGATATTGGCGCCTACCGCGATGCGCCGGCTGGATTGCGAATCTGGTGTGGTGCCACCGTTGAAAAATCTGATCTTGAAGCGCTGCTGCCCTGGCTAGATTGGGCATATGAGCAAGTTTCACAATAAAAATTAATTGATAAAACACAGAACGTAAAGCGAGAAGAAAAAAGCTATGTATAAAATTCGTACCTATAACGCAATCTCATCAAAAGGCCTCGAGCGCTTCCCCGCAGACAGCTATAAGGTTTCAAGCGAGTGCGCAGATCCCGTTGGCGTACTGTTGCGCAGCCAGAAATTGCACAATGAAGTAATGCCTGAATCCGTTGTTGCCATCGCCCGTGCCGGCGCTGGTACCAACAATATTCCAACAGCAGATTACACCGATCAGGGCATTGTTGTGTTTAACACACCCGGCGCCAATGCCAATGCGGTAAAAGAATTAATCGTCGCATCACTGTTGATGGGTTCACGAGATATCTATGGTGGCATGAACTATGTTCAGGGCCTGACCGAGATCACGGACTCTGGAGAGATGGGTCAGTTGCTGGAAAAAGAGAAAAAGCGTTTTGCCGGTGGCGAAGTGCAGGGCAAAACTCTCGGTGTAATTGGTTTGGGTGCTATTGGCTCAATGATCGCCAACCTGGCTCTCGAGCTGGGTATGGATGTTGTCGGTTACGATCCAGCAATCTCAGTTGAAGCGGCCTGGCAGCTGTCGAGCAGTGTTGAGCGTATGGACAGCATTGAAGCACTGTTGGCGCGCTCTGATTTTATCACTCTGCACGTACCGGCAATTCCCGCTACCAAGCACCTGATCAACAGCAAGACACTGTCTATTATGAAGAGCACAGCAAAGATTCTTAACTTTGCCCGTGAAGAGATTGTCAGTTCAGCAGATATGGTTGAAGCCTTGGATAATGGCGTAATCGGCGGTTATATCACTGATTTCCCAGCCCCTGAACTGCTTGGTCGCAGCGACGTACTGTTGATGCCGCATATTGGTGCCAGTACTGCAGAAGCTGAAGAGAACTGTGCCGTAATGGCCGCCAACCAGCTGATGGATTTTCTTGAGAACGGCAATATCCGCAATTCGGTTAACTACCCGCAGATCAAGATGGCCCGCAACGGCGGCGCGCGCATTACCTTCACTAATAAGAATGTGCCAAAAGTTCTGGGTAATGTCCTGTCGATACTGGCGGATAGCGAGTTGAACGTTGTCGATATGGTGAACAAGAGCCGTGACGAAATTGCTTACAATATTATTGATATTGAGGGTGACTTCGACGACAGCCTGCAGAGCAAGATTGCTGCGGTTGAAGGCGTGGTTCACGTCCGCCTTATCTAATTCAGCAATGCTGAATTAAAAAAAGCGCCTTCGGGCGCTTTTTTTATGGGTGCTGTTTTTTTACAGACTAATTAGTTTCGGCCGAAAATAACTTGGCGCGCACCGTGCGCCGGTACTCCTTGGGGCTGTTCCCCGACCAGTGCTTAAAGCGTGAAGAAAACCAACTGGCATCCTTATAGCCGCTGTAGTTGGCAATCTCCAAAATCGACAGGTCGGTATTCTTTAGCAGATCACAGGCAAAGGTCATTCTCACCTCGGTCAGGTAATCTCCCGGCGTCTTGCCCACCGCCGCCATAAACCGCCGGTTAAAGGTTCTGGTGGTCATACCAAACTGCGCAGCCAGCCCGGGTACCGAGAGCTGCTTGCTGTGATTATCTTGAACCCACATCTGTGCCTGAACAATGGTCTCATCGCTGTGCCGATTTATCTGCTGTTGATCGCTAAGGCTAATCGGATCGGCGAGATTGCGAATTTCATGAAAGAAATTGCGTTGCGCCTGGCGCGCGATAACCCGTCCAAAAATGCGCTCCACCTGATGCATAATCAGCTCGGCCATCGCATTGATACTCGCCGCACAATAGATATTCCCGGCCTGAGTAGTGAAGTGCTGACGAGCCAGTTTAATCTTCGGGTAGGATCGCTGCAGCTGATCGAAATAGTGCCAGTGGGTGGTCGCCGGCTTATCATCCAGCAGGCCCGCCTCAGCCAAAAAGCACACCCCGGTTCCCACCGCAGTAAAATTACAGTTGTACTGATGTTGTTCCTGCAGCCAGGGGATAAAGGCCGCATGTTTAAGCACGGCAGGGCGCGGATTGCGCCACAGGGCGGGAATATGGATAAGGTCACTGGCAAAATCATCGTCGATAGAATGGGTCGGATACAACTCGAAGCCAGAGGATGTTTGCACCGGCTTGCCATCGGCACTGACCCGGCGAATAACCAGCTCACCCTGCTGCTGTTTGGTTGCCCGCGCCATAGATTCAGCAAAGCGAAATATCTCCGCCGCCAGCGTGCTGCTGGAAACCAGCATATTGTCACAGAGTAAAAGAGTTAGGTTAAAAGCCATAATGGCCTAAATGTAACATATTATGGCCGAATAACTACAGTTAGTGGCTTAATAATAAAAGAGACGAGGCATATTCAACCCTAAACTACAGCCATACCAACTTATTCTACTCAAAGGACAAACGATGGCTAATTCACTGCCGGTTATTGTCGGTTTCGGCGGCTACAGCGCCGCCGGACGCAGCTCTTCTCACCAGGCGTTTCGACGCATGATTCTCGAATCACTTCCAGCTCCAGAGCAGCAGAGCACAGTTGTTAGCCTCGCCTGTCTTATGGCTCAGGTAACAGTGGAGGGACAGAGCTACCGCGATCTGCAGGGCAAGCTGCTCAGCGCCGCCGATGTCGATAAGCAGTTTAGGTCAGAGGTTATCAATGGCACATTGGTGCGCAGAGTAGAATCCTTTGATCCCGCTCATGTTCCAGGCAATAAAAAGATCACATTTGCCAACGATCAGGATCAGCAGATGGTCTTTACGATGTTGAAGCGCGATATGCCGCGCTCAATACCGGAAGATTGGCAGGTCCGTGATCTTGATAATGGCAGTGTGGAAATAACCGCCACAAGCGCCAGTGAATACCTGGTTGAATCCCATTATGAGTTGGCGGCAAAAGCGGCGGGTCAATTACCCAGCGGATTTAGCCCTGGTGATCATTACAACGCACGCTTCCATCCCCGCGGTTTGCAGATGGCCATACTGGGTGCCAGCGATGCAGTACATTCCCTGGGAATTCCATGGGATAAAGTCGCAAATTCAGTGTCACCAGACGAAGTGGGTGTTTACTCCTCAAGCGCATTAAGTCAGATGAATGAAGAGGGTTTTGGCGGCCTTTTACAGGCCCGTCTCAAAGGTAGCCGTACCACCGCCAAGCAGGTGCCGCTGGGTTTAAACTCAATGCCCGCCGACTTTATTAATGCCTATGTCCTCGGCAGTGTTGGCCACACCGAAGCGATTACCGGTGCCTGTGCCAGTTTCCTCTATGTGCTGCAGGCCGCAGTGCGGGATATTCGCAATGGCCGCCGCCGCGTGGCTATTTTAGGTAATGCCGAAGCCGGTGTTACCCCGGAAATTATGGAAGGGTTTTCAAATATGAATGCCCTCGGCAGTGAAGAGAATCTCTGCAAGTTGGATGGCACAGATACTGCTGATCTGCGTCGCGCCAGTCGACCCTTTGGTTATAACTGCGGCTTTACGCTCTCCGAATCCAGTCAATACCTGGTATTGATGGATGACGCCCTGGCGATTGAACTGGGTGCCGATATTCACGGCGCTGTTCCCGATGTGTTTATCAATGCCGATGGTGTGAAAAAATCGATCTCTGCTCCCGGTGTCGGCAACTATATTTCAATGTCGAAAGCCGTGGCGACGGCAATCAGTATTGTCGGCGAGGAAAGCGTGCAGAAACACAGCTTTGTTCACGCTCACGGTTCCAGTACCCCAGCTAACCGCACCACAGAATCTGAACTGATCGACCGGGTAGCATCGGCTTTCGATATCTACGACTGGCCAGTGACAGCGATTAAATCCTATGTCGGTCACTCTCTGGCGACTGCAAGCGGCGATCAGCTAGTGGCAGCGTTGGGAACCTTTAAGTACGACACGATTCCCGGGATTAAAACCATTACCGAAATCGCGCCGGATGTTCATCAGGAGCGTGGGCGTTTTCCACTGTGCGATATGGATGTCAGCGCGACGAAAATGGATGTCGCCTTTATCAACTCAAAGGGTTTTGGTGGTAATAATGCGACCGCGTTGGTGCTCTCGCCAAATAAGGTCGACAGCATGTTAGCGACCCGTTACGCCGATCAGTTTGATCAGTATCTTGAGAAGCGTGAAGCGACGCGCAGCGCAGCCGCTGAGTATGCCCAACGTGCCGACAATGCCGAGCTAGATGTGATCTATCGCTTTGGTGAAGCAGTGCTTGATGAGGCGGATCTGAGTATTTCTAGCAAGGGAATTAATATTCCAGGCTTTGCCCGGGAGATTGTTTTTGCCAAAGAAAATCCCTGGTCGGATATGGCCTCAGCTGAGAATCGGGTATCGAATAAGCCGCAAACGGCTGAGATTGATTAAAGACTTATTGAGAGTTTTTAAGATTGGTCTCGCAGCTAGAGACTAGCCCATATCGCCCCAGAGCGATTGCATAATACTGATGGCCGCCAGTGGCGCGGTCTCGGTACGCAGTACGCGAGGACCCAATGCCAGCGGTTGAAAACCCTTTTTAATTGCCGCGGCAATTTCTCCCTCATTAAGCCCGCCCTCGGGGCCAACTAAAAGACAAATATTGTTCACCGCCTGATGTTCATTCAGGCGTTTTACGGTGCGATGGTGCAGCACCAGTTTGAGCTCATCCACAACGCTTTTATTTGAGAGATGCAGCCATTGATCGAGACTGATCGGGCTGTTAATTACTGGAACCGAGTTGCGCTGACACTGCTCACAGGCACTGATAGCAATCTGCTGCCAGTGACGAACTTTCTTTTCCAACCTCTCGCCGTTAAGTTTTACTTCAGTGCGTTCGGTAAACAGTGGGGTGATTTCTGTCGCGCCCAGCTCGGTGGCTTTTTGCACAATCAGATCCATGCGCTCGCCCCGGGAAACACCGATAACCAGATGGATTTTCAGTGCTGACTCGCGATTAATATCCCGGTATTCGACAACTTTCACCGATACTTTATTCTTGCAGACCTCGGTTAACGTCGCGGCATATTCACCACCCTGACCGTTAAACAGGGTAATTTCCTGCCCAACCTTCATTCGCAGAGCGGAGGAGAGATGGCGCGCTGCACTGCCGTCGAGATCTAAGCTGCTATCGCAGCTTAAACTCAGTTCGGTGAATATCCGTGGGATACGCATGGCAGTGGTTTAACTTTTTTCCGGAAAGCCGAGATTGCGACACAGGCTATCGCTCACCTGCCACTGATTCATGGTGTAGAAGTGCAGGCCCGGAGCGCCGCCATCGAGCAGCTTTTGGCTTAGCTCGGTAATAATATCAATACCATAGCTGATCAGGTCCGCAGGATTGTCACTGCGCTCTTTAAGCTGCCATTGCAGCCAGCGCGGAATCTCAGCGCCACAGCTCTCGGAAAAGCGCAGCAAATTGCTGTAATTGGTCAGCGGCATAATGCCTGGAATTATCGGCTCACCAATACCCGCTTTGGCGCACTCGTCGACAAACTTAAAGTAGGCATCGGCGCTGTAGAAATACTGGGTGATAGCGCGGTTGGCACCGGCTTTAAACTTCTCGCCGAGCCAGTAGACATCCTGGCTGTAACTTTCAGCTTCAGGGTGAATCTCCGGGTAGGCGGCAACATTAATATTAAAGTGGTCGCCGGTATGCTGGCGAATAAATGCCACCAGCTGATTGGCGTGAACCAGCTGAGCTGCACCGCCCATTCCCGAGGGCAGGTCGCCGCGCAGTGCCACGAGTTCGGTTACACCTGAAGCTTTATAGTCATTGAGTAATGTCAGCACTTCCTCTTCGGCGCTGCCGCCAAAAGAGATATGCGGCGCTACGGCAAACCCATCCGCCTGAATAGCCGCAACCTGATCCATGGTGGTGGCGCGAGTCGAGCCGCCGGCACCATAGGTTACCGAGAAAAATTCCGGATTAAATTTTCCCAGCTCCTGGCGGGTGACCGCCAGTTTGCTTTTCCCCTGATCGGTCTTGGGTGGGAAAAACTCAAAGCTGAGATGGGGTGCATCATTGTTCATTAAATATATTTCCTTTTAGCTAAGCTGTAATTTTACAACTTAGTACTTGTAGCTATCGCCTTTAAATGGACCTTCAACCGGCACCTTAATATAGTCAGCCTGTGCTTGACTCAGTGTGGTAATCACACCGCCAAAACCACCAACCATATGGCGGGCAACTTCTTCGTCGAGGTGCTTGGGCAGTACTTCAACACGCAGCATCTCGGCTTTAGTTGCATCATCCTGAGCGGCAAACTGGCGCGCGTACAGATCGATCTGTGCCAGCACCTGATTGGCAAACGAGCCATCCATAATTCGGCTTGGGTGACCGGTGGCATTACCCAGATTAACCAGGCGACCCTCGGCTAACAGCAGAAGGTGATCGTTGTTGGCGCGGTCGCGGTAAACCTTGTGAACCTGAGGTTTGATCTCATCCCACTCCCAGTTACCACGCATATAGGCAGTATCAATTTCATTGTCGAAGTGACCGATATTACAGACCACACAGCCACTCTTAAGCGCCGCGAGAATGTCGGAATCACAGACATTGTAGTTACCAGTGCTGGTCACCAGCATATCGGTAGTTGCCAGCAACTCAGTGTTAACACCTTTGGCAGGATCGCCATCGTTGTATGTAGAGACAACTTCAAAGCCGTCCAGGCAAGCCTGCATGGCACAGATTGGGTCTACTTCGGTAACCTTAACAATCATGCCTTCCTGACGGAGTGACTGAGCGGAACCTTTACCCACATCACCATAGCCAACCACAACCGCTTTTTTGCCTGACAGCAGGTGATCGGTGGCGCGCTTAATCGCATCGTTCAAGCTGTGACGACAGCCGTATTTGTTATCGCACTTAGACTTAGTTACCGAATCATTAACGTTGATTGCCGGTACTTTTAATTCGCCGTTCTCAAGCATTTCATAGAGGCGGTGAACACCAGTGGTCGTCTCTTCGGTGACACCGTGAACTGCGTCCAGAACCTGCGGGTATTTGCTGTGCAGCAGGGCAGTCAGATCGCCGCCATCGTCGAGAATCATATTGGCATTCCAGGGCACGCCACCTTTTAGAACCTGCTGTTCCAGGCACCATTCATACTCTTCTTCAGTCTCGCCTTTCCAAGCGAAAACCGGCGTACCATTAGCAGCGATTGCCGCGGCAGCATGATCCTGAGTTGAGAAGATATTGCACGAGGTCCAGCGCACTTCAGCGCCCAGAGCTTCCAGTGTTTCAATCAACACAGCCGTCTGGATAGTCATATGGATACAGCCGAGAATGCGCGCGCCAGACAGGGGCTGTTCAGCGCGATACTTTTCGCGCAGTGCCATCAGCGCAGGCATTTCAGATTCAGCGATAGAGATCTCTTTTTTGCCCCAATCGGCGAGAGAGATATCGGCGACTTTATAGTCAGCCTGTTCAGCATTAATGGAATGTATTGATGCGTTCATAATTGTTTGCCTATTAAACATTAATTAATTTTAAATTTGTCATCCGGAGCATTTCTTACTCTCGCTCTGGGTATTTCTTTCCTGTTATTTATATCTCTTGTCATCCTGAGCGAAGCCGAAGGACCTCTGCCAGTCTGCCTGAGACCCTTCGACTACGCTCAGGGTGACAGGCATAAAGAGTGTCGCCCGCTTGCTTAAAGCGCCTTACTTTTTAGAGCGCTCTGCCTTTTAGAGTGCTTTGCTAAGGTCAGCGACCTTGTCAGTTTTTTCCCAAGTAAAATTTTCTTCCTCACGACCAAAATGCCCATAGGCCGCGGTGTCTTGATAAATCGGACGACGCAGATCGAGCATTTCAATCAGGCCTCTGGGGCGCAGATCAAAGTTATCGCGAACCAGAGTGATAATTTCAGCATCGGACAACTTGCCGGTGCCAAAGGTATTGATACTGATAGAGGTTGGCTCTGAAACACCAATCGCATAGGAAACCTGAATCTCACAGCGATCGGCGAGACCAGCAGCGACAATATTTTTTGCCACATAGCGACCAGCATAGGCTGCCGAGCGATCCACCTTGGTGGGATCCTTGCCAGAGAATGCACCGCCACCGTGGTGCGCCATTCCGCCGTAGGTATCGACAATAATCTTACGTCCGGTTAGCCCGCAGTCACCCATTGGACCACCAATAATAAACTGGCCGGTAGGGTTGATATGGTACTGAGTGCCGCTGTGTAACCATTCTTCAGGCAGCACCGGGCGAATAATCTCTTCGAGCACGGCTTCCTGTAAATCTGGCAGGGCGATATTCGGCGCATGCTGGGTCGAGAGGACAACCGCATCGAC
>Ga0115563_1000273_pt1 | contig 41370 bp, 39 predicted proteins | sample COGITO_mtgs_1105_2_FD_87198 | JGI IMG/M metagenome (GOLD analysis project Ga0115563, IMG submission 87198) | Pelagic marine microbial communities from North Sea - COGITO_mtgs_110519 | ecosystem: Environmental > Aquatic > Marine > Epipelagic | place: Germany:Helgoland, sampling site Kabeltonne...
AAAGATTTTAATGACCCAGGTTGCAAGTATTCCAATAAAAACAAACGCTTCTGGAATATTTTATATAATATTATAGTATAGCTAACAATAATATATATACTAGAAGCCACACTTAGCTAGATATAATTACTATCGATATAAGTCTAAAGACCTTATATCTGTAATTATGACAATTATCGCCCAAAAGCGCTATTTCGCTAATTGTTATAAAATGTACTATAATTTATATTATGTTAAATAAAATTCATAAAGTAATACCACCCATCCTATTGTAAACATATATGAGAAATTATAATATATAAAGAAGATTCTGAAAATAAATAAACTATTTTTGAAACTTGAAAATTACACAAAAATCAGAATCGGAGTTTATCATCGTTATGGCATCTTTAATGTCTCTTGTAGCATTGTCTATTGATGCCTTATTACCAGCAGTTTCTGAAATTAGCATGGACTTACAAATTACAAATCCAAAAAATAGTCAGTTATTCATAACAATGATTTTCTTAGGATTAGGATTCGGCCAACTTATTTCAGGTCCTTTGTCTGATAGTATTGGAAGAAAACCGATTATTTATGCAGGCTTTATTGTTTTTGTTTGTGCAAGTTTAATTTGTGTTTTCGCTACGAATATAGAAATGATGATTCTTGGAAGGTTTTTACAGGGTATCGGACTTTCAGCTCCAAGAACCGTAAGTATAGCAATGGTTAGAGATCGTTTTAGTGGTAACTATATGGCTAAAGTAATGTCTTTTATTGTGGTCATTTTTATTCTTGTACCAGTTATTGCACCGGCTTTAGGAAAACTAATGCTAGACCTATATGGTTGGAAATCTATTTTCTATAGTCAGTTACTATTTGGATTTTTTACGATGATTTGGGTTTGGAAGCGTCAACCAGAAACCTTAAAAATAACAAATAGAAAAAAAATCAAATTTTCACTTTTTATTGAAGGCATACAGGAGTTCACAAAATATAAGACTTCAATTATTTTTACCTTGTTTTCCGGTTTTATTACGGGTTCTTTTATGGTTTATTTGAGTGCAAGTCAACAAATATTTGAAGAACAATATCATTTAAAAAATGAGTTTCCTCTTATTTTTGCAGGATTGGCAATTAGTATCGGTTTTGCAACTTTTTTAAATGGAAAACTAGTCATAAAACACGGCATGTTTAAATTGGTATCTATATCCACCATTAGCTTTACTTTAATTCCTATTATATATATATTCCTTTTTTCAGGAGAGAATAACCCTAATATTACTATTTTAATTTTATTTTTTGGGTTGCAATTTTTTTCCATAGGATTTCTTTTTGGAAATACAAGAGCATTAGCAATGGAACCCATAGGTCATATTGCTGGAATTGGAGCGGCAATCAATGGGTTTACTTCTACAATAATGGCGGTACCTATTGCTACATGTATAGGAGCATATATAACCAATACAGCTTTGCCTCTATTTGTAGGTTTTTTTATCTGTGGTATCATCTCGTTACTATTAATTGGCTATTTGTATTTCACAAACAACAAAGAAATAGCTCGTTTGAATTCGAAATGATGACATCTAATTATATTTAATTCTACCATATGAGTTTGATTACAATTTTTGAAGATGACTATTTGATTTGTGTACACAAGCCAAACAACATCTTAGTTCATCACGCACACCATTCTAGAAATATTTCTAACGAAACTTCTTTATTACAGCTAATTTTTAAAGAAAAAGGCTTAAAAGTGTATCCTATTCACAGGCTTGATAGGAAAACTTCCGGAATTATTTTGTTAGCAAAAGAAACAAAATATGTTTCAAAATTTCAAGATGTATTCATAACACATGAAATTCAAAAAACATATTTTGGAGTGGTTCGTGGATTTTCTCCGGAAATAAAAATAATTGATTCTCCAGTAAAAGGCAGAGATGCTTCTGTTTATAAAGCAGCTGAAACACATTTAAAAACAATCTCTCAAATTACGTTGGATATCCCAGTAAAACCCTATGATTCCTCTCGGTATAGTATGGTTCAATTATCTCCTAAGACAGGAAGAATGCATCAATTACGTGTTCATTCAAACAAAATTAGCCACCCGTTAGTTGGTGATACTAAATATGGTGATAAAAATCATGATGAAATGTTTGATCAAAATTTTGGTTGGAAAAACATGTTTTTACATGCAGGAATATTAGAGTTTACTCACCCTTTCACTGAAGAAAAGCTTGTATTAAAAGCTCCTTTTCCTAAAGATTGGATTTCTTTATTTGAGAAGTTTACATGGTCAAACCCTCTAATTTAATAAAGAGTACTAATGAATTTACTGTTCAATTGATTCTGAATAGAAACCAATTAGTTCTCCTTCTTCAAAAGTTGATGTAATTTGAATAGGATTACAACAAACTTCACAGTCTTCTATATAACTCTGTTGAAGAACACTTGCATCTAAAATCATGGATATTTTTTCCCAACAATGCGGGCATTGGAAAAAATGTTCCAACTCCACTACTCTACTACTTTTAAAATTAACTTTCCATTTTTATTCCCAGAAAATAATCGATGATAGGTTTCTTGAAAGTTTTCTATTCCTTCATAAATATCTTCTCTAGATTTTAGTTTTCCTTCTTTTAGCCAAACAGACATTTGTCTCGCTGCTTTTCCAAAGTCTTTGGTATAATCCATTACAACCATTCCTTTCATAGTAGAACGCGTTACTAATAAAGATAAATAATTACTTGGACCATTTATTTTTGTTTTATTGTTATACTGAGAAATTGCACCACAAATAACAACCGTTGCATGCATTCTAAGCTTACTCAATGCAGCGTCTAAAATGACGCCTCCTACATTATCAAAATATACATCAACACCCTGTGGGCATTTCTTTTTCAGGGCCGTATAAATATTTTCTGTTTTGTAATCTATAGCATCATCAAAGCCTAATTCATTTACAACATAATCACATTTTTCTTTTCCTCCAGCGATACCGATAACCGTACAACCTTTTATTTTTGCAATTTGACCAACGATACTTCCAACTGCACCAGCAGCTCCTGAAACGAGTACAATATCTCCTTCTTTTATTTTGGCTACTTCTAAAATACCAAAATAAGCAGTCATTCCTGGCATTCCTAAAACACTTAAAAAAGTAGGCATCGAAGCCGCTTTTTCATCTACTTTAAAACATCCTTCTCCGTCAGTAATACAATATTGTTGAACGCCTCCCCAGCTTGAAATACAGTCTCCAACTTGAAAGTTGGGATTGTTATTGTTTTGAATAACTTTCCCTACAGATCCAGCTCTCATTACACCGTTTATTTCCACAGGAGGAATGTAGGATTTCGTGTCATTCATCCAGCCTCGCATTGCAGGATCTAATGATAGATAGTGATGTTCTATTAAAATTTCTCCCTCTTGCAGTTCAGGAATTGATTGTACTTCTAATTTCCATGTATGCTCATCAGGTGTTCCCTGAGGACGGTTTTTTAAAATGATTTGTTTATTATTCATAAATGTGATTTAAAACCTAAAAATAAGAATTTTAATAGCGAATTAGCTCTAAAATATTTTTTTCTATTTTATTTTTTCCAAGGTATTGATTCTCAAGACCTTTATTAAAAGGGATGGGAGTTTCTATACTAGCCACACGTTTTACAGGAGCATCTAAAAATTCAAAACAATTTTCACTAATTAGTGCAGAAATATCACTTGCAATTCCTCCAAAGAGTGAATCTTCTTGAACAATGATAGCCTTTCCTGTTTTTTTAACAGATGTATAAATTGTTTCTGAATCTAAGGGTTGTAATGTATTTAAATCAATTACATCTACAGAAATTTCTTTGTGGTTCTTTAATACGTCTAAAACCCAATGAATAGCTGCTCCAAAACTAATTACAGTAAGTTGATTTCCTTCTTTTATAAGCCTTGCTTTTCCAATTTCTAAGGTGAAATAATTTTCTGAAACATCTTGATAAACAGACCGATACAAGGCTTTGTGTTCAAAAAAAAGTATTGGATTTGGATCGTTAATTGCAGCTATTAATAAGCCTTTTGCATCCTGAGGAAATGCAGGATATATCACTTTTAAACCAGGAGTTTTAGTAAACCAAGCTTCGTTAGTCTGACTATGAAAAGGTCCTGCACTAACTCCTCCTCCACAAGGCATTCTGATTACTACATCCGCTTTTTGAGACCATCTATAATGAGATTTAGCCAATAAATTTACAATGGGGTTAAAACCAGAAGACACAAAATCTGAAAATTGCATTTCTACAATAGATTTTATTCCATTTATAGACAAACCGTAGGCAGCAGAAACAATAGACGATTCACAAATTGGTGTATTTCTAATTCTGTCTTTTCCAAATTTTTCTATGAATCCATCTGTTACCTTGAAGGCACCACCATATTCAGCGATATCTTGCCCCATAATCACCAAGTCGTCATGTGCTTCCATGGATTGGTACAAACCCTCTGAGACAGCATCTATAAAACGTTTATTTTTCTTTTTGAGTCCCGGTTGAATTGCTTTAAAATCAGAAAAATCGTGGTAAACATCTTTTAACTCAGTCTCTAAATCTGGGATTATGGAAGCTTCCTTAAATGAGATTTGAAGGTGCTTTTGTATTTCAAGGTTTATTGCTGTTCTTAAAGAAGAATCAATCGCTTCTGTAAGAATACCTTCCTCCATCAAAAATTCTTGGTAATTTTTTATTGGATCTTTGCTTATCCAGGAATCCAAAACATCTTGTGATACGTAATTGGTTCCACTTGCTTCTTCATGACCGCGAACTCTAAAAGTTTTAAACTCTAACAATACAGGTCTTGGATTTAAACGAATACTTTTGGCTAATTCATCAACTTTCGAATAAACTTCTAAGATATTATTTCCATCAATGACATAACTTTCCATTCCGTAACCAATTCCCTTATCTGCAATATCTGAGCATTTAAACTGTTCAGTTATTGGGGTAGATAATCCATAACCATTATTTTCAATACAAAATAAAACAGGTAAGCTCCAAACTGCAGCAACATTTAGGGATTCGTGAAAATCTCCTTCACTTGTTCCTCCTTCACCCGAAAAAACAGCACAAACATTTTTAGTGTTTTTTAGTTTATTCGCTAAAGCAATTCCATCTGCTACACCAAGCTGAGGGCCCAAGTGAGAAATCATACCAACAATTTTGAATTCTTGTGTGCCAAAGTGAAAACTTCTATCTCTTCCTTTCGTAAAACCATTCATTTTACCCTGCCATTGAGAAAACAATCTATACAAAGGAATGTTTCTAGTTGTAAACACACCCAAGTTTCTATGCATTGGCAAAATATATTCATTTGTTTCCAAAGCAGAAGCGACCCCTACTGAAATTGCTTCTTGTCCAATACCAGAAAACCATTTAGAGATTTTACCTTGCCTTAAAAGAATGAGCATTTTTTCCTCGATTAAACGAGGTTTCAACATGTTTTCATACAATTTCAATAACATCTCGTCATTGAAAGAATTTTTATTAAAATTAATTTTAGAAGGCATACATTATAAATATCATAATTATATACACAAACATAACAATAAAGATATTAAATCAATAAAAAAATCCTTATCATTAAAATGATAAGGATTTTTATAATATGATGGAAAAAGGGACTACAAATCTTTAAAAATTGCATGCATCATTCTCTTTTTATCATTGATGCTTTCTTCTAAAGCAATCATCGTCTCTGTTCTATTAACTCCAGGAATATCATCAATTCTGTAAATGATGTCTTTCGCATCGTTGGTACCTTTTGCTCTTACTTTACAAAAAATATTATACTTACCAGCAGTTACGTAAGCTACAGTTACATTGGGTATATTTCTTAAATCGGAGATTACATTTTGAGTCATTGATGTTTTTTCTAGATAGATTCCTACATGTGCTATGAAGGAGTACCCCATTTTCTCATAATTTAGAGTCAGCGTTGATCCTTGAATAATACCTTCGTCTTCCATTTTTTTGACACGAACATGGATGGTTCCGGCAGAAACTAATAATTGTTTTGCAATATCAGTAAAAGGAGTTCTAGCATTTTCGATTAAAATATCTAATATTTGATGATCGATTTCGTCTAATGTAAATTTTTTCATTTTTGCGTAATATTCATATTATCCTACAAATTTATGAATTTAATTTAACTAAAACAACAAGTAGTTAATAGATACTTAATTTTTTATCGATCTATAACGATTTCGGAGTGACCAATTTTAAGATTTAAACGATTTTCATCTATTTTGTTTAATTTTGAAACAAACTTTCCATCTATAATTTTCTCTTCATATTGAAAGGAAACATCATTGCTTGAATTTGGGTATCTGTGAATTACATCAAAGAATATTTTATCGTTATTCGGAATAGTGAAATAATCCTTGTAATTGTCAAAATTTGAGGTATTTGCTATGTGATAAACGCCCTGAAGTATCGAAAAGAAAGTATATTTTCTTGATTCCTCTCTGTGATAATCCTTCGGGTAATGACCTGACTCAATTAGAATGGTATTATAGCCTAACTTTTGAAAATTATCTCCAGTTGCAGTTGGGTAAAACTCGTCTGAATACCTACCCACGAAATTTGGAATTATATTTTGTAACATCTTATTCATAGCCACAATAACATTCATTGTTTCTTTTCTTCCCTTGGTTAGCGATCTAGTAACCTCTTCTGAGGGAGCTAAAAAAGAAATAGTTGCAGGGTTGTTAGTTCCCTCTACTCCAAAAATAGATCTTTGATCGTGAAGGTTAAAGCAAAAATGCGGAGTAAACGCTTCTAATACTGCACGTAAAATTTTGCTTTCCTTAGCAGTTCTCTCTACTGCATCCCTATTTAAATCTATATTGTTCGCATTAACCCTTGTATATACTTGAGATCCATCGGGGTTTAACATGGGAATGAATACCAATGTACATTCTTTTAATATCTTCTTAAAAATTGTATCTGATACTCCTTCAATACAATTAAAAAAATCAAACAATCCTTTTGTACCTGTACTTTCATTTCCATGCATTTGAGACCAAAACAATATTTTTTTAGCCCCATTACCAATTTTCAATTGCATAATTGGTCTATTTTCTTCTGAAAGTCCAATTTGAGTTACATTAAACTTAGCTTCATATTTAGAAAATAAATTTTCAATATCATTATAAGTAATCCATTTTCCGTGAAGAGAACCTTCTTTTTGTGCTAAAAAAAGATTTTCTAGATAATTAATTTCAATTGTATTCATTATGATCTAAATATATAATTTTCAAAATTACACCATTTTGAATTGTCATCAAACTAAAAAATTACAAATGTAAAGTCAACTAAAATTACAATTGTAAACAACAAAAAACACATAAAGATTACTTTTGTAAATTAAAAAAAACGATTGAAATCCAAATATGAATGTATTTTTTTAAATTACATTTTAAATTATAATTTAATTAATTAAGTATATCTAAATCAGTTGTTTAAGTTTAATTAACTAAAGTTAAACTTTATAATAAAAAAAGCCCTGAAATTATTTACAAGCATATTCTTTGATAGTTGTGTCGGAATATTTACATTTGTAAAACACAATTTTATTACAATGGTAAACATAACAGAATTTACTTCTAGACTAAAAAAAGTCATCGATTTTCATCAGTTAACTGCTTCAATGTTTGCAGATAAAATTGGTGTACAACGCTCTAGTATTTCACACATTCTCTCTGGAAGAAACAAACCTAGTTTAGATTTTATTTTAAAAGTAATAGCTGAATTTGATGAAGTAGATATGTATTGGCTTCTTAACGGAAAAGGTACTTTTCCTAAAAACACGAATACACCTACCCCATCTTTACATAATATAGAAACGAAATCCAATGAAAAAAATATTGAAAGAATTGTTGTTTTTTATAATGATGGAACTTTCGCAGAGTTTAAAAAGTAGTAACATCCGGAGAAATAAAAAATAAGTTAAGCTACAACAACTTGGCCATTGCCTCTTTTATGAGCTGAATACTCCTATTTTTATTGGTTGCATTCTTTCTTTTTTGATCTTGCACCATTGAACGCATTAAGTTTATCACTACCTTATCAAAGTTAAATGATTTGTACTGATTTCCTTTTACAACCATATCCTCTATTAAATTTTCAATGGCTTGTAAATTATCACTTTCTGAAACTTGCTTAAATGCTTTTTTATACAATGCTTTTGTAGCATCATCTCCTGTTAAAAACATCCCTGAAAGTATATTTTTAGCTATAAATGGCAACTCTTTTTCATCTTTTTCTTCAATATAAATTCGGGTTAAAGGAGTCGCTAATATTTTTCTAATTTCATCAGGTAGTTTTTTAGACCTATCAACAGCTAACTGTTTGTCTATATAATATAAAGCAACCAAAGCTTTACCCAATACTGAATAAGACCTACTTTCCAATGCTTTTATAAAGATTGATTTTAATTTTGGATCTGTTAATTTCCCCAAAGTTTCTAGAGCAACAGCTTGTACCAGTGTTTTCTCATCAGTACTTGCTATTTCCTTAATTTTTTGAATGGTATTTTTTTTAGAAAACTTATTGATCAAATCTATCTTTTCTAGCGCAAGAATTCTAATTTTATATGAAGGATCATTCATTGCATTTGACACTGCATTAAATACCTTTTTTTCATTTTGCTTATTAGATATCGCTAATAGTGCCTCTCTCCTATGAGAGTAATTTTGAGCGTTCTTAAGTTGAAATATATAATCACTTAAAACTTTATTCTCATTGATCTCACACAGTAAAATACCATCAGCATTTACCTGAATTAAAGTAGGTGGTTTTGAATACGTAAATGTAAAAGAAGCATCTTTTCCTTTGACAAAAACATGGTGTCTTATTCTTTTTCCTTCTTCAAAAATATCAATAGCGATCGGAAAAGCAAACGCATTAGAATTTAATTGTAATAAATTTACAGTGACCTTTCTTTGAATAGTATTGTAATCATAGGAAACATCTATTTTTGGGTGACCTGAACCATAATACCACTGATTAAAAAACCAATTCAAGTCTTTACCTGTAATTTTCTCAAAAATCAATCGTAATTGATGCACTTCCGCAGAACCATATTGATAAGTGGTTAAATACTCTTTTAAACCTTCAAAAAAAGCACTATCTCCCAAATAGTTTCGCAACATATGTAAAATTGTTCCTCCTTTATTATAACTTACAGCATCGAACATATCTTCTTTATCATCGTAAGTAAACCGAACCAAATGTTTGTGCTCATTTTGACCATTTAAATACGTTTGGTTTGTCTCAAACAAATGCATATTCGCATCTAATTCTCCGTATTTATACTCTCTCCATAAGTACTCACTATAATTGGCAAAAGATTCGTTTAAAGTGAGGTTGGACCAACTTTCTGAAGTAACCAAATCACCAAACCAATGATGAAATAGCTCATGTGCAATTGTGTTTTCTTGAATATTTTCATCAATTAATTGACCTGGAGTTTGATAGGCCTGTTCACCATGAATTACAGCCGTTGTATTCTCCATTGCTCCTGAAACATAATCTCTACCTACAATTTGACTGTATTTATTCCAAGGAAATGCTACTCCTAAAATTCTAGAAAAGAATTCCATCATTTCTGGAGTGTTTCCAAAAATATCTTTTGCATAGGGTGCATATTTTTTTTCTACATAATAATCTATCGGGATGTTGTTATAAGAATCTTTAATAATTTCATACTCACCCACTCCCATAAAAAACAAATAAGGAGCATGTTTTTTATCCATTTTCCAGTAATCTGTCCTATCAGAACCATTGACTACTTGATCGACAAGCTTTCCATTTGACAATGTTACAAATCTCTTAGGAACAGTAATATAAATTTCTTGGGTAGTTTTTTGATTTGGAGTATCTATCGTTGGGAACCAACAACTACTCGCTTCTGTCTCCCCTTGTGTCCAAATTTGAGTTGGCTTATTTTTATCATAACCATCGGCATTAATAAAGTACAATCCTTTTGCACTCGTAATAGCAGCACTTCCTTTCTGAACTACCTTTTCTGGCCGTGCAGTGTATTTAATATAAATTGTAAACTCTTCTCCTTTAAGGAACTCTTTTGGCAAGTCTATATTAATTTTATAATCATTGTAAGAATACTCCAATATTTTGTTATTGAAGGAAACTTGATGGATAATCATTGCTTTGGCATCTAACGAAAAGTGACTAGTTGCATAAAAATGAGGCTTTGCAGTAACCCAAGCCTCTCCATTCAATTCCTTTTTATCAAAATTAAAATCAACTTTTAATTTAGTATGAACTAAATCGTGAATCTTATCTCTTTCCGGCTTGTAGGAATCATACGTTTGAGAAAAACTTGCCAAACTAAATATTAAGAAAATAAAAAAGAGCCACTTTTTACACATCATAAAGAACATACCTACTCGTTTAACTAAGTTTCAAATTTAATAAATATTAACAGTTCAGTTGTTAATGAGCAGTTAAATTCAAGAGCCGTTTAAAAAAAAGGCTCTTAAAGGGAATTTGTATTCGATTCAAACGTAAGAAAACACTTGAATTACTTACCAAAAATAGCACTAAATTGCTCTAAATTTAAGTTATTAGTATCTATTTTTAACTTATTTAACATTGTAATGATATTAGCAGGATTCATGTTTTTTCCTAACAATCTTGCAACACCCACTCCGAGTCCATCTCTGTAACCAAATGCAATTATCTCATTTAAAGAGGTTGTTTTTCCAGTGAAATAAACATGTACATTCATTTCTTGAAGCTTCATAGACATGAGCATTTTGTACTTTTTATTTTTTTTAAAAATACTTTTTAACTTTACCTTCTCAATTTTGTAAGCCTCTTGATTTTCTTTTGCAGGCAAAGCAACAACATTTATCTTATAGATACTTTCTAATGTAGCTTTTACCTCATCTGAAACATCCTCTGATTTTAATTGTAAGAAACTAGTAGGAATATCAATCGTTATGAAACCATTTTTCTCTTGACTTTCAACCAAATATTCCTGTAACGAAGTGTTCTTTTGACAAGAACCAGCAATTAACATAAGTGATATAAATAGTATAATTTTAATGTGATGTGTCATTATTATTTATGATTAATGATGTAAAAAATTACGATTTAAAGCCAACGACTTTGTACTTTTTTTATTTTTTACTAAAAAGTATCTGCCAATTCTGATATTTTATTAATATCTATCGAACCTATTAAGGAAACAATAACAGCCTCTGAAACTTTATTCGTCTTTTTACTCAACCCTTTAACAAACATTAAAACTTCACTTACATATTCTTTGTTTTTTGTAGTTTTTACATAAATTTTTACACGAGAAGCATCTTCTTTGATTCTCATTAACTCTGTCAAGTTTTGGTTTTTTATAGAGGCATTCACCAACTCGCCCATTATGGTTGCAACTTTAGCATCATTGGTAGAAAACATTTTAAATTCTTTTAAATCTTGAATCATTTCAAAGACTTTCATCCCTTCGTTATCCTCTATTTTTATGTTTTTAAATTTAGAGATCAATTCAAAAGCATCTTTGGTTACCACCACCATATCAACACCGTTTAGATCTTCTAAAGAATCGAATAGTGATTGAGCAGTCAAAACTATTGGAGTGGTTACAAACAGTAATAGTAGTATTGTTTTTTTCATTGTTTTGATGATTTATAATTTTTAACTTTAATTATTTTTGTTTGAATACAGATTGGCGATGGCTATTTCTCCTTTTTTAAGTTGAATTGAGAGCAACTTTAAACCTTTAGTTACCTGTGCAAATTGTTTTTTTGCCTGATACCTATCATTCTCTTTTTTTATAAAAAACACACTCGTTAATAGCAATACTAGAGAGGCCGCTACAGACAAAAATTTTCTATTTTTATTTCTAGCTTTCTCGATCTTTAATTGAACCTTTTTATTAAATGACTCCTTTTTAATGAACGTAAAATAAGTAAACATAGGAACATATTCCTGAAGGTGAGCTGCGACAGATTCACCTGTAAAATAATTTCTTAGAATGCTTTCTTCCTCTATAGAAGTAGTTCCATTTTTATATTTAATTACTAATTTTTCTATGTTAGCTAACTCCATAGTTCTGTTGTTTTGTTAATGCGTTTCTTACTGTTTTTCTGGCTCTAGATAAGGCTACTCTTACCGCTATTGGTTTCATTGAAACCATATCACATATTTCTTCAAATTCATATTGCTCAACATCTCTTAATTGAAGAATAATTTTTTGCATTTCTGGTAATTGTTCAATTAATGAGTGAACTATATTTACAGCATCTTTATATTCAATCCTTTTCTCTAAAGGGGTTTCCTTTCCTTTATAATTCGTATGAACTAATGTTAAATTGCTCGCTTGTTTGGATTTTAAACGGTCGTAACAGTAATTTTTTGTCATGGTCATGGCAAATGCTTCAATATTTTTATAATCAGAAATTTTTTCTTTATTTTTCCATAATTTAAAGATCACTTCCTGAGTAGCGTCTTCAGCTTCTTCTCTTGATACCAATAGTCTTTTTGCTAATCTAAAAACCTTGTCTTTAAAGGGTTTAATTACTTTCAAAAAGTCTGATTCTTTCATTGATACTTTTAATTTATAGGCAACAACTTGTTCTTATATTTTTTTATCGAGTATTATATACATATCAACGAAAATAAATAGATCTTGTTACAAAATATTTTAAATTTAATATTAATTCTATTTATAATTCATATATTTCTGAGAATATGAAAGCAGGCACAAAACTATTTGTTTTAATTACATTTTCTTTTCTTTTCTCCTTTTGTTCTAAAAATAAGGAATCGTTTTCAAAAAATGTAGATGTTCAAGATTTTATATGGAAAGGAATGAATGCGTATTATTTTTGGCAAAGTAATATTCCGGATTTATCAGATACACGTTTTGCTTCGCAATCTGAATTGAATGGTTTTTTACAAGGGTATGACTCTCCAGAAGAAATATTTGAAGCCTTGCGATTTCAACCTGGTTTAGTAGACCGATTTTCTTGGATCGTAGATGATTATATCGCATTAGAAAATTCTTTTCAAGGAATTAATATCTCCACTGGAATGGATTTTGGCTTAAAACGTTACAACAATAATCCAACCAATGTGTATGGGTATGTTCGATATGTTATCCCAAATTCAAGTGCAGCTTCTAAAGATATAAAACGGGGAATGATTTTTAACACGATTAACGGAACCCAACTAACAGATAGCAATTATCAAAATTTATTATTTAGCAACAGTACGAACCTAAATGTTGGTTTTGCAAATTACAATAATGATAATCCTATATCAAATGATATCTTCACAACATTATCTAAAGAAGAAATTGCCGAAAACCCCATTGCTATCTCAAAAATCATAAGAGAGGGGAATAAAAAAATAGGCTATTTATTATACAATCAATTTTCGAGTTCTTATGACGAACAATTAAATACCGTTTTTAATTCGTTTAAAAGTGAAAATATAGATGATTTAATTATTGACTTAAGATATAATGGGGGTGGTTCCGTAAATACAGCTACTTATTTAGGCAGTATGATTACTGGCCAATTTACAGGAGAAATCTACTCAAAAGAAGTTTGGAATAGCAAAATACAAAAGGCATACAGTGCAGATAATTTTTATAATTACTTTACAGATGAAATCAAGAAAACTGATGGAAATGGAAACGTTGTTATTCAAGAATCTATTCATAGTTTAAATCTCTCTAGGGTGTATTTTATTGTTTCAGGTAGTTCAGCCTCTGCATCAGAACTGGTCATTAATTCTTTGAGATCATACATAGAGGTAAAAATAGTTGGAACAACTACTGTTGGAAAACAAGTAGGCTCTGTTACATTATACGATTCTGATAATTTGAGAAGAAATGGAGCAAATTTAAACACGACACACAGCTATGCAATACAACCTATTGTTTTAGAAATTTCGAATAAAGACAATCAAAATGAACCTGATGGATTTACTCCAGCCGTCACCCTACCAGGAATACAAATTGCAGAAAATGAAGCTGATTTAGGTGTTTTAGGTGAACGTTCAGACCCATTGTTAGATAGAACGATCAACTACATAACAACAGGTTCAAAAGAGGTTTTAAAAATCAATAAACTAAAGTCTTCTGATTTTTACAATTCAAGATTAGCAAATCCTGCTAGTAATAACATGTATTCAAATCATCGGTAACAATAAAAGAGAGGGCTACTTTACGTCAATCCCTATATTTTAAAATAAACGATCAAAAATTAGCTGTTTTTTTTGATTGTTCCCTCTAGTTCTTTATCAGTCAATACATCTGGACGAAAATCACTCATTAATTTATTTTTTTTAGATTTTGCATACTGATATCCAGATTCCCACCACTTAGCCATTAATATTTTATCAAAAACTAAAGAATTTGTGGTAAGAACCGTAGGTGTATAATATAGATTTAACTTAACGCCTTTGTTATTCGCAGCCAATTTTCCAATAGTAATATTATGTCTTTCCACGTTTGTTAACATAAAATCGAACACATCAAATAATAATGAAAAAGGATTCTTAGCAGCCAACCTATTGAATTGACTTACTTCTGTTTCTAAAATAATCGCATCGATCTCTGTGGCACCCCTTAAAATAGCTTCTCGGATAGGAACCAAAGATCCAAAACCTCCATCGGCATATTGACAATTGTTTTTTTCTAGCAAACTCATAAATGGAACATAGTTACAGGAACCCCATATCCAATCACAAAAATCGTCATAAGTACAATCATTTATTGATTTATATTCTATTTGATTTGTTGTTAGATTAGATACCGTAACAACAACTTCTTTTTGATTTGCTATAATTTGATGGTACATTTCTCTAGTAATATTCTTTCTAATTAAACGTCTTAGATTTCTACTTTCTCCAAAAGTTTTTCTTCCATTTAAAAAATTCCAAAGCGTATTTAAGTGACGAATGCTAATGACCTTCTCTCCAGAAACTTTTTTTATTTTAAAAGGGTTATTACTAAAAATAGTTTTTTGATTTACATTTGTATATAGTTTTTTTAATTCATCCAATTTACCCAAAGCTAAGTGAGATATCATTAAACTTCCTGTGGAAGTTCCTATGAATAAATCGTAATCTTTGTGCTCTTTATTCATTAAATATTGAGAAACTCCTCCAGCAAACGCTCCTTTACTCCCACCTCCAGAAATTACCAATGCTTTTTTCATTATATAAAAATGATTTGTTTATTTTAGTGTCATAAATATATCAAAATGAAAAGGATAATCCTATTTATATCTACCTTTCTACTCGTTCTCGCTTGTCAAGAACAATCGCCGTCAAGAAAGATTGATTCTGTTTCAATTCAGGAATTTAAAATGGATAGTATTAGCATTCGTGCAATCCAAATTATAACAAAAAATAAAATAGCCTATGCAGGCTCCAATGGTCATGTAGGTTTGTTTTCTGATAAAGAAAAAGACATTTCTTCAAAACTTAAAATAAAATATCAAGATTCTATAATTCCAAATTTTAGAAGTATCGCCTATAATGGAAACGATTACTTTGCGCTCTCAATTGGAAATCCTGCCTTATTGTATAAAATTTCAAAGGATAAAGCAACACTCGTTTATAAAGAAATTCATCAAAAAATATTTTACGACTCCATGCATTTTTTTGAGGACAAATTACACGGAATCGCAATAGGAGATCCAACAGAAAATTGTGCATCTATTATCGTTACCTCTAATGGAGGCGAAACTTGGAATAAAATTCCATGTACAAAACTGCCAGTATTTGAAGAAAATGAAGCGTTTTTTGCAGCTAGCAATACAAATATTAAAACAATTGGAAGTACCGTGTGGATTGCATCTGGAGGGAAAAAAGCACGTGTCTTAAAATCTCAAGACTATGGAGCTACATGGCAAATTTTCAACACCCCTATTATTCAGGGAAATGGACCACAAGGAATTTATTCAATAGATTTTGCCGATAAAAATAATGGAATTATAATTGGTGGAGATTATTCGAAACCTTTAGAGAATACAGCAAATAAAGCGATTACGAAAGATGGTGGAAAAACTTGGACATTGACTGCTAATGGAAAAAAACCTAATTATAAAAGCTCTGTCCAATATGTTACAAATACCAATGGAAAAGAAATTTTTGCAGTAGGAAAAACAGGAGTTTCTTTCTCGAACGATGGTGGATTTTCTTGGAAAAAAATATCTAATGAATCCTATTATGCAATTCAGTTTCTAGATAAAAATACCGCATGGTTGTCAGGTAACAATAAAATTGGGAAATTAATTTTAAAGTAACATGAACAAGTATGTATCCATTTTAATTTCACTCTTAATCCTCTCCTGTTCTCATCAAGATAAAATTTACAAAGATTTTAATTGTAACATCACCAGCTATAAAAATTTAGAAAAACTGCAGGATCTTAAGAATAAATTTTCTGTTGAATTGCCTAAATCATGGAAAACAAATTTCTTTTTTGACACCCTGCAATCTTCAATTTATTCAGCAGATACGACAAAACAATTGACAGAAACATTCCTTTTAGATATAACTATCATCAACCAAAGTATTAAATTTGATCGTATTTTTAAATTAAAACAAAAACAAGAAAGTATCGCTAAAAACTTAACAAACATCGCATCAGGAGAAACAATACTCATTAACAAACCCGCATACTATTCTTTTTCTAAAGGAATTAAAAGAAGTTATTCGTACCAGGTTTGTCATTATTTTATAAATACAAATGCCCAAAACTTTATACATGTGAAAGCAGAAGTTTATGGCGACTCTCTTGTAAATAACAGATTATGTAAAGCATTTACCCTTTTAGAAAAAATAAAATTAATAAAATGATTGAAAAACAACACATTATAAATAGGTTTATCAAATACGTGACGACAGACACTGAATCAGACCCAAATAATACTGCGTTTCCAAGTACAGCTAAACAATGGGATCTTGCAAATATTCTAATTGAAGAACTGAAAGAAATTGGAATGAAAGAAATCGAATTGGACCAAAATTGTTACATCATGGCAACTCTACCTGGTAATATAGATTATGAAGTACCTACAATTGGTTTTATAGCCCATATAGATACGAGTCCCGATTTTACAGGAGCAAACGTAAAGCCCCAAATTATTGAGAATTATCAAGGAAATGATATTGTTTTAAACAAGGAGAAAAATATTATTTTATCTCCCGATTATTTTAATGATTTACTACTCTACAAAGGGCAAACAATTATAACTACCGATGGAACAACCCTTCTTGGAGCCGATGACAAGGCAGGTGTTACAGAAATAGTCTCAGCTATGGAGTACCTAATTCAACATCCAGAAATTAAACATGGTAAGATAAGAATTTGCTTTACTCCAGATGAAGAAGTTGGCAAAGGAGCTCATTTATTTGATGTAGCCAAATTTGGAGCAGCATGGGCCTATACAATGGATGGAAGTCAAATTGGTGAATTAGAATATGAAAATTTTAATGCTGCTGGAGCGAAAATTACAATTGCAGGAAAAATGGTACATCCAGGATACGCAAAGGGTAAAATGATTAATTCTATGCTGATCGCGAATGAATTTATTACCGCGCTACCCTCTAAAGAAGTGCCAGAAAGAACCTCAGGTTATGAAGGTTTTTTTCATTTACATGATATCAAGGGAGATGTTGAAGCAACTGTATTAAAATATATTATTAGAGACCACGATTTGGATTTATTTGAAAAGCGAAAAAAATTAATTCAAAAAATTTCTTCTGATTTAAATAAAAAATATGACCAAGATCTTATAAAAGTATCGATTAAAAACCAATACTTTAATATGAAAACAAAAATAACCCCTGTGATGCATATCGTAGATATTGCAGAAGAGGCTATCAGAGAATTAGGGATTACCCCTCTGATAAAGCCAATAAGAGGAGGTACAGATGGATCTCAATTATCGTACAAAGGGTTGCCTTGTCCTAATATTTTTGCAGGAGGTCACAATTTCCATGGTCGTTTTGAATATGTACCTGTAGAATCTATGATAAAGGCTACCGAAGTAATTGTTTCTATTGCAGAAAAGGTTTCAAAAAATAAAAGTCTTCAGTAAACTGAAGACTTATTATCAATAGCCTAAGCTATTAGGTAAACATTTTTATAATAGAGCCCCTAATCTCTATTAGAAAAGTTGTAGTTTACAATACAAATTTAAACATTTTTTATCATATTTTAAAATAAAAATTAAGATAATTCCGGTTTTTTTCCGAGGACACCCTCAAAAAAAGCATGGAATGTATCAAAATCTTTATCAATATCGGAAGTTATGTAATGGGGTTTAGAAATTTTTATTTTCTTTTGACCGAAATCAAGCGTAGCCATTACAATAGGAACATTTGCTCCTTTAGCAATATAATAAAAACCTGTTTTCCATTTTTTAACTTTTTTTCGAGTTCCTTCGGGAGATAAGGCAAGTACAAATTGATCTCTAGAATTAAAAACAGCTATAACTGTATCCACTAAATGACTACTTTTTCCTCTATTTACTGGAATTCCACCAAGAGCTCTAAAAACAAGTCCAAAAGGAAAACTAAATAAAGAACTTTTTCCTATGAAATGAATCATCGTTCCGGAAGCTACTCTAGATAGTATTGCAATAGGGAAATCTAACCAACTTGTATGTGGTGCCGCAATTACAACATATTTTTTCAACTCTTTTGGAAAATCATTTTCCAATTTCCAGCCCAAAATCTTACATAAAATAAACCTCGCAATGCTTTTCATAAAAAAATTAAAAGTTAGTTGTTTATAAAATCCTTGTTTAAAGGTTTTATGTTATCATTTAAAGTGATAAATTTAGGAACTTAAATTGACATGATGAACGAATTAATTATTTACTTCTTAATTGCTTTTATTTTTGCTCCAATTGGTTTTTATATTGGAAAAATATTGACCAAATTATCTTCAGAAAAAGAGAAAGCTGGTCTTGAAGAACGTGCTTCATTAATAAGCCAAGCAAAAGAAATTGTAGATTTAAATAGTATTGAGCTGCAAAAAGAATTACGTCAAGTTAGGCATCAGAAAGAAGAGCTAAGTACTTTAAATATTAGACAAGACTCTGAATTAAAAAATTTACAACAAAAATTAACTGAACAAAAAAAAGAAACAGAAAAGTTACAAGATAAGTTTACGAAAGAATTTGAAAATTTAGCAAATAAAATTTTAGAAGAAAAATCTTCTAAGTTTACCAAACAGAATAAAGAAAACATTCAAACAATTCTAAATCCTTTAAAAGAAAAGATCGCTAGTTTTGAAAAGAAAGTTTCTGAAAATCAAGAAAAAAGTACGGGCATGCATTCCGCTTTAAAAGAACAGTTAACTCATTTAAAAGATTTGAATAAACAAATGAGTAAAGAAGCTGTAAATCTAACAAATGCTCTTAAGGGTGATAATAAAACGCAGGGTGACTGGGGAGAAGCACAACTAGAAATTTTATTAGAAAAAGCAAATTTAGTTAAAGGAATCCATTTTTCTACTCAGGGAGGATATAGAGATGATGATGGACGCTTAAAAAAACCAGATTTCGTTATCAATCTCCCAGACAATCGACATTTAATTATCGATTCAAAGGTATCACTAACGGGGTATGAAAATTATTTTAGTGCTACGAATGAGGATGAAAAAGAAGTTTATTTAAAAAAACATCTAGACAGTATTCGCAAACACTTTAAAGAGTTAGGTGATAAAAAATACGATACGTTATATGAAATTAATTCACCAGACTATGTATTGATGTTCATTCCAATAGAACCGGCATTGTTAATTGCTTTAAATAAAGTAAACACTCTGTATTTAGAAGCCTTAGATAAAAATGTTGTATTGGTTTCTACCTCAACTTTATTAGCAACATAAAGTACTGTTTCTTCTATCTGGAGACAGGAAAATCAGAAAAAAAATGTCATAGAAATTGCAAAGCAAGCAGGATCTTTGTATGACCAATTTGTCAATTTAACGGACGATTTGATAAAAGTTGGGAACCAATTAAAAACCGTACAAGGGAGCTATGATAGTTCTATGAAAAAACTTACCGGAAGAGGAAACTTAATTACGAAAGTAGATAGAATAAAAAAACTAGGAGCTACTACTTCTAAAAATCTCAACCAAAACCTTCTAGACAGAGCTACTGAAGAGGATTAAACAAACCCTAATTCTGAGGAAACTTGGTTTACTGTGGAGAATAACAATTGAAATAAACAAAAAAACATCAAGAAATATCTTGATGTTTTTTATTTATGAAAAAAGTTTCATTATCAATAAAACCTGATTTTATTACATTACAAACAATCTTCTGTGCGACATCATGTCCGACACTCGCTCACCAATCTCATGTAATGCTTGGTCATCATTAGCATTCTGTATTGCTTCGTCAATAAAACTAACAACAGCTTCCATGTCTGACTGTTTTAATCCTCGTGTGGTTATTGCTGGAGTTCCAACACGAATTCCAGAAGTTACAAAAGGGCTTTTATCATCGAAAGGAACCATGTTTTTATTCACAGTTATGTCTGCTTTTCCTAATGCAATTTCAGCATCTTTTCCTGATATGTTTTTATTTCTTAAATCAATCAACATCATGTGATTGTCTGTACCACCAGAAATTAGATCATATCCTTTATCTACAAATACTTTGGCCATGGCTGCAGCATTTTCTTTGACTTGAATTTGATATTCTAAAAATTCATCTGTCAATGCTTCCCCAAACGCAATTGCTTTTGCTGCGATCACATGCTCCAAAGGCCCTCCTTGATTTCCAGGAAAAACAGCTGATTGAAGTAATGAAGACATTTTTTTTAATTTCCCACTTTTTAAAGTTTCACCAAAAGGATTATCGAAATCTTTCCCCATCATAATCATTCCTCCTCTAGGTCCTCGTAGTGTTTTATGTGTAGTAGTCGTTACAATGTGACAATGTGGTAAAGGGTCGTTCAAAATACCTTTAGCAATCATCCCTGATGGATGAGAAATATCAGCTAATAAAACAGCACCAACACTGTCTGCTATTTGTCTAAAACGTTTAAAATCTATGTCTCTAGAATATGCAGAAGCCCCTGCAATAATTAAATTTGGTTGTTCTTTTGTCGCAGTTGCTTGAATTTTATCATAATCCAATACTCCTGTTTCTTTTTCTACTCCGTAAAAAGAGGTTTTGTATAATTTACCAGAAAAATTTACTGGAGAACCATGAGTTAAATGCCCACCATGTGATAAATCAAAACCTAAGATTTTATCTCCTGGCTTTAAACAAACCGAAAAAACAGCAGTATTTGCTTGAGATCCAGAGTGAGGCTGTACGTTAACATATTCAGCACCAAAAAGCTCTTTCGCTCTATCGATGGCTATTTGCTCGACAATATCAACAATTTCACAACCCCCATAATAACGCTTTCCAGGATATCCTTCTGCATATTTATTTGTTAATACAGAACCTTGAGCTCTCATTACTTGGTCACTTACAAAGTTTTCTGAGGCAATTAATTCAATTCCGTTTAATTGTCTTTCTTTTTCCTCCTCTATGAGGTCAAAAATTAAATTATCTTGTTGCATTGATATATGTTTTAAAGAGTTACAAAAATAATAAAAATGAATATTGAATTTCATACCTTTTACATATTATTTTTTATTTCTATCAACAATTGTAAAATAGTGACAAAAAGAGTGTTAAAAATACGTTATTGATGATTATTCAATAAAAAATAAAGAAAAAATTGCATAGATTTGATTAAAAATAAAACATGATCATAACTGCAAATAATCCAAAAAGAAAATCTTGGCTGGAGGTCGCTAAAGAATCAGATTTTCCAATACAAAATATTCCTTTTGGAGTTTTCATCACAAAAGATGATATCATTACTATTGGAAGTAGAATTGGAGATTATGCAATAGATTTAGGAGCACTACATCAATTGGGTTATTTTGAAGGAATCCCGCTGACAGAAGATATTTTTTTACAAGACAACTTGAATGATTTTATTGCAGATGGAAGAAAGACATGGCGTTTAGTGCGTAATAGAATTGCAGCTATTTTTGATGTAAGTAATGGAAATTTACGAGACAACGTTCATCACAAAGAAAAAGTGATTTTTAGAATAGATGCGATAGAAATGTTACTTCCTGTGGCTGTTGGAGATTATACAGATTTTTATGCAAGCAAAGAACATGCTACAAATGTGGGATCTTTATTTAGAGACCCAAAAAATGCATTGTTACCAAATTGGCTCCATGTTCCAATAGGATATCATGGTCGAAGTTCTTCTATCATTCCTTCTGGAACAAGTATCCGAAGACCCTACGGACAAACAAAGCCGATCGAAGGAAGTAATGCCCCTGGTTTTGGACCCACAAAATTATTAGATTTTGAACTTGAAATGGCATTTATTACCACAGATGCGAATACTTTAGGAGAAAGAATTCCTATTGAAGAAACTGAAGAACATATTTTTGGATTGGTTCAATTTAATGATTGGTCTGCAAGAGATATTCAGGCTTGGGAATATGTTCCTTTAGGTCCGTTTCTAGGCAAAAATTTTGCCTCAACCATTTCTCCTTGGATTGTAACATTGGATGCTTTAGAACCTTTTAGAGTTAATAACCCTGAACAAGTTCACGAACCACTTCCCTACTTGAAACAAAAGAAAAAAGGAAGTTATGATATTCATTTACAAGTAGGTATTCAACCAGAAAACGGAGAGGAAACTGTTGTTGCTAACTCAAATTTCAAATACATGTATTGGACGATGTCTCAGCAATTAGCCCACCATACTGTAAATGGATGCCCTGTTGAAGCTGGAGACATGATGGGATCTGGAACAATCTCAGGACCAACAAAAGACAGTTATGGCTCTATGTTAGAATTAACTTGGAGAGGGCAAAATCCAATCATATTAAAAGATGGTACTTCACGTAAATTTATAAATGATCATGATACTGTAATTATGCGCGCTCATTGTAAAAATGACGAAGTTCGCATAGGTTTTGGTGAATGTACAGGTAAAATTCTTCCTGCAAAAGAGTAATTCTTGATTCCATGACAACTATTATTGATGGATAAATTATTTACAATAGATTAATCTTATATCGTATTAAATTCATGTTAATTAAGTGTTTATCTACATTGATTTTTTAGATAAAATGCCTTAAATTTGTCGCTTCTAATATCTTATTAGATTGAATCTGTTATGAATCATTAAAAAAAGTGACAAACGTAATGACTGATAGGCTACAATACATAGAAAAAGAGATTTCTCAATTAAGAAATCAACTACAACACCACAAGCTTTATAAAAGTTTAAATACGATTGATGACATCAAAACCTTCATGGAAAATCATGTGTTTGCCGTATGGGATTTTATGTCTCTTTTAAAAAACCTTCAATTAAATCTTACCACAGTTCAGACACCTTGGACCCCTCCAAAAAATTCAAATTTAGCAAGGTTTATAAATGAAATCGTTCATGGAGAAGAAAGCGATATCAATGAATTGGGAGTCCCTAAGAGTCATTTTGAAATGTATTTGGATGCGATGATTCAAGTCAATGCGACAACCAATGAAATTGATTCTTTTATTCAACTAATAGAATCTGGTAACAGCGTTGAATATTCTTTAAGTCAAATAAATATTGATCAAAAGGTAGCAGATTTTGTGAAGTTTTCATTTTCAATAATAGAAACTAATAAGCCTCATCTTGTAGCTTCTGCATTTACATTTGGTAGAGAAGATGTGATTCCAGACATGTTCATTGAAATTCTAAAAAGTGCTGATTCTGAAAATGTAATTTATAACAAACTTACCTACTACTTAGAGCGTCACATTGAGCTTGATGGAGATGAACACGGCCCTTTATCGCTTCAAATGATCTCTGAATTGTGTGGAAATGATGACCAAAAATGGAGAGAAACCCTCGCTGTTGCAAAACAATGTCTTGAGAAAAGAATCGCTCTTTGGGATGCAATTTATGATGTTATTGCAAAAGAAAATTTAGCACATCATAACTCGTTTTAAAATTAATTCTAGAACCTTCTTAAATCATTTTTTTATTAAGGTTTTAAATTTCAAACTCTGTTCCTAAGTATCATTAATAAACAAAAAGCTCAAGTTAAAACTTGAGCTTTTTGTTTCTATAGTATTTATGAATAAAACTTATGGTCTAAATGAAATCTTACGCATACGTAAGCTTTCTGGAGTCACTTCTAAATATTCATCTACTTTTATGTATTCCATACATTCTTCCAAAGAAAAATCTGTTTTGGGAGCGATCTTCATTGCATCATCTGTACCAGATTTTCGCATGTTGGTTAATTGCTTTCCTTTGATCAAGTTCACACCCATGTCAGAATCCTTACTATTTTCGCCAACAACTTGTCCAATATAAATTTCTTCATTGATATCAATGAAAAAACGTCCTCTGTCTTGCAATCTATCAATAGCATAAGCCGTCGCCTTTCCTGCTGCTGAGGAAACAATAGCTCCTTTGATATCTTCAGAGAATTCACCTTTAAAAGGCCCATATTCACTAAATCTATGATTGATGATCGCAGTACCTGCAGTTGCTGTCAAAATCTTATTACGCAAACCTATTAATCCTCTGGATGGTATTGTAAACTCTAAATGTTGTAAATCTCCCTTAGGCTCCATTACTAATAGATCTCCCTTTCGCAAAGAAACTAAATTGATTGCCTTTGAAGCTACATCTTCTGGTACATCTATCGACAACGTTTCATACGGTTCAGATTTTACCCCATCGATATCCTTTATAATTACTTGAGGTCTTCCTACCTGTAATTCATAGCCTTCTCTACGCATGGTTTCAATTAATACCGATAAATGTAATACTCCACGTCCAAAAACATTAAACTTATCTTCACTGTCTGTAGTGTCTACTCGTAAAGCTAGATTCTTTTCCATTTCTTTGAACAATCTATCACGCAAATGACGAGAGGTTACAAATTTACCTTCTTTACCAAAGAAAGGAGAATTATTAATCGTAAACAACATACTCATTGTTGGCTGATCTACTTCAATTCTAGGCAAAGCTTCCGGAGCTTCTAAATCTGCAATTGTATCTCCAATTTCGAAACCTTCCAAACCGGTAATTGCACAAATATCTCCACTTCTAACTTTATCCGTTTTGGCTTTCCCCATTCCTTCAAAAACATGTAATTCTTTAATTCTTACTTTTTTAGTAGAACCATCAGCTTTACATAACATGTAATCTTTACCAACCTCTAAATCTCCTCTAAAAACGCGGCCAATAGCAATACGTCCTGTAAATGCAGAAAAATCTAATGATGTAATTTGCATTTGTGGAGAACCATCTCTGTATGGTGCTTCAGGAATAGAGGCTACAACAGCGTCTAATAAATCAAGGATATTATCTTTAGGATCTTGCCAATCAGTAGACATCCATCCATTTTTTGCCGAACCATAGATAGTTGTAAAGTCTAATTGTTCCTCTGTTGCTTCTAAAGCAAACATTAAATCAAATACTTTTTCATGAACTAAATCTGGAGTACAGTTTTCTTTATCTACTTTATTTACAACTACAATTGGAGTTAATCCTAGTTCTAATGCCTTACCAAGTACAAAACGAGTTTGAGGCATTGGTCCTTCGAAAGCATCTACCAATAATAAAACACCATCAGCCATTTTTAATACACGTTCTACCTCTCCACCAAAATCGGCGTGACCAGGAGTATCAATTACGTTAATTTTTACATCCTTATAGTTGATAGAAACATTTTTTGAAAGAATCGTGATTCCTCTTTCTCTTTCTAAATCATTATTGTCTAACAATAAATCTGTACGTTCTTTACGATCGTCTAAGATTTTTGCTTGATCTATAATTTTGTCTACTAAGGTAGTTTTACCGTGATCTACGTGGGCAATAATTGCGATGTTTCTTATTGATTGCATTTGTAATTTCTTAAATTTCGTGCAAAAATAGTTGTTTATATGTGATTTATAGCAATTCTGTTATTTTTTTTTGCTGGATCTCTAATATTAGTGATGAAAAAAGAATAAAATTAGTAGTTACTTCATAAAATCGAGAACTTAAATTTTCAAAATTACTTTTAATTAATGAACTATTTTGTTCGGTTTAGAAGATTGCAGAAGATTTTCAGCAATCAAAATTTTAGGGGAAAGAATATAGAGAAGAGGTGTTATTCTTCAATATCATCTTGAAATGCAGAGGGTAGAATATCAGGAATTAACTTTATCAAAAGTGGTAAAAGAAGAGCGCCTCCAGGCAATAAAAACACTGCTAAAGCAGGAATTGCTTTACAAATATCTAACAATTGTATTTTAATTTTATCTTTCTCCTCATCAGATAAATTTGAATGGGTTCCTTTTTTTATAAGAAAGATCGCTTCTTTACTTTGCTCCAACTCTAGCGCAAGTCTTTGTTTATTTTTCTGAAGTAATATTTTTATTTCATCAATACGATCCATTATATTTTTCTTCTTTTTCTTTCTGTTTTTAATAAATTTAATTCTCTACTTGTTTGACCTGCCACTGAAGTATTTTCTTCGGCTCTTCGAATTAAATAGGGCATGACATCTCTTACAGGGCCAAAAGGAAGGTATTTTGCTACGTTATATCCTTTACTTGATAAATTATAGCTAATATGATCACTCATTCCAAATAATTGCCCAAACCAAAGACGCTTGTCATGCGCATCAATAGTATATTTTTTTGCTAATTCCATCACTAAGTAGGAGCTTTCTTCATTGTGAGTACCTGCAAATAATGCCATTTTAGGGTATTTCATCATGTACCTAATCGCTTCGTTATAATTATCATCTGTCGCTTGTTTATCTTTACAAATGGGTGAAGGATATCCATTTTTCTCAGCTCTCTCTCGTTCTTTTTCCATGTAGGCACCTCTAACAACTTTTATTCCAATATGGAATGATTTAGTTTTCGCTTTCTCGTGCAAGGCTTTTAAGTAGTCCATTCGATCATGTCGGTACATCTGTAAAGTATTAAAAACGATGGGTTTTTCTTTATTGTAGACCTCCATTAATTGTTCAATTAATTCATCAGCGGATTGTTGCATCCAACTTTCTTCAGCATCAATTAATAAAGGAACCTCTTTCTTTGTTGCAAGTTTACAAACAGTGTGAAAACGAGCTACCACTCTACTCCATTCTTCTTGTTCTGCTTTATTTAATGTTTTTCCTTCGGATACTTTTTGATACAAACCAAATCGTCCAAAGCCCGAAGGTTTAAAAACTGCATATGGAATGGATTTTTTTTCTTCACAAAAATCAATAATCCTTATAATTTTTTCTAAAGCATCCTCAAAACTAGTTTCATCGTCTTTGCCCTCTACCGAATAATCTAAAACACTATGGACATTGCCTTTTTCATACATGTGGTCAATGACAGGTAGGCAATCATCTTCTGTGACACCTCCGCAAAAATGATCAAAAACTGTAGAACGGATTAAGCCTTCAATAGGCAAATGTGCTTTTAATGCAAAATTTGTAACAGCACTCCCAATTCTTACCATTGGTTGATTTTGAATCATTTTAAACAAAAAATAGGCACGTTCTAGTTGAGAATCAGATTTTAAGGAAAAGGCGACTTTAGTATTATCAAAAAGGTTCATAATGTAGAGGAATTTTATATTAACAAATATAGGTATTGAATGTCAATAATTAAATAATTTATTTTTAATTTGCAGTATTAATAAATTACAAATGAAATCGATACAAGCAGCTACCTATTCTATTAGTTTTCAGGACAAAGGATACAGTGAACTCTCTAATTTAATCGAAAGCAATGAGTACTCTTCGCTCTTTATTTTGTTAGATGAAAATACACTTGAACATTGTTATCCAAAATTTATCGAAAATTTGGAGACCACTAAATCTATTGAAATTATAAAAATCAGATCTGGTGAAATTCATAAAAATCTAGAAACCTGTATCAGCGTTTGGAATTCAATTACCAAATTGGGTGGAGATAGAAAAAGCTTACTTATTACCCTAGGTGGTGGAGTCATTACTGATTTAGGAGGTTTTGTTGCTTCTTGTTTTAAACGTGGTATTGACTTTGTAAATATACCAACAACATTATTGTCTATGGTGGATGCTTCTGTTGGAGGAAAAACAGGTGTAGATCTAGGAGTTTTAAAAAATCAAATTGGATTATTTGCAAATCCTGAAATGGTTTTAATTGATACTGATTATTTAACAACAGTTACAGAGAGAGAAATTAAATCTGGAATGGCAGAAATTATCAAATATGGACTCACGTATGACCTTAAACTATTTAATAAGATAAAACAAGATAAAAAGAACAATATCAATGATTTAATATTTAAATCTATTGACATAAAAAACAAAGTTGTTCAACAGGATCCAAAAGAACAAAACATACGTAAAATTTTAAATTTTGGTCACACCTTAGGGCATGCAATTGAGTCTTTTTACTTAGAATCTGAAGATAAAAACAACCTTACGCATGGAGAAGCTATTGCTATTGGGATGGTTTGCGAAAGCTACCTATCTTGTAAGTTACTAGGGTTTTCTTTTGAAAAAGTCAACGAAGTAAAAGAAGTCATTTTATCAATTTATGATAAAGTACATCTTTCAAAAGAAGATTTTCCTGGTATTATGGAGTTATTAAAACACGATAAGAAAAATGTAAACGGTCAAGTAAACTTTGTGTTACTAAATGATTACGAAGATTATCAACTCGATTGTAAAGTTTCTAATGAACTTATTATGAGTAGTATGGAATTTTATAATATTTAAAAAATTAAAACTCTAAATTCTCTAATAGAAAGTTCTGAAAAGCATTCAAAAAGTCTTTTCAAATAATCATAATTGCGCTTTAAAATAAACTTAAAACTCTCGCTTCCCAAACTCACTATCAATAAATTTTGATTTGTCTTTAGCTGCATTAAAGTTGTATGACAGGTTAAGACTTATCATATCTACTTCATACACATAATTTGTAGTGGTATAGAATTCGTTGGCCCTAGAGGTTGTTATTCTTTGTTCATTCGTTTTCAACAAACCAAGATCTATATTTTGCCACTGTAATGTAGCCGTTAAACGGTTGTCTATAAAAGATTTTCTAAAAGTTAAATTTGGGGAATAAAAACGAGAATCTTCTCCCATTGCTGTATTTCTATCTGATAAATAATTAAATGTAAATTGCACCGAAGCATTCTCCCAAAAATTATAGGTAGAGTTTAGATTGAAAGAATAAATTGTTGACTCTGATTCAATATCGTAAGTTCTCTCAACACCGTCTCGGTGTCTAAAATTTAATAATCCATCAATTGTATAATTATAAATATTTACCCCTAAAAAATTTGTCCATTTTTTTGAAGGTTTTATCGTTGCTCCAATCTCTAGTCCTACTGAATTACTCTTGCCCACATTAGAATATACTCTATTGATAATACTGTCTATCACTACACCATTGGCTTTATAAGCCAAGGTGTTTACTCGGTTAATAACATTGTCTATATGTCTAAAATACGCGGTTGCATACACAGAGTTTCCTTGTTTAAGTTTCTTCGTAACCCCAAACTCTAGTAGATCTATAAATTCTGGCAATAAAGTATTGTCTCCTTGTTCAAAAACCTCAGAATGTTCACGTTCAGCAAAACTATTCATTTTGAAAGTCGTCGTTCGTTCTACTCGTTTACTATAAGCGGTTTTAATATTCGTTTTATCATCAATTTTATATTGTAAAGACGCTGAAGGAAATAATTTTACAAAATCATACTTGTATATATTTTCTGAAGTTTCACTTTGTAAAGCCTCTTTATACGTTCTATCCAGAGACTCTAATCGCACTCCTGCATTATAATTCCATGAGTCTTTAGCACCTGTAAGTTGAACATAACTTGCATGAATAACTCTTTCTAGGCTGACATCACTTGAAAATTCTGGAACTAAGAAACCATCTCGCTGATAAATAAAATTTCCAGTATGATCTAAATCACGATATTGATATCCTATTTCTAGAGTCCCGAACGAAAGAGGTTTCGATTGATAATCAATATTAAAACGAGTTCCATATAAGGGGTTGTCATTGGTATTAAACTCTTTTTGATAAATAATAGAATTGTCTGGAAAACCAACATTGTCATTTTCCGTAGGACCTCCTAAAAATGTATATTCATATAAAATTGACGCAGAAATTTTTGATGTATTATCAAATTGATGCGAATAATCAAGACTCCCTAGAGCAAAATCTCCTTTTCGAACTCTTAAATTATGATTGAAATATCTAAACTCAAACAAACGATTGTTACTTCCAATAGGAGAAACTGCAGAATTAGTGTATACAATATCTGCCAACCGCTCTTTTGTTCGTTTACCTCCGAAAAAACCTAAGGAAAAAGTATTGGAATCATTAGGAGTATAATCCAACTGAAACCTCCCGTTATAATTAGTTTCATCAAAGCTACGTTCACCATCTGAAGGCAAAAAACTCGTTTTATTTTCAGCAAAATTCATCACAAACATATCCCCTTCTCTTCTCCCTGTTTTATCATTACGCTGGTAACTTGCTCCTATCGAAATATTCCAATTCTTTGATCTTTTGTTGATGGTCGCATCAATACCATATCTTTTTGCGGCAACTTGTGTTTCATAGCCTTCAATTGATGGGAATCCTCCACGCATATTCATTTGAAAAAAAGTTCCATTAACTGCTCCTTTTTTTGAGATAATATTCAAAATACCTGCTTTTCCTTCGGGGTCGTATTTAGCAGAAGGCGCAGTAATTAACTCAACACTTTCAATAGCATTTGCTGGTAATTGAGCTAAAATTGATGTAGGATCTCCTTGTGTTGGTGTTCCATCAATTAAAATAGTAAAGCCTTTACTTCCTCTGACACTAATTTCCCCCATACCATTTATCGTTACAGAAGGTAAATTCTTAACAACATCAACAGCATTTCCTCCAACAGAACTTTGATATTTTTTCGCATCAAATACTTGTCTATCAATTTTATGTGATACAGTTTGTTTTTCTGATTTAACAATTACTTCATTCAATTGATTTCCAGAACCTAAGGCTAATTTTAAAACTCCTAAATCCTTTTTCTCTTGCTTTTTATTGACTAGGATAAATTCAACAGTTTTAATTTCATATCCAATGAAAGAAGCTTCTAAATAATAGGATCCGGGTTTTATTTTAGAAATCAAAAAACGGCCATTTTTATCAGTAAGTACTCCCGTTACAAGTACTTTATCATATGTTTGATACAAAGCTACAGTTGCATATTCTAAAGGATAGTTATCTTCAGTAGCTATAATTTTTCCGGTTAATTGAGCAGTTGTAATCTGAATTGTTATTAGAAAAAATAATACAAAAAATAGTTCTTTTAATTTCATAAAATGAGATTGAAATAATTATTAAACAGGACAAAATAGAATAAGATTTGACTTTAAAAATACTTTAAAAAAAAATCCTTCAAATTGAAGGATTTTTTTTGGTAGGTAATTAATTACCTATTATGTTTTCTTAACTTTTACAGCGTTCATTCCTCGCATACCTCTTTCTAATTCAAAAGAAACCTTGTCATTTTCAGCAATTTCGTCAATTAAACCACTAACATGCGTAAAATATTTTTCATTATTTTCTGTGTCGATTATAAATCCAAAACCTTTCGAGGTATCAAAGAATGAAACCTTTCCTTTTCTAACAGGATCTTCTTCTGGTAAATCTTCTTTTTTGGTCACAGAAATTTGAATATCTTCCAATTCATATTCAACTTTTAAATCTGGATCTGGAGGAGTATCAGTTAAATTTCCATTATGATCTACATAGGCAAACTGAATACCTGCTGATCCATTCTCTTCTTTTTCGGCCTTTCTAGCCTCCATTTTTTTCTGTTTATCCAAACGTTTTTTTAAACGTTTTTTTTCTTTTTCACTTTTACTAAATGTTTGTTGCGATTTGGCCATTAAAAATAAAGAGTTTTAAAGTTATTGTTTCTGATAAGATAAATACCTAACTAAAAATTAAAAATCAAACTAGGGATAACTAGAACAATGACTAGAGTGTATTCTGTCTTATAAAGCAAAGATAGTATTTATTCAGGAATTATACTTCATTGAAATAGTGTAGATTTAAAAAAGTAATAAAAGTTTTATATACTTTTCATTTTTACTTACTTTTATTCAAAGAAAGCAGCAATAAATTCTGCTACACAGGCAGGTTTCTCTTGTCCTTTAATTTCAATAACACAAGAAAAGGTAACTTTCACTCCCTTGTTAGAAATATCATCTATCTCTTTAACAACTGCAATCATTCTTAACGCACTATTTACAGGAACTGGATTTGTAAAACGAACTTTATTCAATCCATAGTTCAGTCCCATTTTCACACTTTTTATGGAGAAAGATGCTTCTAATAATTTGGAAATCATTGATACAGACATAAATCCATGAGCAATAGTACTTTTAAAAGGACTCTCCTTCTCCGCTCTCTTTTCATCAACATGAATCCATTGTTTGTCTAAAGTGGCATTTGCAAAATCATTAATCATTTGCTGACTGATAGTATACCATTCTCCTATTGGTAGTTGTTTACCGATCATTAGTTTAAACTCTTCAAAATTTTTAAATTCTAATGGTTTCATCTCTTCGTTTTTGTAAATAAATCGTCTTTAATTCTAGGTAGTTGTAACTGAAATTTTATGGCAATCACTCTAATAATAACAATTACAAAAGCAGAAGTAATAAAAATAAGGTTTTGAGAGATATTAAAATAACTCAATAATAAATATGAAAATCCACCTACCAAACAGGCTGAAGCATATATTTCTTTCTCAAAAATTAGTGGAATTTTATTTGTTAAAACATCGCGCAATACACCACCAAAAACTGCAGAGATCATTCCCATAATGAGAGCTATAAATGGGTTTAAATGAAGTGTCAAGCCTTTTTCCAAGCCCAATAATGTAAAAACACTCAAACCAATAGTATCAAATAAAAACAGGGTTTTGCTTAAATGTGCTATTTTACTCTTAAAAAGAAAAGTAAAAACAACAGCTATAAAAATTGTGTATAAATAATTTAAATCTCCTATCCAATTAATTGGATGAGCATCAATTAAGACATCACGGAGCATTCCTCCTCCAACAGCAGTGACAAAAGCGATGATAATAACTCCAAATAAATCAAATTTTTTGTCCGAAGCCACCAAAGCCCCACTAATTGCAAAAGCAAAAGTTCCTAAAATATCCAAAATATAAATGAGTTCAATTTATACGGTAACTTCTGTGAATTTAATGTTTAATTCTTTTTGGATTTCATGAATTTTCTCTAATTCTGATGGCAAAATAAAAGCGATTGAAATTCCAGTTTTTCCAGCTCTAGCAGTTCTTCCACTTCGATGTGTGTAATACTCTAATTGTTCAGGTAATTGATGATGAATTACGAACTCTAACCCTCTTACATCAATTCCACGCGCAGACACATCGGTAGATACTAAATATTGTAAATTTTCTTTCTTAAAGGCGCGCATTACTTTATCACGTTCTTTTTGTTGCATATTCCCTTCCAAAGCTGCGGTAGAAAATCCTTCTTCAATTAAATACGTTGCTAAATTCTGAGCACCCGCTTTTGTTCTACAAAAGATAATTCCTCTTTCTGCTTGTCTCTTCTCTAAAAACGAAACAATATCATTTGTCTTTTCTTTTAGGGTTGTTTTTGTAAAGTGATGACGAATATTTGAGTTGACCAAAGAATTTTTATTTATTTCTACTCTAGGAGCGTTGGCATTCATATAGGTCTTAACAATCCTTTTAATTTCTTCAGGCATGGTAGCAGAGAACAACCATGTTTTTCTATCTGTTTTTGTGGTAAATTTTAATATTCTATTTAGATCTTGTTTAAAACCCATGCTCAGCATTTCATCAGCTTCGTCTAAAATAACAGTTTTAACCTGACTAATATCAACACTTCCACGTTCAATTAAATCGATTAACCTCCCTGGTGTTGCTACAACGATATGCGTAGTTCTTTTAAGATTATTCATCTGACGGTCTATCTTTTCTCCACCAAAAACAGCCTCAACAAAAATTTTATCTTCCCTAAACTTCGTGAATTTAAATAATTGTTTTTTAATTTGCTGAACGAGCTCTCTAGTAGGCGATAGAATTAATGCTTGTATATGATCAGAGCTAGCATCAATATGGTGTAAAACTGGCAAGCCAAAGGCTGCTGTTTTACCAGTTCCTGTTTGTGCTAAACCGATAAAATCTGTTGCAGATTTCAATAGAACAGGAATGGTTTTCTCTTGAATCTCTGAAGGGTCAGAAATTCCTAATTCTTTTATTGCTTTTATGTAATCGTTGTGAATTCCTAAGGAAGAAAAAGTTGACATTTTGGATCTAAATTTTATGCAAAGATACTTTTATTTAGGAGCTTGTAATACTTTTAAAACATTTTCTCTAATTCTTGAAGGCTTATGGGTTATTGCGTCTAACATTGCCCAAGTTGTTTTTGCTTTCACTAACAAAACATCGTTTTTATAAAACTCCATAAAACGAACAGAGGTAACCCCTTTGGTCTCTCCTACCCATGTTTTTACAATAATTTCATCCCCTAAAATTGCTTGTTTTAAATAGTCGATTTCATGTCTAACCACCACCCAAACATATTGAGGAAGAGGAGTGTCTTTTGTTAAATGAGCCCAATGATTTGTGGCAATTTTATCCATCCATTTAACATAAACTAAATTATTTACATGGTGTAAAAGATCTAGGTCTTCTGGAGAAACTGTAATCGTAAGTGTATATACGTTTTTCATTTAGTGAATTTCCACAAAAATAAAATTTTTAATATCCACCTAGTAAGTATTCCCTATTAATTTACATAAAATTTCTTATTTATGATGATATTTGCAGAATCTTATGACAAATTTAGCAAACGATTTAGGGACCCAAAAAATTAATAAATTATTAATAAAACAAGCCGTTCCGGCTACCATTGGAATTCTTGTAATGTCTTTAAACATGATTGTCGACACCATTTTTGTGGGACAATGGATTGGTGTTTTGGCCATTGCAGCAATTACAGTTATACTTCCAATAGCTTTCTTAATTTCCTCCATTGGAATGGGAATTGGAATTGGAGGTAGCTCGATTATATCAAGGGCTCTGGGGGCTAATAATACTGAAAAAGCATTTCTTACTTTTGGCAATCAAATTTCATTGACTGTAATTTTAGCGATACTATTTGTAACAATTGGGAATGTTTATAGTGTACCAATTCTAAATCTATTTGGAGCAAAAGGAGCTATTTTACCCATAGCTTCAGAATATTTTAATATTATCATTTATGGAGTTCCTTTTTTAGCTTTTGCAATGATGGGAAACCCTACAATAAGGGCTGAAGGAAAACCAAAGTTTGCAATGTATGCCATGATGGTTCCTGCTGTTTTAAATATTTTATTAGATATTTTATTTATTAAAATTTTTGATTGGGGTATGTGGGGTGCAGGTTTGGCAACCTCAATAGCTTATGCAAGTTGTGGTTTATACATCTTATATTTCTTTTTATCTTCTAAAAGTGAATTAAAGATTATTCCAAAAAACTTTAAATTAAATTTTAAAATTGTTCTTGAAATTTTTCAATTAGGAGGAGTATCTATTGTTAGACAAGGTGCAATAAGTATTTTAATGATTGTTTTGAATTTTTCACTTTTTAAATATGGTGGAGAAATAGCCATTGCTATTTTTGGCATCATCAATAGAGTTCTAATGTTTGCATATTCTCCAATTATAGGAATTAGTCAAGGTTTTTTACCCGTTGCCGGATTTAATATTGGAGCAAATAAAAATAAGAGAGTTCAACAAACAATTAAAAAATCTATTTGGTTTGGTACTATCATTGGAACTCTTGTATTTATTGGGATTTTTCTTTTTAGAGAAGAGCTTATCTGGATTTTTACAAACGATACAACTTTGCTGGACAAAACACCAAATGCTATGTTTATTGTCTTTTTAGCAACCCCTATCATTACAATGCAATTGATTGGATCTGCCTATTTTCAGGCGGCAGGAAAAGCACTTCCTGCATTATTTTTAACCCTTTTAAAACAGGGTATATTCTTAATACCCTTAGCATATTTACTACCTAAATATTATGGTATAGAGGGCGTTTGGTGGTCTTTCCCTATTTCAGATTTATTGTCAACAACAATTACTGTTTTGGTGTTAAAACGTGAAATTGATAAAAATCTTAGATAAGTTGTTCACCATTTAAATTTGTGGTTAAAATATCGCTGAATAAATTAAAAAAAGGGCGTAAATTTTCTAAGATATTACATAAACACCTTTCCGATACTATTTCTATTTATATTAATTGTTGCAATTTTTGTATTTCTATTTTCACATCCTTACACTGTAATTTTTTTTTCAATACAACAATCTGAGCAAAAATCTTGTTAAATTCTTTTTTAGTAAGTTTTTTAGATTCTTTCATTTAACTATGATTCAAAAAGGTTTCTAACGTAGTTATAAACATTTAAAACTTCTCCCTTCATTTCATCAGCTTTCTTTTTATTTTTTGAGTTTAAAATTAATTTAAATCTGATATTATCTTCATTTTGAATTAATATGATTTCAAAAAAACCATGTGGAAAATAAACTTTTAAACCAGAATGACTTGGATTATCCATTTGGTATAAATCAAATCTTCCCATTAATATATTTAAATACTTGAAGTAAATACTCATATTACTAAAACTTAAATAGTCCTCAAAAATAAAATATGGAGGTTTATGTATAAAAACATTATTATTCATTTTAATTATATCTCACTTTTCATCAATAAATCCATCTAACAAACGCTTCCATCGCGGCATATCTTGCCATACCCATATCATGATACAAATCAGATGTTTCTTTATTTCTTTCTTCTGCTCTCTGCCAAAATTCTCTTGCATCACCACCCTGGAAGACAACACCATCTTTTTGGGATTGGTGTTTAAAAATACCATACCTTTTTTCAATAACTTGATCAGGACTCATAGGAACTACCATTTCTATTTCGTCAGCATTCCATTCTTGCCAAGCTCCTCTATACAACCATACCCAGCAATCTTTCATGAATTTTTTAGATTTCAACTTTTTTACAGATTCAAAAATCACATCTAAACATACTTTATGGGTTCCGTGTGGATCTGCTAAATCTCCTGCTGCATAGATTTGGTGGGGCTTAACTTGTTCAATTAAATCCATAGTTAATTGAATGTCTTGTTCTCCAATAGGTTTTTTTTCGATCTTACCTGTCTCATAAAATGGTAATTCCATAAAATGAATCTGCTCTTCTTTTAATCCTACATATTGAGCGGTTGCTCTTGCCTCTCCTTTTCTTATCAATCCCTTGATAGATCTAATTTCCGTAGTATCGCTTTCACTATCTTTCTTATTATTTAAAAATTTGACAGCACCTTTATATATGTCTAATGCTTCGTCACTTCTAATTCCAAACTTATCATTATAATCACACACAAAATTGGCATACCGCAAAGCTTCACTATCCGTTACTGCTATATTACCAGAAGTTTGGTATGCTACATGAACTTCATGACCTTGTTCTTGTAAACGAATAAAGGTTCCTCCCATACTAATGATATCATCATCAGGATGAGGACTAAAAATCAATACTCTTTTTTTAGCAGGTTCGGCTCTCTCTGGTCTTTTACTGTCATCTGCATTTGGTTTTCCACCTGGCCAACCTGTAATGGTGTTTTGTAGATCTTTAAATATTTTGATATTCATATCATATGCTGGTCCTAAATCAGCTAATAATTCACTCAATCCATTCTCTATATAATCAGTATCTGTTAAAGTTAAAATAGGTTTTGAAACTTTTTGTGCCAATCCTAATACTGCTTTACGAATCATTTTATCATTCCATTCAATTTTCTCTACCAACCAAGGTGTTTTTACACGTGTTAGTTTTGAAGAAGCTTCTTTATCCAATATAAACGTCGCATTGTTGTGCTCCTGTAAAAATGAAGCTGGTACTTGATTGGTTACAGGCCCTTCAACTGATTGTTGAATAATATTTGATTTTCCTTCTCCCCAAGCAAATAAGATGACCCTTTTAGCTTCCATTATCTTTTTTACACCCAATGTAATTGCTGTACGTGGTGTATTGCTCAATCCTAGAAAATCAATACTCGCTGCTACTCTAGTAATATGGTCTAATGCTACTAGTCTTGTTTTTGAATTTTGCAATGATCCAGACTCGTTAAAACCTATATGACCATTTCTTCCAATTCCTAATATCTGAAGATCTATTCCTCCTAACGCTTTTATTTTAGCTTCGTAATTAGCACAATAATCTGCAATTTCTTCTTTTGATAACGTTCCGTCTGGAATATGATAGTTTTCTGGAAAGATATCAATTTGATCAAACAACAGTTCTTTCATAAACCGAACATAACTATTGATTGAATTTGGTTGCATTGGATAGTATTCATCCAAATTAAACGTAATTACATTTTTAAAACTTAAACCTTCTTCTTTGTGTAATCGTACTAATTCAGCATACAATCCTTTTGGTGAAGATCCTGTGGCCAACCCTAAAACACATGGTTGTTTTTGAACTTGCTTTGCTCTTATTAAATTTGCTATTTCTCTCGCAACTGCATATGAAGCCGAAATCGAATGGTCATAAATAACCGTTTCTATATTTTCAAATCGCTTTTCAAAGCCAGTAGCTTTATCTATATTGCTTTTTAACATTTTTCCTTATTTTTTTGTTTCTATGATTTCTTCTTTCCCAATTTGTGCCCTGATAATGCAAAATATAAGATAATAGTATAACAAGGAATTAATATCCAATAACTACTTGTTGAACTAGATGCTAAAGCACCTGCTTCATTTACTCCTTGTACTATTAATTCTTCCTTTCTAGAATCAACTAATCTTCCATACAATGGCGGAATAATTGCTCCTCCAGAAATGGCCATTATTAATAAGGCAGATGCTTTTTTTGTAAATTTTCCTAAACCATTTAATGTTAATGGCCAAACTGCTGGCCAAACTAATGCGTTTGCGATTCCTAATGCAGCTACAAATAATACCGATGTAAATCCAGTAGTTAACAAAATACATGCACTAAAAACTATTCCCAATGCGGCGCTAATTTTTAAAGCTGTTCCTTGATTTATATATTTTGGAATTAAGAAAACCCCTATAGCATAAGTAGCAACCATAGCCATTAAAGTTAGCGTAGTAAAGAATTTTGCTTTTTCGGCAGTAAAACCAAGAGAAATACCATAAGCTATAATTGTATCTCCGGCTATTACCTCCGCTCCTACATAAACAAATAATGTTAATACACCCAACCATAAATGTGGAAACTGAAAAATGTTTGTTTTAGTATTTTTTCCAGTACTATTCTCTTCAATTGGAGCCGCTTCAACATCTGGAAGTGGTGCTTTTCTAATTAATATACCTAAAACAAATAGCACAACTGCCATAACTAAATAAGGTGTAAACACACTATCTGCCATTGTATCTAATAATTGATTTTTTTCTTCTCTAGATACTGAACCTAATTTATTTTTTACCTCGTCAATTCCTGATAATAATAATGCCCCAAAAATTAAAGAACCAAGAGCTCCAGCTGTTTTATTTGCAATTCCCATAATTGCAATACGTTTTGCTCCACTTTCAATAGGTCCAAGAATTGTTATATAAGGATTGGCCGCCGTTTGTAGTATCGTCATACCCATACCTTGAATAAAAATGGCTAATAAAAAAACCCAATAAGTTCTGACTTCGGCCGCTGGTATAAAAATTAAAGCTCCAATACCCATAATAATTAGTCCTAAAGACATTCCTTTTCTGTATCCAATTTTATTCAAAATATATGAGGCTGGCAAAGCCATTACTACAAACGAAATGTAAGAGGCTGAGGCAACTAAATAAGATTGTGCATCAGTTAATTCGTTTATAGTTTTCATAAAAGGAATTAAGGCACCGTTTATCCAGGTTACAAATCCAAATATGAAAAATAAACCTGCAATTATTATAATCGCAATTAAAGTATTTGATTTTTTCACTATCATTAGTTAATGAGTTTAAATTTTATTTTAATATGATTTTTTCGACATGAATCTTTCTGTTTTGAAATATTTTAACAAAGTAAACTCCTGATATAAAGTCCAATGTGAGTGAATAATCACTTAGATCGTGAGTAAAATCTGTCTGTAAAATTTGACCTTGAATATTATAGACTTCAATTCTAGAATCAACATGCCTCTTCAGTTTTGTGGTTTTAATTTTTACATCTTTACCACGCATAACAGGGTTTGGAAATATATAAATCTGATTATCACTTTTGATTGAATTATTTGAAGACAGATTTTGTTTTGGCAAATAATGAGCTCCTAAATCTTCCCAACTAGAATTTACTGAATTGTTATAATTATTTAGTGACCAAATGTCTCCTGTATTAATATCTGCTATATACAAATCGTATCCACCATACCCGCCGCTTTTAGAACTTGAAATCACAGCGTAATCTAAACCAACAGGTGTGGCATCGGAAAAATTAGCATTTGATTGATTAAATGGTAAATAAATAGATGAATCAGAAGAATAATACTTTAAATATATTTGATCATTTAAATTACTAGAACTTACCCAACCAGTGTAAAAGAACGATTCATTATCTCTGGTAATTGGATAGTATTCTTGATAATTGGATTGAGCAACTAGGGCTTGACTATTAGCACCATCAGCATCCATAATATAAACATCGGATCCTGCACCGGCACCCGGCGCATATAAAACCTTGCTTCCATCTGAGGTGTAATATGGCATTGATTCCTCTACGCCGGGGGTATTTGTAAGAGTAGCAATAATATTTCCTTCAAGATCCATTGTTACAATATCTCCGTTCTTTTTAAAAACAATGGTTTTACCATCTGGAGAAAACTTTGGATCTTCTTCTCTGTCTGTACTAAATGGCCCTGTAAGATTTACAGGTTCTTCATCTCCAATGGTCCAAAGAAATATGTCCCAATCTTGAAGCCACCCGTCTTCATCTGCCATAAAAACAATCTTTGTTCCATCTGGTGAAAACATACCGTTTATTGCATGACTTACACTCCATCCTGAGCTAATATTTGTAACTGAATTATCGGATAAATCTAGAATAAACAATTCACCATCCCAATTATCGTAACTAGAATAGGAGTGGTACAAAATTTTTCCATTTAAAGCGGGAGCATTCTGTGCATATATATGTGTATTAAGCAATAATGCTATAATAGCTAGATAAATGTTTTTCATGTTTATTGTTATT
>Ga0115563_1000282_pt1 | contig 41086 bp, 41 predicted proteins | sample COGITO_mtgs_1105_2_FD_87198 | JGI IMG/M metagenome (GOLD analysis project Ga0115563, IMG submission 87198) | Pelagic marine microbial communities from North Sea - COGITO_mtgs_110519 | ecosystem: Environmental > Aquatic > Marine > Epipelagic | place: Germany:Helgoland, sampling site Kabeltonne...
ACTTTGGCTTCAAGACAATCGGCACAACCACTTACAAGAAAACGGCGCTGTAGCGCCGTCACTGACCTAAGCCGGAGGAACAATGGCGCTTCGTGACCAAATCCGCATCATGGTAGTCGACGACATGTCGACAAGCCGTGGTATTATTACACAAACACTCGACGGGTTCGGTGTGCGGCACGTGTCGACCGCAGAAGACGGGCAGCATGCGTTGCAGGCTTTGGCACGCTCGCCGGTTCATCTGGTTATTTCGGATTATAATATGCCAAACATGGACGGGCTGAAACTGCTGCACAATTTACGGACTGGCGCGAAAACCAAAGGTATCGGTTTCATTCTAATTACGGGACGTGCTGAACAACAGATCATCGACTATGGGCGCAAATTGGGTATGAACAATTACCTGAAAAAGCCGTTCGAAGCCGCGGATTTACGCAAGTGCATCGAAACTGTTGTCGGTCCCTTGTAATGCATCCAGCGGTTCAGGGGGAGGCAGACGACGCGCATATCCAAATCAATATTGCCAATCATCTGGTTCGCCTAGCAAATGATGTTGCCAAAGTTGGGACTGTAGTTTCCGAACTGACGCGTAAGATGCCAGCCGCACTTACCCCTGATGCAATTTTGAATTTGCAAAGGCTGGACAGCGTTCAACAGTCTTTGCACGATGTTGCGCTATTGAGCGCAGCAATGGCGCTTACCGGGAATGATCGCGCGCGCGCACTGGCGGATCTGAAACTATCTGACACGCGCACTCTTCTAGAGGATGCGGAGCCGGGTAACTCGCTGCACTCAAGGTCGGTGGAATTGTTCTAGTTGATCAGTTGGAAATACGCGAATGCGCCTCAGAACAGTTCGACACCTGCGCCGATATGAGGTGCGGGGACTGTTTCAACCAGCCGGACGCGAGCATCTGTCAGTTTTTGCAAGGCGCGTCCTGTGGCCGGCCAAAACCTGACGTTGCGCGCACGCGTTCCACCCAAAGAGGCATGAGACAGAGGAATGCCCTCCTTGGATAGAAAGCATGTGGTGAATTCCGCATTTTGTTTTCCGATATCAGATAATCCCGAAAGCATTCGTGCACCGCCAAACGCTTTGGCATGTAGTCGGTTGCGTTGTGCGCCCAGCTTAATCAGGCTGTTAATCAAAACTTCCATAGCGTTGATGCCCAAAAGTGCACGTGTCTGATCGTCAGAATTGTTTTGTGCCAGCAGAATGTGGTTCATCCCCCCGACACCTGCATGCGGATCCCATAGACAGCAAGACACACACGATCCCAGCAACGTGGAGATGATACATGTCGGATCCGTTCCCGTTGCAAACTCACCTTGGGTGATGTGTATGCGCGTGTGCATCAACGCGTCCTCGCATGTTCAAAACCGCCGCGCATCCGGGACAACAGTGTCGCGGCAATCTGATCAATGGGCGCGTCATCCTCGGATGCACTAAGGGCGCGGGCCGCACCCGGCATGCCGTGAACAACGCAGGTTTCTTGAGATTGACCGATGGTGCGGGCACCATTTTGGCGCAAGGCAAGCATCCCTTTGGCCCCGTCATTGCCGAGGCCTGTCAAAATCATTGCGCCCACTTGCTGCGCCCATGGAACTGCCGAGTGAAATAGAACATCGACCGATGGGCAATAGGTTTGATCAGCGTGTTGCGCGACTTCCTGGATGTGCCACGCACCACTGCGCCAAGCGACACACGTTTGGCGTCCTTGCGATGGTGCCAGCCTGACGCAACCGGGGTCCAGCCGCATACCATCGACTGAAATTCCGACGTCATACGCTTCGAGCGTGTCGAGCCGTTTGGCAAAGCTGGATAAGAACTTGTGCGGCATGTGCTGTGCAATGACGATCGGCGGAATGTCAGCACCTTTCAAGCTCGCCAGCATCGTTTCGATCGCATCCACGCCGCCAGTGGACGCTCCGACCAGCAACACTTGATTTACCCGCCCATTGCGTTCGACGGGTGGTACCAAAGGGTCGCATGCGGCGCAGAATATGCTCTCGCACAACGCGGCCATGCTGGAAAATGTCGATGCCTGCGGTTTCGCAACACAGGCGACTGCCCCAATGTCCAATGCCTGTTGCGCACAGACGCTGCCGTTTTGCACAGAACTGGCAAGCATGACGACAGGCATCGGATGCAACCGCATCAAGTGGGCTAAAAATTCCAACCCGTTCATTCCGGGCATTTCGATATCGAGGGTCAGGACATCCGGTTGGGTCGCCTTTATCACCTCGCGTGCCTCTTGTGCGTTCCCGGCCATCCCAACGATGTTCAGGCGCGGGTCCTTGGCGATGACGCTGTTCAGCCAGCGCCGCATCGTAAGGGAATCGTCCACAATCACGACTTTGAACGGCCTGTGCATGTCACGGCCCGCTCTTACAAATCAACGGGTTGAACGCTGCCCAACCATCACCTCCGCTATCGCTTTCGCGCGCGTGTTGTCTGGCGTTATAAAGGTGCTGTGGGCGTATCATGCTGGGCGGAATCCGGTTAGTCTTGAATTACCCCGCTCTACTGCCACGCAAGCATGAAGGCCGCATTAACGGGTCCGCCGTGATTTGCCCGAAACGCCGCCCACTGCCGCCGCGGGTCAGTACCGATTATTCATTGCCGGAAAGAGCGCCACCAATAGACTGATCAAAAAGGCAGAGCTGATGCCAAACGTCAGTAACCCTGTAATGGCTGCAAAGGTTCCAAAAATCCGCTCTGTTGGCCCGAGTACAATGTCGCCGTATCCAAGCGTCGTGTACGTCACCATGGAATAGTAAAAACTGGTGTTTAAATCGCTAAAGGCCCCGCTGAGCATGAACGCAAAGGCCCATGTCCAGACCTGCACAGTATGAGCCAGCAGGATCAGCATCACACCGACCCCCAGCAAACCGGCAGTGCGTACCATCACCTTGCTGTCTTCAAGTTTGTGGCCCACCCATTTCATAAATGGCATCGAACCTGCTACGACGCCCACGTGGATCAATGAGCACACAACAAGCAACGCGCTGCCCATGAAAATCTGCATGTTTGGTGTCATGACCGATGCTCCACACGTTGACTTGTACTTTGCTCACATTCAGGATGTACATAATCATATTCAAAAGGAACAGGCACCTCATGAAAACGCTTATACATCTGGCCTGCTGTGCTGGGGTCCTGCTGGCGACGACAGGCGTATCGTTTGCGCAAGACATAGTGCGCCCTGCCAAGGTGTCCGTGGTCCAGGAATCGGAATCGACGATCCGACGTTCCTATCCCGCCATCGTGTTGCCGTCTGTCGAGGTGGATTTGTCGTTTCGCGTCAGTGGCACGGTGATTGATTTGCCTGTCCGCGCCGCCAGATCTGTTACAACTGGTGAGTTGATCGCACAGATTGATCCGCGCGATTTCCAACAGGACGTTGCACAACTGGAAAGCCAGGTAGATCAAGCGGTTGCACAACTGTCTGCTTTAAAATCAGGTGCCCGATCCGAAGAAATTGCAGCGCTTGAGGCGGCGGTTGAATCCGCGCAAGCCCAAGTCGATCAGGCCCGTGAACAGGCCGAGAGGACCCGCGAGTTGACAGACCGTGGCGTGCTTCCTGCGGCCAGAGAGGAACAGGACGACGCGACCTTGCGCGTTGCCGAAGCCAATTTGCTGGCCCAACAGGAGCAATTGGTTATTGGCCGTTCGGGCGGTCGTATCGAAGATGTGCAAGCCTCAGAAGCGGCGTTGCGCGGGTTGCAATCCCAATTGCAGGCGGCACGTGACAGGTTGAATGATGCCACGTTGACGGCCCCGTTCGATGGGATCATCGCGCGCAGAAACATCGACAACTTTGCCAACGTCCAAGCGGGACAAAGCATTGTTCTGCTGCAAAACATTGCCAACGTGCATTTGGCCTTTGACGTTCCCGGCGCAGACGTGACGTCGATGTCGGCCAATGGACAAGATAAGATCATGACTGACGTCATCTTTGATGCGTTGCCGGATCAGGTGTTCACGGGACAAGTCGTGGAGTTTTCGGTTCAGGCCGATGCCGCCACACAAACATATCGTGGCCGTGTCAGCGTCACGCAACCCAAGGGGTCCAACATCCTGCCCGGCATGGTCGGCCGCGTCATTGCCTCTGCCCCCGGCGAGACCGCAAGATTGAGCATTCCGCTCACTGCCGTCGCCTCAGAACCGGATGGCACACCTTATGTATGGCTGGTGGATGCGGACAACACAGTCTCCAGCCGGATCGTGGAACTGGGTGAAGCATTCGGCAGTCACGTGGTCGTCACTGACGGTTTGGCCAAAGGCGACGTCGTCGTTTCAGCGGGTGTCAGTCACATATTGGACGGTATGACGATCCGCCCGATCACGCGCGTCGGAGAATAGATAATGGATCTGGCCCGTTTCGCCATCGAAAAGCGTCTGGTGTCCGCCATCGCGACGCTTCTTATTCTTGTTTCTGGCTATTTTGCGTACACCGCACTGCCCCGGTTTGAAGATCCCGAATTCATCATCCGCCAAGCGCAGATCATCACGCCCTACCCCGGTGCCAGCGCCGAAGAGGTCGCAGCGGAAGTGACTGATGTGATCGAAAACGCCTTGCAGCAGTTGCAGGGTGTCAAAGAGGTCACATCGGAGTCCTCTCCGGGGTTGAGTACGGTCAAAGTGGAATTCACGATCAAATCCAGCCGAGAATACCCTGAGCTGTACCAACGTTTCGCACAAATGCGGGCAAAAGTTGACGATGCGCAATCGTTGCTTCCCCCAAGCGCTCTGTCCAGCCAAGTGTTTGATGATTTTGGTGATGTTTACGCGCTCTATTTCGCGGTGGTCGGCGAAGGGTATACCCTGCCAGAACTATATGAATACGCCAAGGAATTGCAGCGCGCCCTTGTTACGGTCGATGGTGTCTCCAAAGTCGTTCTGAATGGTGTTCAGGATAGGGTCATATATGTCGAATATGCATCGGCCCGGCTGATAGAGCTGGGTCTTTCACCGGATCAGATCGCGCAAATCCTTGAAGGGCAAAATCAGGTGCGCCCAGCTGGGTCGATCCAGGCGGGTCAAACACGTTTGACCGTCCGCCCGGTCAGTGCGCTTGCCTCAACCGAGGCGATCGGGAACCTGCTGATCACGCACCCGGAAAACGGCGTATCCTACCGGCTGGGGGACATCGCAACCATTTTTGAGGGCTTGGTCGAGCCATCAGCAGAATTGCTGTACCGCGATGCACAACCTGCCATCGGCCTTGGCATTTCAAACATGCTGGGCGGCAACGTCGTCAACACAGGTGTGGCCGTCAAAGAACGGATGGACGCATTGATTGGCGAGCGCCCGATTGGGATCGAAATCCTCCCGATTTCGGATCAGTCGGTGACGGTGAAGGCGTCAGTTAACGATTTCGTACTGAACGTCGCACTTGCGCTGGCGATCGTCGTGGGCACGTTGCTGATCTTTATGGGGTTGCGTTCCGGCATCTTGATGGGTGGCATCCTGTTGGTGACCGTCGCGGGCACCTTGTTTGGCATGTATCTTTATGGGTTGGACATGCAGCGCATTTCGCTGGGCGCATTGATTATCGCGTTGGGCATGCTGGTCGATAACGCCATCGTTGTGGTCGAAGGCACTCTTGTGCGTGTTCAAAAGGGTGAAAGCCCGGCAGCGGCCTCTATAAAAGTGGTGAACCAGACCAAGTGGCCCCTGCTGGGCGGAACAATTGTCGGCATCCTCGCCTTTTCGCCCATCGGGTTCTCGCCCGATAATACAGGCGAATACGCAGGCAGCCTGTTCTGGACCATTGGCATTTCATTGCTGTTTTCATGGTTGGTGGCGATTTGGCTTACCCCGTATTTTTGCACGCTCCTGCTCAAGCCCGGCAAAGAAGTGGAAAAACCGGAAAACGTGGCACTTCGCGGGTATCGCACTGTGCTAAAGCGCGCCATTGCCGCGCGCTACGTGACTGTTGCGGTTGTCTGTGTGCTGTTTGCGTCCGCGATTGCGATGTTCAGCCAAGTGCCATCCGGGTTTTTTCCCACATCAACCCGTGCGCAATTCGTCATTGATTATTTCCTGCCGCAAGGAACGGATATTTCGCAAACCCAAGCCGACATACTGGAAATTGATGCGCACGTACGCTCTCTGCCCGGTGTGACGGGGACAAATACGATTGTCGGGGGCGGACACCTGCGGTTCATGTTGATCTATGAAGGCGAAAACAGGAATTCCGCCTATGGGCAAATCCTTGTCGATGTCGAAGACTTTGGCCAGATCGACGGTCTGCGTGTCGAACTGCAGAATTGGTTGGACGAGACCTATCCACAAGCCAGCGCCAAGGCGTGGAAATTCGTGCTCGGCCCCGGTGGTGGTTCCAAGATCGAGGCGCGTTTTTATGGCACGGACGCGGCACAGCTGCGTGCGCTGGCGGTCGAGGCCAAGACCATTATGGCCGACGCGGGTGCCATCGCCGTCAAAGACAACTGGCGTGAGCAAGTCCAAGTCATTCGCCCCGTCGTAGACACAGAAAACGCGCGTCGCTTGGGGCTGACCCAAAGTGATATATCCGGTGCCATCAACACCCATCTGATTGGATCAAAGCTGGGCGTGTACCGCGAGCGGGACGAACTGCTTGACGTCATCATGCGCCCGGTTGCCTCTGAACGTGACGACGTGGCCAGCCTGCAGGACGTGCAGGTCTATAGCCAGGTCGTCGGCGGTTACATCCCGATCAGTCAGGTGGTGGATCGTTTCGATATCGTGTTCGAGGCGGGACGGCTGAACAAGGTGGATCGTCAGCTGGCAATCACGGCACAAGGTGACAATGCGCCCGGCGTTCTGTCTGGTGATCTGTTTGATGCCGTGCGTGGACCGATCGAGGATATCGCCCTGCCCTCGGGATATTCAATGGAATGGAAGGGTGAGTTCGGAAACTCTCAAGAGGCAAACGAAGGACTTGCGTCAACCATGCCGCTTGGATTTGGGGCGATGATCATTGTTGTGCTGTTCCTGTTCAACGCCATACGACAGCCTCTGATCATCTGGCTGACCGTGCCCTTGTGTCTGATCGGCGTGATCTGGGGACTGGCAGCTACACAAACCCCGCTGGAATTCATGGCCATCTTGGGTGTGTTATCCCTGACGGGTCTGTTGATCAAAGCGGCCATCGTTTTACTGGATGAAATCGACAGCCAGATCGCGGACGGCGTGCCACGCATGGATGCAATTTTGGATGCTGCCGTTAGCCGTGTGCGCCCCGTTGTGCTGGGCGTTCTGACAACCGTTTTGGGTGTTGTTCCCTTGCTGTGGGACCCCTTCTTTGCGTCGCTTGCCGTTGTGATCATTTGCGGGCTTAGCTTTGCAACCATCCTGACGCTGATCGTGGTGCCTGCCCTTTATGCGATCTTCTTTGGGGTGCGCAGCGACGAGGTTGCGCATGGCTAGCGTTTGATGCGCGTCATCGCGCAATCAAATGCACCGACTTATCAGGCGCAAATCCAAAGACATGCGCCCGCGATATCCCGCTGACACCCGTCAGCCAGAAACAACCGCGCCGTGCTGTTCGCGCAAGATGTTCTTTTGTACCTTGCCCATTGTATTGCGGGGCAGCGCGTCAGTGATGATGTATTGTCGTGGGTGCTTGAACCGCGCAAGGTTCGGCTCGACCTCGGCTGCAATCGCGTCGGTGGACAACGTTGGATCGTCCAGCACAACAGCCGCCAAGACACTTTCGCCAAAGTCAGGATGTGCGACGCCAAACACCGCACTTTCAAGGACCCCGGCCACGTCGTTGATCACGTCCTCGATTTCCTTGGGATAGATGTTGTAACCCCCGGAAATAATGAGATCCTTTTGTCGCCCGACAATGGAAATGCGCCCATCCTCAGACTTCACACCCAAATCGCCCGTGATAAAGAACCCGGTATCGCGCAACTCTTCGGCGGTTTTTTCCGGCATGTTCCAATAGCCTTGGAACACGTTGTCACCGCGCACTTCGATCATGCCGATTTCGCCCGGCGCAACTGGTTTGCCGTTATCCGTGATCTCAACTTCTGTCCCCGGCAGCGCATAGCCCACTGTCCCGGCCAATCGTTCACCAACATACGGGTTCGACGTAATCATGTTGGTTTCGGTCATCCCGTAACGTTCAAGAATGCGGTGGCCTGTCCGACCTTCGAACTCAGTATGGGTTTCGGCCAACAGCGGCGCTGAGCCGGATACGAACAGGCGCATGTTGCCCACCAATTCGCTGTTCAGACGGGCGTCGCCCAAGAGCCGTGTATAAAACGTCGGAACCCCCATAAGCAGGGTTGATGCGGGAAGTTCGCTGACAACTGTATCAATATCAAACGCCGCCATAAAACGAACCTGCGCGCCCGCCAAAAGGGCCGTGTTCATCGCAACGAACAGCCCGTGTGTGTGGAAAATTGGCAGTGCATGGATCAGCCTGTCGGCGCTGGATATCTGCCAAAGATCCGTCAGGCTTTCTGCATTGGACAAGAGGTTCTTGTGCGACAGCATCGCACCTTTGGAGCGACCTGTTGTACCCGATGTATAAAGTAGTGCAGCCAGATCATCCGGGCCGCGCGCCACCGTTGCAAAATGTGTGTCGCACGTGTCGGCCTGTGTGGACAGCGATCCGGTGCCGTCCGTCGCCAGCGTCATGACGCGCACGTCCCCGCCACAGATCTCTGACATCGCGGCCTCGTTTTTTGCATCGCAAACGACCAGCGTCGGGGTGGCGTCGGCGATGAAATAGCTAAGCTCGCTTTGGGTATAGGCCGTGTTCAATGGCAAATAGACCGCCCCGGTTTGAACCGTCGCGCCGTAAAGAGCGATGGTATCCATCAGCTTGGGGGCCTGAACCACGACCCGATCACCGGGTTTCACCCCTGCATTCGTCAACACATGCGCCAGCTGCGCCACCCGGGACACAAAGCTGGCATAGCTGACGTGCGTGCCGTCATCGAGTGTCAGAAACACAGCATCATTTGCGGCATTCGGTTTAATGAGTGCATCGTAAAGAGTATTTGTCACGATGTTGGTTCCTTAGGTTTGGCAGAAAGTGCGGTGGTTGACAGGGCCTGTACAGCCTTGGTCGCAGTGACGACAGATTTCAATGCGAAATCCTCGTGACGCCGTTGCGTTTGGGACAGATCATAAAGGTAATTCACCATCGCCCCGCTGGATTGTGCAAGACCGTTGGTCGAGGTGTCAGCATCCGCATGAATGTCATGGATTTGCGCCCCATTGCCCAAATGAAAGCGCGCAACCGGGTCAATCGGCAGACCATCGTTGCGTTTGGCCAACAACAGATAACGGGCCGCCATTGCACGAATGTCTTGTGGCTCTGCCTGTCTTTCGAGGATCGCAGCGGCAACGTGCCCGTGTTCGGGGTCATCCGTTTGCGTGGCCAGCCAACGGTTCAAACCTGGGATTGGTGACAGCGTGACATAGTTCTGAAGTTGCGGGAACGCGAGCGACAGTTCCGCGACGACCTGCTTGATCAACTGGTTGCCAAAACTGATGCCCGACAACCCCTTTTGACAATTCGAGATCGAATAGAACACAGCAACTTTGGCGTCCTCTGGTTGCAAAGATGTGCGCCCTTCCGAAAGCAGCTTTGTCACCGATCCCGGAATTGTCTCTGTCAGCGCGACCTCAACAAAAATCAGCGGCTCATCCGGCATTGCAGGGTGAAAGAACGCAAAACAGCGTCGATCATCAGGATACAAACGGCGCCGCAGATCATCGAGATCGTTGATCTGGTGGACCGCTTCGTAGGCGACGATCTTGTCGAGAATCCGTGCAGGCGTGTCCCAATCTATCGCCTTGAGCACCAGGAAACCGCGATTGAACCAACTGCGCAGCAGGTGCACGAAATCGTGGTCTGTGCGCGCAAGGTCCGGGTCATCCTTGAGGATGCGCAGCAAATCAACGCGCATCGCGACGATCCCTGCCGTGGCACCCATGGGCTGGTTCAACCGACGCAACAATTCCTGCCGCTTGGGTTCGGCGGCCCGCGACAGCGCGACAAAGGTCTTTGGCGCTTGATCATCGGCATAGGTCTGCGCAAGAGCACTCAAGGCCAGCGCATCAATGTCCAGTTCGTCGTTCAGGAATTTAAAGAACGCGTATTTGTCGTCGTCAGACAGCGATCGATAGCGATCAAACACTGTGGCCGCTAACGCTTGACCGGAAATATCACCTTCGGTGGACAAGAGTGCGCGACATAGTTCTTGAATATCACGGCCATCACTTTTGCCGCTGACACGGTCGCTGCGATCAAACAGCGTCGAAAGCATGTCCGTCAGAAATCGATTGCGCTGTATGGTCATGTCGTTGCCCTCTGATCGCCCGGCATTGAGCGAACCTATAACGCACCAAGCTGGGTCGTAAGGTATTCGCCGGTCAGTCGATAGTGTTTCAATAGTGCGCGCGACGCGCTTTCCGCGTCCCCACGCACGGCGGCTTCAAAAATATCTTCATGTTCTGCTGCGACATCGCGGCTTTGATAACTCGCCCCGCCTGCTGCCAGATATCGATACCGGATGTTCAGGTCATAGAGCTGGCTGCAATAACGTTCCAGCATCGGCGAGTCCGCGTTGCTGAGCAGTGTCGTGTGGAATGACTTATGCGCATCCTCAAAGGTTTCGGTGCCCGCCAGACGTTTCATCTTGTGATGGGACAGAACCAAACGTTCCTCCCATTCGGAATCCCTACGCTCAATCGAACGACGCAGCGCCATATCTTCGAGCGTGGAGCGCAGCGACAATATTTCTTCGAAATTTGCGCTACTGGCTGGCGCTGCGCGAAAGCCACGCTGATCAATGCGTTCAACCAGCATATCAGACGTCAGCAGGCTCAATGCCTCTCGAACCGGAGAAGCGCCAACATTGAGCATAGCACGCAATTGTTCAATCTTGAGTTTTTGCCCGGGTGGCAGGTCGCCAACAAGGATCATTTCGCGCAGGGATAGATAGGCCGCGCGCGTTGCAGAGGTTTCCCGACTGCCAGTGTCGTCCATCATATTCATGCCGAAATCACTTTCTAGGTTAACGTCACTTGCTTGGTAGATAAGCCAACAGACAGGTTCAACGACCCTTCGTTAATCATCCAGCGTCGCAACGTGTAACTGCGTGCGCCACTTTTGTGCATGGGATCGCCATCGGCAAGAGCGCGCGCTGCCTCCAGGCGTTCGGCACGGTACACAATCATCCCAACGCCCTGCATATGTTCGCCTGTTTCGTCCGACATCGGACCCGCGAACGCGAGGGTGCCCGCACGCTCCAGCTCTGCCTGATAGGCCAGATGCTCTGGCAAGGACGCCTTGACGTCTTGCGGTTCTTTAGCGGGCACAGAGCTGGCGACATACAGCTCCAACGCCAGTGCGCCCCGCGACTTTGCTTCTGCCTTGTAATCTGCCCAGGCCACCATCTAGATTTCCCCTTACAATAAAATATCGATATTTATTGACTTATGGAGATATTATAGGCAGAAATATCTCAAAATTACAAGGATAAAACGCATGAAATATCTGGTCGGAGAAACAAAAGACGGCACTGCAGTCTTTGCAGTTCAGGGTGATGAAGCCGTTAATCTCACGGCGCTTGACGCAAATGTCGGCTCTGATTTGATGGCTCTGATGGCGGATCCGACGCTGGCAGAATCACTTGTCGCCAAGATGGATGGAGCGGACCGCGTCTCTGTCGCGTCGATTAAACCCGCCCTGCCCGTCGCGAACCCGGGCACGATCATTTGTCTTGGGTTGAACTACACCGATCACATCAAAGAAGGGGGTTACGAAATCCCCGAATACCCTGCTCTTTTCATGCGCGGAAAGAACTCGATCATGGCCGCTGGCGCGCCACTGGTCCGGCCATCATGTTCACACAAGTTGGATTATGAAGCCGAATTGATGTTCGTCATCGGCAAAGGCGGACGGCATATCGCCGAAGCGGACGCATTGGACCACGTGTTTGGTTACACTGTCTTTAACGACGGTTCCGTACGTGACTATCAGCGCAAGACGCACCAGTGGACGCCGGGCAAGAATTTCGACAGCACCGGCGCAATCGGTCCTTTCGTTGTGACACCGGACGAGGTGCCAGCGGGTGCCGCAGGCCTCAAGATCGAAAGCCGTGTCGGCAACGAGATTTTGCAATCTTCAAATACCGCGAACATGATTTGGTCCGTCGCGCAAACAATCGCGACGATTTCTGAATACACGACGCTGGAACCGGGCGATCTGATTGCCATGGGCACCCCACCCGGCGTTGGCCATGCCAAGAAACCAAACCCGCGCTGGCTGGTACCGGGCGAAGTCGTAGATATCGAGATCGAAGGCATCGGAATCTGCTCGAACCCCATCGTCGATGAAAAAGATATCGAAACCATGGTAGCTGCCGAATGAACGCCCCAACCGGCAAGGATCTGGATGCGCTGCGCGCCAAGGCGCAGGCAGATTATCGTGCATTGCATAGCCGTATCGACCGGCTGTCTGATGATGCGATCGATCTGATCTTGCGCGATGCCCGGTCCCACTATGCCTGGAGCGACAAACCCATCCCGGACGGGCTGTTGGAAGAGATTTACGACATCACGATCAACGGCCCGACATCGATGAACACGCTGCCCGCGCGCTTTGTTTTTGTGAAATCGCTCGAAGGCAAAGAGCGGTTGGCGAAGTTGCTGAAACCACAGAACGTTCCTAAGATGATGGGCGCACCTGTGACTGCGATTGTCGCGCAGGACATGAATTTCTGGCACGAATTGCCGTTTCTGTTCCCCCACGAGGATCGTCGCCATCTGTTTGAAGGCAACGAGGCATATTGCAAGGACACTGCGGATCGCAATGCCACGCTACAAGGTGCCTATTTCATGATTGCTGCGCGTGCTGTTGGTTTGGATGTGGGTGCGATGTCAGGCTTTTCCAACGCGCTTGTGGACCAAGAGTTCTTTGCCGGGACCAGCCTGAAATCCAACTTTCTGTGCAACATCGGATACGCGGATGAAACGGCGTTGTTCCAAAAGCTTCCGCGCTTTGAATTCGATCAAGTTTGCAGCGTGATCTAGGGGGCAAACATGGCGGTTAAGATGAAAACTGTTGTGACATACCGCGCCACTGCCGCGTGTCCGACACATGCGCGTACGGAAATTCCGGTGCGTGATTTGTCTATCGTCATTGACGAGCCGATCGAACGCGGCGGCACCAATCTGGGCCCGTCACCGACAGAGGCCGCGATGTCCGCATTGATCGCGTGTACCAACGTCATTGGTCACAAAAATGCGCATCGCCTTGGCATTGCCTTGGGCGAGATAACAATCGACACAAGCTGCAAGTTCGACCGGCGCGGCGTTCTCATGGAGCAAGAGATCGACGTACCGTTTCCCGAAGTCACACTTACGGTGAACTGCAATACCCCTGCCAGCCAAGACGAGTTGGATCTGGTGGGGCTCGAGACGGCAAAATATTGCGCCATCGCAAAACTGTTCCAAGCCGCAGGGACCGATCTCAAGGTGCATTGGCGCAAGACCAACTAAATTGAACCGGGCAAAACACGCCCGCTTTTCTGGGAGGAAAAACACATGATGAATTGGACAAAACAAACGTTGATGGGGGCCGTTCTTGCGACGATGACAGCTGTCCCTGTTGCCGCACAGGAAACGATTTCGGCTGTCGTGATCGACGGCTATCCAGATCGCGCCCTTTGGGTCAAAGAATTCACAAACTTCTTCATTCCCGAAGTTGACCGTCGTCTGGCCGAAAACGGCAACTATGTCATGAACTGGCAAGAAAACTACGGCGGCTCCATCGTGAAGCCAAAGGGTGTTCTTGAGGGGATCGAACTGGGTCTTGGCGACATTGGTATCGTCACGACGATTTTCCATTCCTCGAAACTGCCCAGTCAGGGTTTGTCCGCGGTCACACCATTTGTGTCGTCCGATGCACGTGCTGTCGCACAGGCCGTTGACGAAATTGCGCGTGAGTTCCCTGCGATGCAAAACGAGTTTGCAGCGCAAAACCAAGTGTATCTTGCGACCGGCGTCGTACTGAACACGTATCAGGTGTTTTCAACCAAGGAAGTATCCTCGGTCTCTGATCTGGTTGGGTTCAAGATCGCCGGTGCGGGTATGAACCTGCGCTATCTCGAAGGAATTCAGGACGCAGCAGGCGTGCGCGGCGGTTTGACCGACTTTTACAACATGATGCAGACCGGCCTGGCCGATGCCAGCATTTTGTGGCCAGAAGCGGCAGCAACATTCAAGATTTCCGAAGTCGCACCTTACATGCTGCGCGCTGACCTTGGTGCCGTGAATACCAAGACAGTGACAGTGAACCAGGACTACTGGAACAACCTGCCTGACGAAGTCAAAGACGTGCTGCAAGCCGTCGCAATCGACTATCGTGACCATCTTGCGAGCATTGCCATGGACCGGGCCGCAACAGCAGAAGCCGCGTATATCGAAGCCGGTGGCACAATCATAGACGTCTCTGCCGAGGACCGGGCCGCTTGGGCCGCCGCGATGCCAAACATCGCGCAAGAATGGGCCGCAACGCTGAACGACAAAGGTGAACCTGGTACCGAAATGCTGGCCGCATATCTCGGCAAGCTCGAAGCCGCTGGCTTTGTTGGTGCCCGCGACTGGTCGCAGCCGTAAACTCTGACACGACCCGAGAAAGGGCCAAGATTATGCTCCAGTCTGCAATCAGCGGTCTCTCTCGGGTCGCAAACTCTCTTGCCATCGCAGCCAACGTCGCCGGAACGCTCACCGTTTTGATGTTGGTCGTTATTCTCAATGTCGACGTCATTGCGCGCGGGTTTTTCAACTCCCCCTTGAAAGGCACCTATGAGATCGTCCAGTTGTCGGTTGTTTTCATCGTGTTCCTGCAACTTGCAGACGTGGTGCGTGTGGACCGCCTCACCCGGTCAGACGGGTTTCTGAACGTTGTGCAAAGCCGCAGCGCTGGCGTGGCCTCGAGCATCAGACGCATCATCAACGCGATGTCTGCGATCTTTATGGGGCTCATTGCCTACATCATGTTTCCCGAGTTCCTCAAAATGTGGGGCACACAGGATTTCTTTGGCATCCCGGGCGTCTTTACGGTGCCGTGGTGGCCCATCAAGCTGGTGATCTCGTGCGGTAGCGCCTTGGCCTGCATGATCTTCTTTCTCAAAGTCATCACGGCACAAGATCGTCCCGATCTGGCCCGCATGCCCGAACACGACGTTTCAAACAAAAGCGGGCCTAACACATGACCCCCATCGAAATTGGCCTGATATCAGTCGCTGCGATCGTCTTTTTGATCTATGCTGGCGTCTACATTCCCATCGCACTGGGTATGGTGTCGCTCGTGTCGATCTGGCTGATGCGCGACAACTTCACACTGTCGCTGAACTTGCTGAAAATTGCCGTGGGCGACAGTGCGATGGTCTATAGTTTCGCCACCATTCCGCTGTTCACCTTTATGGGACTGATCGTGTCCAAAGCGGGATTGGGCAGAGACATATACGAAGTCATGACAATGCGGTTTCGCAAGGTCAAAGGCGGCATCGGGATGGCGACCGTTGGTGCGAACGCGGTGTTTGCGGCCGTCACCGGATCATCCATCGCGTCGGCTTCTGTTTTCACCAAAGTGTCCGTCCCACAGATGATCGCCCAAGACTACAACCCGCGTTTTGCGGTGGGCGTTGTGGCTGGATCGTCCGTTTTGGGCATGATCATACCTCCCTCTGCGATGCTGATCATCTATAGCTTTGTGGCCGAGCAGTCTGTCGGGGACATGTTCCTTGCGGGCGTCATTCCCGGCATCATGCTGGCCATCGCCTATGTCGGTGCGATTTGGTTCATGGGCCGCTTTACGCCGAATTTTGTTGGGGGGCGCGTCGTCCAAGATACCGAATGGATGTCCAAAGGCGAAATCGCGTCCAAGACGCTCCCGACACTGGGACTGATCACCATTGTGCTTGGCGGTATCTACACCGGGTGGATGACAGCCGTAGAAGCCGGTGCCACAGGATCACTTGTGGCCTTGATCATTGCCGTGACGCGACGCTCCATGTCTCTCAAAGGATTTTGGGAAGCGTTGCTTGAAACCGGTCACATCACTGCGGCCATTCTGTTTCTGATCACGGCGGCGTCTATCTACAGTCGGATGCTGGGTCTTGCCGGACTGCCCAACCAATTGCAGGACTTACTGGCAGGCAGTTCGGCGACGTTCTGGACGATCATGCTGCTCTATGTGTTGCTGATGATCTTCCTGGGCACAATTCTGGACACTGCATCGATCATTCTGATTGTTGTGCCATTGTTCCTGCCGCTGGTCGAAGCGTTGGACTTATCCCTGATCTGGTTTGGCATCATCACGGTTGTCGGCGCAGAGATTGGATTGTTGACCCCGCCCTTGGGCATATCGTGTTTTGTGATTAAATCGACGCTCAATGACGACCGCATATCTCTCAAGGATGTCTTTATGGGGGCGTTGCCATTTGCCTTCGTAATGCTCATCGTACTGTTCATTCTGATTGAATTTCCGATCCTCAGTCTCGCTCTTTTGTAAGGACCCAAACACATGCGTAACGTGACCAAAGAAAATATTACGGATGTTTTCAAAAGCTATATGGCCGATGACATGCCACCGCGGACCCGCGAAATCATGAGTTCGTTGGTCCAGCACCTGCATGATTTCGCGCGTGAAACGAATTTGACGCATGACGAATGGCGTCAGGGCATTGCCTTTTTTGAAGGATGCGCGGCCATCGAAACCGAAGACCGCCACGAGTTCGTCCTTGCCTCGGATGTGCTGGGCCTGTCCTCGCTGGTGGACATGCTGCATTCAAGCCCCGAGGCGACCTCGTCGTCTGTCTTGGGTCCATTCCACGTGTCAGGGGCTCCGCCCTTGCCCGTTGGGGGCGATATGAAGCGCGACTTTGAAGGGCCTGTACTGCTGGCCGAGGGGGTCATTCGCGACACGGACGGTAACCCGATCCCAGGCGCTGAAATTGACATCTGGCAAACGGCCCCCAACGGGCTTTACGCTAGCCAAGATGATGCGCAAGACACGTTCTCGTTTCATGGTCTGATGACAGTGGGCGAAGATGGACGATATGCGTTCACAACCGTGAAACCCGTTGAATACACCGTTCCGTCTGACGGCCCCGTGGGTGACATCCTGCGGGCCTGCGGCCGTCATCCGTGGCGCCCGTCGCACTTGCATTACATCGTAAAGGCACCGGGATATCGCACTCTCGTCACTGAAGTGTTCCCCGACGACGATCCGTACCTTGATCAGGACACCGTGTTCGGTGTGCGCAACGATCTGGTCATGACCTACAAAGAACGGCCCGCGAACGAGTTTCCAGATGGAATGGCCCTGTCCGGCAAAATACAGGCACCGTTTTTGACCGTGCACTTCGATGTGGTACTTGCCGCGGAATGAGGCGCTATCTCGGTGCGTGACGCGATCTCTTTATTGAACAAAATGGTTGGATGCGGGTGTAGACGATACGCCCGCATTTTCTATGCGCCCTATGGCAACATACGGATCAAAGACATTGCGGCGCAGCCCTGTGGGTCGAGTATCCGTTAGCGCCGCATCAGGCCGTGCATAAGTTGCGCTGCGCTGGCCGACCCCGCGCATGCCTGAATTGTGGATGCGCGAGTTAGGTGCCTCACGTTGGTCCCTTTCCCACCCTCTCCAAAGATACGCGTGCCTCCTGGCAAAGCATCGCTGCTGCGGAAATTGCTATGCTGGTTCCGGACGAGAAAATCACATTCAGTTATTGACATATATCAACTGGCGCGCCCTACCGAGACCTAAAACCAGACAGAATCCAATGCTTGGATTTGGCAAACTGGAGGACACAATGCCTACACTTCGTAAGTACATTTACCCATCATTGAAGTCGGTCATGCTGGCAGGCGTGGCTGCGGGTGCGCTGAGCTTTGTCTCTGTCGACTTTGTTAACGCCCAAGGCAAAGGTGGGGGTGGCGGTTCGGAATCGTCGGGCGGTGGCGGTGGCGGTGGCGGCGGCAGTGATGGCGGCGGTGGCCAAGGTGGCGGCGGTGGTAGCCAAGGTGGCGGCAGCGGTAGCCAAGGTGGCGGCAGCGGTGGCCAGAGTGGCGGCGGCCAAAGCAGTGGCGGTGGCAGCCAGAGTGGCAGCGATGCTGGTACTGATGCAAGAAGCGACAGCTCAACCAGAGGCGGTGGACGCCCTGCAGACACAGGTGGACGGCCAGAAGGTGCCGGCAGCGGCGATGCAGATTCTGATCGCCCAGAATGGGCGGGTACACCGGGCGGTTCCGCCGGTCGGGGTTCGTCACCTGATGCGGGTGGTGGAGGTGAGTTATTTGGCGACCTCTACGTCATCATGCGTGACGAGCAAGGCGTTCCAATCCTGAACGCTGACGGTTTTGTTCAACCGATCGCCGCAGACGGAAGCCTTATCCCGCTCGACGAAGAGGGTCATGTTCTTGATGAGACGCTTGTTCAAGAGGTCGAAATCGGTCGCCTGAACGTGAGCCGCGCACCAGACGACGTTCTTGAGGGCCGGAGCGCCGAAGTGGTTGCTGTTCTCAACAGCGCGGAGTCGATCACTTTCGATCCGGCTGGTCGTCTCGTCATCACCATTGACGGCGAAACAAAGACGATTGATGCGCCCCTCGAAAACCTGTCGATCTATGTCGATCTCATGACCACGGGTACGATTGAAGGTGTAACTAATCCAGTTGTGACAAGCCTATTTCTTGCCGACGGTGTGAAAACCGTTGAAGATCTGGAAGCAGCCGCGATTTTTCTTGCAGCCGCGACGGACAAGACAGGCGTGTTTACTACGGACGAGATTGCCTACGTCAACCTAATTCTGGACATCGAACCAAGTGTGATTGCGGGAACCGAGGTACAGTACTCGGCCGTCGATTTCTCGGAGTTCGCGTATGATCGGGAGGAAGTCTATGACGGTGTCACAGCTACCATACTCGTTCAGCAGGATGACGGTAGTTGGTTGGAACAGGAAATCGACGTCTACGACACGATTTTCGGCAGTACAAATGTCGACGTAGATGATGGCTCAATCGACGCCTTCACTCTGGCCGCAGACGACGCGCGGACAGTGATTAACTACATCCACGAGTATGCGGTTCCGGTTTCGCCGGACGAGTTGTAAAATTATATGTGAGGCGTTGAACTATTCAGCGCCTCACATTCTTTTATCAGCCAGCCAGTGACTGCCTGCTCTGGAAAGAGCTATGCCGGGTGCCACGGCTACCTTCTACATTCTCCAAAAATGTTGCAAAAGTCTGCCGGATTACAGCACGTCCATGGCAAGCCTTTGCAAAGTGCACAAAAGTGCCTGCGTTAAACGTTGGCCAGAGAAGTTCAGCGGCGCAAACCGTGTACCGGAGATTATTCAAGGCACTGCATTCGTCGGCGAGATCAAACAGATGCAAAATGCCATGTGAACAGGCCGTCACTAACGTTCGTGCATAGCTGTCCTTACGACGCACCCCGCCCCACTTCGTCCCGAACGCGTACTACTGGACACGTTCAGTTCAAAATCTGCGCGCGGGGGTGCCGCGAACCGGCGCAAGGCAAGTGACATAGATCGGCTGATCGGACATTACACATGTTTGCCGGACATGCAGCGGTGCGGTTCATGCGGTGGAAAACGCCGCTTGAACCTTCATTTTCTGCAATCACGAACCGGTACGGACGTTGATGAAGGGGACGCAGACCCATGAGGTCTGCGTCAAAGCCCGCTCAGGCAATAGACGCTGCGTGGATCATATCGATATTGCGCCCTAACGCCGTCTCGAAATCGCTGTCACTCATATCGCGCTGCAACCCTTCGGTCAGTGCGCGGCTAAAGCTGGCGATCATCTTATGATTCTGAGCCAAGCGCGCGCAGGCATCCACGGTCGAGTACCCACCAGACAGCGCCACAACCCGCAACACCTTCGGATGATCCGCCAAGGCGTCATATATCCCCGGCACTTCGGGCAACGTCAGCTTCAGCATGATGTCCTGACCCTCTGCCAGCGTCTCGACCTGCGCCATAAGCGCATCGGCCAGCATAGCCTCGGCCGCACCTTTGCTTGTGGAATGAATGTTCACCTCAGGCTCAATGATCGGAACCATCCCTGCCGAGATGACCTCGTGCGCCACATCAAATTGGTTGGCGACGATTGCGGCGATACCATCCGCGTTGGCCGCGTTAACGACAGAACGCTCTTTGGTGCCATACACACCCATCGCCTTGGCATGCGCCAAAGTGGCTGCCAGACCCGGGATGGGCTTGAGCAGTTGGACATCGTTCTCTTCGGCCTCGAGCCCCTTGTCGATTTTCAGAAACGGGACCACACCACGTTCTTCCCAAAGGTACGCGGGCACCGATTGCCCGGCCACTGTCTCGCCAAGTGTCTTTTCAAACAGGATGGCCCCGATCACTTTCGCGCTTGTGAAATCTTTGGCCGACATGATGCGTTCGCGCATCTTTTGGATTTCGGCAAACATCGCCTCTTCGCTGTCGTAATCATTGGCGTCGACCCCGTAGAGTGCCAGCGCCTTGGGGGTGGAGCCACCCGATTGGTCGAGCGCGGCAATGAACCCTGCCCCGGTTTTCATCTGGTCGCGCATTTTTGCAAAATCGGGCATCGGGGTCTCCGGGGTCAAGTTACGTTGTGATCAGCCGTAAACCATTCTGATGCTTCGGTTAATCCCGCTTGAACGATGTTAGCGCTGCCGTTTGCGCAAATTCAGCCATATCCCATCATGCGCGCGCACAGTCAGGTGCGCGACGGGCACCGGATCGCGCCCCGCGACGGTTTCGACTTCAAAATCACGCAGCAGCCGCGCCAGAATCAATACCCCCTCGACCATGGCAAACCCCGCACCGGTGCACACACGCGCGCCGGCCGAGAATGGGATATAAGCCTCTCGCTGGCAGGTTTTGCCGTTCTCGGTGTGCCAGCGCATGGGATCAAACGCATCTGGCTGCTCCCACAACCGCGCGTGGCGATGCAGGTGCCAGGGGCTTAACACCAATTGGCTGCCGCGTGGCGCAACGCGGTCGCGGAACGTCTCGGACCTTGTGTTTTCGCGCACCATCATCGGCACCGGCGGATACAGACGCAGCGTCTCACGAAAAACATCCCGCGTAATGCTCAGTTTCGACATCACCGAAAAGTCACACGTCTCCAGCGCTTGCGCTTCGGCGGCGACCTTGTCCTGCCACTTGGGGTACAGCGCCATTAGGTAGAGGGCCCAAGCCAATGCCGACGCACTGGTTTCGTGACCCGCCAGGAAAAAGATCGCGACTTGGTCCACCATCTCGTCTGGTTCAAATGTATCCCCTGTAACGGGATCGCGGGTTGTCATGATCTTGGTCGCAAGATCATCTGGCGCTGTACCGGCTGCAATCTCGTCTGCGCGTGTGGCGACCAATTGCCCTATCAGGGTGCGAATACGCGCCGCACTCGCACGGGTGTCCCGGCGAAACAGGCGCGGCGTCCATGCAGGCAATGGCACAAAGGCTGCCAAGTTCAGGATCGGCTGACTGCGCTGATACGTGCGAAACTCGGCAAAGACGGCGGCGGCGACTTCGTTCTCGATGGGGATAGAGAATAGCGTGCGAAATATCACGTCGGCGGCGGCATGGCTGGTCTGGGCCTCTACCTCGCTGACCCCTTCCTTTAGGCGTGCGGCCGCCGCTTCGGCGGCGTCCCACATGGCCGGAAACGTCTCGCGCAATCGCCCACCCTCGAATGCTGGGTCGATGATACGTCTTTGCCGTTTCCACACCTCACCGTTGGTCAGGAAAACCGAATTGCCCAGCAGTGGCCGCAGCCCTTCTCCAATGCGATCGGATTTGGGAAAATCGTCTGGCCTGTCCTTGAGTAGGGTTTTGACCAATTCGGGCTGGTTCATCAGATAGCTGCGAAAGAACGGCGTGCGAAATTCGGCCATCCACGCACGATACAGCCGCGCAGGTTGTGCCGACAGGATGTCCTGACGAAACAACCGCATGTAGCGCCACAGCGACACGCGATCCGGTCGGCTGGGGGGTTTGGGCGGTATCATGCGGCCACGGACGTGTATTTCGACACAGCCACATCAATGCGCGATTTTGACGGCGGTCGATCACCATACCGCGCCCCAAGCGTCAGTGGTCCGGCTGTGATCTGGAAATAGTCATAATCCAGCGGTCGATCAAACGCGCACAGGTATTGAAAATGCAGGCGAAAGAACCTCCAACGCAGTTCTGCCCAGCGTTCAGGGCTCAGACTTTTGGTGAACTGGGCGGAAAACACCAATGGCCAGCGTTTGTTGTGTGGTGCCACACCAGACACCGCCACTGGATCGCACAGGGCAAAGGCACAGCCGTCGCCGGGGGCCGTGACATCGATCCACGTCAGTTCCTCCCGGGCTGAAAGATACTGCAAATCTGCGCGCAAGCGATGCGCTTTGGGCAGGAACGACACCATCGGGACCACCTGCCCCAACGACAGAAACGACAGCGCAGGCCCGCCCATGGGCACGCGGCCCGCGCGGATCAGATCGGCGAGGATCGACACCGCAAGATGCGCACCCGAAGAATGGCCCACCACCAAAACTTCGTCCACATCTGCACTAAAGGCGTCGGCAATGCTGTCCTGAAACAGGCGCATCCGGTCCTCAAGTGGCAGCGGGTTCGCCCCGTAAGATGCGGCGGAATAGGCGTAATCATGCATGAGGTAATAGGCAAAGAACTTGCCATCCATGGATTTGAACCAACGCAGCAAAAGCACGAATGCCACCGCGCCAATCCCTGCCCCCAGCACGGCACCAGGTACCCCGAACAGCGCGGCACCTACGCGCCAAATCACAGACCAAAGCGTCAGGGCCAAGGCCAGTTGCAACAGCAACATGCCCACAGGATAGAGCGCCGCAATCACCGGCCCCTTGCGCAAGCGCATCAGACGGCGCAAGGCCCCGGTCGTGATATAGGTCCACGCGGTCTGCATCATTTGAGCATAGGTTGCCGGGATCGACGTGCGCATGCTGTCGCGCACGATGTCGGACCAAACCAGCACATCGACATCTGCGTGTACATCGTGGGCATCAATGACCGCATCCACCTGCCAGCCATAATGCGGCTGCGACGGCCCCGGTGACAATGTGATCTGATAGCCGGAAATCGCCGCCTGTGCGGCCCCTTCCTTGCGGTAGAGTTCTCTGTAGCGACGCGGATGAATCGGGTCATAGCCGGGAATGTAAAACACCCGACGACGTGTCACGGATTCTGGATGCGACCTGCTCATACCTGCACCTTTGATCAGAGCAGCCTAGCGTGATTATTGGACCAAAGTAAGGCTATGCGCGCGTGACGCGCCACATGATGTCAGGTGCAATCAGCTGTATTGTACTACCACGTTAAACCGCCCGCCCTACACCAGATAGATCAGCCCAAAGTCGCCAGCGCCGGGAACCGTTCCAACAGCCAGAACGAAAACCGCGTGAACAGGCCAAACAGCATTGCGGCACCCACCAACAAAAGCAGACCACCCATAACCCGTTCGATCATTTTCATATGCGTCTTGATGCGGTTCATAAAGCCCATCGCGCGGGTCATGAACATCGCGGCCAGCAGAAACGGAATGCCAAGTCCAGCGGCATAGACCCCCAACAGCAAAGTCCCCCGCGTGACCGACGCTTCTGAGGCGGCCAGTGTCAGTATGGCACCCAGTTGCGGGCCAATGCACGGCGTCCAGCCAAAGGCAAAGGCAAGGCCAAGCACATAGGCCCCAAAAGAAGACCCACCCTGATCGCCCGCATCCATGCGCGCTTCTTGATCCAGAAACGGAATGCGGAACACGCCCAGAAAATGCAGCCCAAAGATTATGATGACAGCACCGGAAATCTGCGAAAACAGCACCTGATTGGACAGGAAAAACGCCCCGAACGCCGAGGCCGCAAATCCAAGGAACAGGAACACCGTACTCAGACCCAGTACAAAGAACAGTGCGGTGATCGTCGCACGGCTACGGCCCGATCCACCTTCGGACATCTCGGACACTGTCATGCCCGACATATAGGCCAGATAGGGCGGCACGATAGGCAGCACACAAGGGCTGAGAAAGCTGATGATCCCGGCAAGCAGGGCCACGCTCATGGCGGGCACAAGGCTCGCGTCGATGATATCAATTCCGAACATGTGAGTATCCCTATCCCGGCGAAGGTGCCGCGTCACGCCCAGACCGGTCACATGTCTGTGGACAGGCTGAAACATCCCGCCTATCTGGTTCGTATGACTGATGCACATCATCTGGATGCCACGGGTCTTTTGTGCCCCTTGCCTGTTCTGAAAGCCCGTAAGCGGCTGCAGGCGATTTCGCCTGGGCAAACCCTGACCGTGCTGGCCGATGATCCAGCCGCCATCATCGACATGCCCCATTTCTGCACCGAGGCCGGTCATACGCTGGTATCCAGCGCAATGGATGGTGAAGTGCAAACCTACGTCATCTGCAAAGCATAAGTTATCGCGCAAAGAAAAAGGGCGCGCCTTGCGGCACGCCCTGTCATCTTATTTGCCCAGCGACCACCAGCCGCGTTTCTTCGGCTTTGGCGGTTCATCTTCGGCCACTGCCTCGACCACGGCTGCGACAGGTTCTGGCGCTGCAGGTTCAGGCTCTGGTGTCGGCGCAACCTCTGCAACAGGTGCTGGTTCCGCAACGACTACAGGTTCCGGCGCAACAACAGGTGCCGGTTCAGGCGTGGCTTCGACCTCGGGTGTCACTTCAACAGTGACCTCTGGCGTCGGCTCTGCCGCCACAACGGGCTCTGACACAGAAGTTTCTGGCGCAACATCTGCTGCGACGGCTTCCTCAGTCGCGGCAGCAACCTTTGGCTTGCGGGTGCGCGTGCGCTTTGGCTTGGGTGCGGGTTCTGCGTCCGCTTCGGGTGCCGCATCTGGCGTCGTTACTGCCGCTGCTTCAGCGCTCGGCTCAGACTTGCTTGACGATTTGGAACTGCGGGTGCGCTTGGGTGTCTTCTTCTCGGCGGGTGCATCTTCGGACGCGGCCGTTTGTGCGGCAGCGTCGGCATCAGCGGGCTGAGATTCTGTGTCAGCGGCGTCATTGCCATCCGTTTCGCCGTTCTCGTCGCCACCGTTCTGATCCGGGTTCGACCCTTTGCCACGGCTGCGCCGGCGCCGCCGACGACGGCGTTTTGGCTTTGGCTCGCCATCTTCGCCAACGGCGTCCGCTTCTACACTGGGTGCTGCACGTGTCACTGCGGGCGCTTCGTCTGCGTCCACCTCAACGTCTGCCTCGGTTTCGTCCTCGTCCACCTGATCCATCAGCGACGTGTCCACAGACACCACGGCGGTTTCCACAGCCTTGACCACGCGGGTCGCCGTTTTGAACTTTTCAATGACAAAGTCCGGGCTGATCAGATGCGGTTCACCTTCGACACGGACGGACAGACCATAGCGTGCTTCGATCTGTGCGATGTGCTCGCGTTTCTGGTTCATCAGGAAGTTGGCAATGCTCACAGGGCATTTGACCAACACTTCGCGTGAGCGGCGGCGCGTGCCTTCTTCTTCGATCTGGCGCAGGATCGACAGGGCCAGGTTGTCATCAGAGCGGATCAAACCAGTGCCGTGACAGGACGCACAAGGCTGTGTCGTGGCCTCGATCATGCCGGGGCGCAGGCGCTGACGCGACATTTCCATCAGGCCAAAGCCGGAAATGCGGCCGACTTGAATGCGGGCACGGTCGGTTTTCAGCTTGTCCTTCATCCGCTTTTCGACAGCGGCGTTGTTCTTGCGCTCGTCCATGTCGATGAAGTCGATGACGATCAGACCGGCAAGGTCACGCAGACGCAACTGGCGCGCCACTTCTTCGGCAGCCTCAAGGTTGGTCTTAAGGGCTGTGTCCTCAATCGACCCTTCCTTGGTGGAGCGGCCGGAGTTCACGTCGATCGCGACAAGCGCCTCAGTGATGCCGATCACGATGTAGCCGCCGGATTTCAGTTGAACCGTCGGGTTGAACATTCCGCTCAAATACGTTTCGACCTGATAGCGGGCAAACAGCGGCAAGCTTTCATTATACAGTTTCACGTTCTTGGCGTGGGACGGCATGATCATCTTCATGAAGTCTTTGGCGGTGCGATAGCCGCGCTCGCCTTCTACAAACACTTCATCGATGTCGCGGTTATAAAGGTCGCGGATCGAGCGTTTGATCAAGTCGCCTTCTTCGTAGATTTTCGCGGGTGCAATCGACTTCAGCGTCAATTCGCGGATCTGTTCCCACAGACGCTGCAAGTATTCATAATCGCGTTTGATTTCTGCCTTTGTGCGTTGCGCACCGGCAGTGCGCACGATCAGGCCCGCGCCCGTGGGCACGTCGATCTCGTTGGCGATCTCTTTGAGCTTTTTACGGTCAGCGGCGTTGGTGATCTTGCGAGAGATGCCACCGCCACGTGCAGTGTTGGGCATGAGGACGCAATAACGGCCAGCAAGCGACAGATACGTGGTCAGGGCCGCACCCTTGTTGCCGCGTTCTTCTTTTACGACCTGCACCAGCAGGATTTGGCGCACTTTGACGACTTCTTGGATCTTGTAACGTTTTGGACGTGGTTTGCGCGCCGGACGAATATCGTCGGTGTCGTCCTCGTCAGCCACGGATTCAATGCTGTCGTCTTTTGACGCGGCATCCGCTTCGACGACTTCATCGTCTGCGTCATCATGTGTTTCAGCGTCTGCGTCATCCGCATCGATCACTTCGTCAGCCGCGGGTGTTTCGACGGGCGTTTCGGCAACGGTTTCCATCGGCGATGCGGCTTCGTTCTCAGGCACTTCTGTGTCTGTGTCGCTGTCCGCATCAAGGTCGATGGTCTCCATGCCCTCAATCTCTTGAGTGGCCGTCGCGTCTGCATCCTTGGACGCCGCAGCACGAGAGCGTGACCGCGAACGTTTCGGTTTTGCCTTTGATGTTTCGTCGGCTTCGTCGCGTGCCTTTTGGGCCTCAACGTAAGCGCGTTCTTCTTCCATCAGTGCCTGACGGTCAGCCACCGGGATCTGATAGTAATCGGGATGAATTTCCGAAAACGCAAGAAAACCATGACGGTTGCCGCCATAATCCACGAACGCCGCCTGAAGCGACGGTTCGACCCGTGTTACTTTTGCAAGATAGATGTTGCCAGCAAGCTGGCGTTTGTTTTCGGATTCAAAGTCAAATTCCTCAACCTTGTTTCCGTCGACCACCACAACGCGGGTTTCTTCCGCGTGGGTGGCATCGATAAGCATTTTCTTAGCCATTTATGTCCATTGCACAAACGCACGACGCTGTCCCCCGGGGGGGCCAACACGCGTGGCTTATGTCTTGTCTGGGCGATGTGCGGCACACGGCAGGCCTGACCCCAAGGGCCTTCTGCTGGAACTGTAACTGTCCTCACGCGTGTCATCGCGGTTCTTCTCCGACGCCCGGCCCCCTCGGGGGTGCGCGTCCATGCATAAGCTGCGCCAGACCTAGGTCTGCGTCAGCATCTCGTGGCCTCTTTCGAGGCCCAATCGGTCTGTCAAAACATCCGGGGGTCTGGCCCTCCAAGATAGTCAAAACAGCGAATCTCTCAAACAGGTCAACGCAGAAACACGTCGCAAGCCCGTCACTCTAGATAAGAGGAATACGAGGCCAAAGACAATGGTCAATCGCAGGTTAGCCAACAGTGTTCGAATTTACCGTCTCGTTGAGCAGGCCAAGCTGCTGCAGCCCCGCCCAAACGTTGGGCGCAACGTGCTGACCCAGATCAGGCAAGGCGCGGTCGGTTGGGCGCAGGTCAGGAATCTGCGTCGTGATGCAACCCGCACGCGCCGCGGACGTGGTGCCCGCATCGCTGTCCTCGAACGCCGCACAACGGGCAGCGTCGATACCAAGGGTCGCGGCCGCCTGCAAATACGGGGCCGGATCGGGCTAGGTTGCCGTTACCTCGTCGCCCGCAACCACAAATTCGAAATGCTTCAAAAGGCCAGCATGTTCCAAGTGGCGACGCGCTGCCGCACCGTGGGTAGAGGTCACAACCGCCATGCACACGCCCGCCTGCTTTAGGGCGGTCACGCTTTCGCGCACTGTTGGCCGCAGGAGAACACCTGTGCTTAACCTCGCACGCACACCACCGTGCCAAGCAGCATCAAAGGCCTCCAGGTCATGCGGCACATAGGGGCGCAGCAAGGCACGGCTTGGCGCGCCAGAGACCCCGACAAGCGACAGGAACAGCGTTTCGATGGCGCTGGCCGTATGTCCGAATGGCAGCAACAATTCTGTCAGAACAGCTCGGTACACCCGCTCACTGTCCAGCAATAAACCGTCCATATCAAAAAGAACTGCTGCCGGAGTTTCCATGTGTCATCTGCACCTTGGGTGTTTGGATGGGTGTGGCACGCATCAGCTGAAAAGAAAATGACCGCAAGTCGCACCTGCGGTCACTCTTTTCGACAGTCTGAAATGGCGACTAAAGGTAGTCCGAGCGTTGCAGCCCGTACTTGGCCATTTTTTCGTTCAGCGTTCGGCGTGGCAGGCACAACTCGTCCATGACGGACGCGATCGAGCCCTTGTGTCGGCGCATCGTGTTGTCGATCAGCATGCGTTCAAACGCCTCGACGTACTCCTTCAGTGGCTTGCCTTCGGTGGTCATCACGGGCTGCATTTCTTCATGATCATTCATCAACAAGGATGCGATGGACCCGGTGCCGCGCCGCGCTTGAAGGACTGCACGTTCGGCAATGTTGATCAACTGGCGTACGTTACCGGGCCACGGGGCCTGCAACAATTGCGCAGCCTCTTGGGCGGACACTTTGGGGGCCTCGCATCCGTATTCGTCTGCGAACTGATCGCTCAGCCGGGTGAACAGCGTCAGAATATCCTCGCCGCGCTGGCGCAGGGGCGGCACGGTAATCTTGAGGGCGGCAAGGCGGTAATACAGATCCGGGCGCAGCGCGTCCTCGCAGGTGCGCCCTGCTTCTTGCAGGTTGGAAATGCCGACGATACGAGTTTCTGCGGGCGTGCCCTGTTCGTTGATCACGCTCAGCAGGCGGGCTTGCAGGCTCTCGCTGAGCGCTTCGATATCTTCCAGAACCAGCGTGCCGCCACGCGCCTCTTCGATGGCGGGCAATTGGGCATCTTCGGGTTGCATGGGGCCGAACAAACGCTTGGCCAGCGCCTCTTCTTCCCAGGCAGAACAACTGATCAGGACAAACCGCTTGCCTGCCCGGCTGCCAACCGCGTGCAGCGCGTGGGCGACAAGGGTCTTGCCCGTGCCTGTTTCACCGTCGATCAGCACATGGCCATCGGCCTGCCCCAGATCCAGGATATCCTCACGCAGCCGCTCCATCATGGGGGATTGGCCGATCAGCTTTTTCATCAACTGCCCGCCGTCAGACAATTCGCGACGCAGCGCGCGGTTGTCCATGGTCAGACGGCGCATGCCCGTTGCCTTTTTGGCGAGCTGGGACATGCGATCGGGATTGAACGGCTTTTCCAGAAAATCAAATGCACCGACACGCATCGCTTCGACCGCCATGGGCACATCGCCGTGGCCGGTGATCATAATAACCGGCAAGGCACTGTCACTGCCCATCAGCTTTTTCAAAAACTGCATCCCGTCCATGCCGGGCATTTTGATGTCTGAGATCACGATGCCAGGATACTCAGGGCCCAGCACTTTCAGCGCATCCTCCGCACTGGCGAAGGTTTCGGTGTCATAACCCGACAACGCCAGCCATTGGCTAATAGATTGGCGCATGTCCTGTTCATCATCGACAATGGCAATTTTCATGGCTTGGGTCATCTGCACTCACTCCGCCGCTTTGATCTTTGGATCGTTTTCACTGTCGTCCGTCTTTTCACCAAGAATGGGCAGCTGCATCTCGAAAACGGCACCCCCGGACTGTCCGTTGCGCGCAGTCAGGCGACCGCCCAGATCGTTGACGATACCAGATGATATAGCAAGCCCCAGCCCCACACCATCACCGGGCTGTTTTGTAGTGTAAAACGGCTCAAACAGCGCATCAAGGTCGGCAATTCCGGGGCCGTTGTCGCGCACTGTCAGGGTGGCGGTTTCACCTGCCGACAGGATGATGTCGACCTGCGGTTCGCTTTCGGTCTTGGTTGCATCAATGGCGTTGCGCAGCAGATTGACCATCACCTGCTCAATGCGCAGCCGATCGCCCAGCACCTCAACGGGATCAGGGGGCAGCACCCGGTTGATTAACACACGCCGCTGGCGCAGCTGGGGTTCCATCATCGACAAGGACGATGCCAGCGCATCGCCCATATTCACAGGGCTAAACACGTCCTGCCCCTTGCGGGCATAGGATTTCAGCTGGCGGGTGATTGCGCCCATGCGCTCAATCAGATCGTCGATCCGGCCGAAACTGACGACCGCCTCTTCGGGACGGTTGCGGCGGAGCAACAGACGGGCGCCCGCCAAATAGGTTTTCATCGCGGCCAGTGGCTGGTTCAACTCGTGGCTGACGGCCGCCGACATTTCACCCAAGGCAGCCAATTTTGACGATTGTTCAAGGGTTTGCTCGGCCACGGCCAAGTCCTCTTGGACGCGTTTGCGTTCGGCAATTTCCCGCTGCAACTGCACGTTCAACCGGCGAAGCTCTGCCGACTCGCGTGCAAACAGTGCCAGCCGCAAAGTCGAGCGGCGGTTCAGAGCATAAAACGCCAGCGCCAGCAGAATAGCGAATCCCATGATTTCGATGGCCAGCACACCGTTGACCCGTTCGCGGACACTGGCATAGGTCGTGAACGACGTCATCTGCCAGCCGCGAAAGGGAATGCGGCTTTGGGATCGCATCACGCCCTCACCCTGCAGATAGGCATCTGCGGGCAATGCGGTCCAATCCGCAGTGGCGCGAATGGCGCGTTCAATCGCGCTTTGGGGGGTTTGACGTTCCAGCGCTTCGCCCTCGGCGCGACCCCGCCAGCGCGGCTCGGTTGACAGGATGATCCGCCCAGTGCTGTCGGTGACGAACACAGCCGCGGAAATCCCCGCCCATGCCCGTTCGAATTTTTGCAAATCCGCCTCGACGGCGATCACGCCCAAAACTTCGCCGCCGGACGTGACCTTGCTGGTATAATAAAAACTAAATCCACCGGCCTCGCGTTCAGTCACTGTGAAAACAGTATCCGAGGACCGCAAAGCATCGACAAAATATCGATCTGACGCGTGGCTCGATCCCAGCCGGTTGCGATCTGTGGCGGCGACAGCGCGCCCATCCATATCCAAAAGGATCAGGTTCGCCGCCCCAATTTCTTCGACAAAGGAAATCAGACGCTGTGTCGATTGTTGGTAATCTGATGTGTTCAGCGCCGCAATCAAAGTTGGGTCACGGGCCAGCAGCTGCGGGACAATCGCGTTTTGACGCAGCTCGCTCAGCAGGTTGCCGGAATAAAGCGCAAGGCGCAGTTCAGCCCGGTTGCGGGTCGTTTCGGTAAACCTGTCGGTCAACAGCCGGTTGGTGAAATACACAGTTGCGACAGCCATGCCGATCAGCACCACCAATGCCAAGCGCACTGGCCAACTGACCGCGCGGCCTTGCGAACGTTCTGTGGTGGCGGATCGGACTATACCCATGCCGCCCACCTTAGATGGGCTGTACGCCCTGCTTCAAGTCATGCGTTGGCGAGTTGGGCTGCCACTGCGCGAAACAGCGCTTGTCCGTCTGTGCCGCCGTGGCCAGGATCCGCCGCACGTTCGGGGTGCGGCATCATGCCAAGCACGCGGCGATTGGCCGACAGAATACCGGCGATATCATCCATCGAACCGTTCGGGTTGTCCGTGTACGTAAAGGCCACACGATCCTCGCCATGCAGCGCATCAAGCGTAGCGGCATCTGCGAAATAATTGCCATCGTGATGCGCAATCGGAATGTCGATCACGTCGCCCGCGTTGTATCCTTCGGTATAGACCGACTGCGACGTTGCAACCTTCAGGCCGATGGTCTTGCAGATGTATTTCAGACCCGCATTGCGCAGCAACGCCCCGGGCAAAATACCGGTTTCGGTCAACACCTGAAATCCGTTGCAGATGCCCAAGACATACCCACCGCGCGTCGCATGCGCCTTGACCGCCTGACAGATCGGCGAATTTGCCGCGATCGCGCCACACCGCAAATAATCACCAAACGAAAAACCGCCCGGCACGCCGACGATATCAACGGCAGTAGGCAGGTCGGTGTCTTTGTGCCAGACCATTTCGACGTCAGCACCCGCAGCTTTGAACGCAACGGCCAGATCGCGATCGCAGTTCGATCCGGGAAAGACGACAACCGCCGCCTTCATGACAGATCGACCCGATAGCTTTCGATCACCATATTGGCGAGCAGCTTCTCGCACATGGCATTCACATCAGCCTCAGTCGTGCCATCGGCCAAATCCAGCTCGATCACCTTGCCCTGACGGACACCGTTCACGCCCTCAAACCCGAGTGCCCCCAGAGCGTGGCGTACTGCCTCGCCTTGTGGATCCAAAACGCCAGTCTTTAGCATCACATGCACAGTCGCTTTCATGCCCTGCCCTTTTTGCTCATCTCAAAAATTGGTGCCGACGCTCAGTTGATGAGCGTCGGTTTGGTGATCGGGGACGATGTTTTGGGCATAACACCCAAACGGCGTGCCACTTCGGTATAGGCATCCTTGAGATCGCCCAGATCGCGGCGGAACACGTCCTTGTCCAGCTTTTGTCCGGTTTCGATGTCCCACAGGCGGCAGCTGTCCGGGCTGATCTCGTCAGCCACGATCAGGCGCATGAAATCACCGTCATAGACGCGACCGATCTCGATCTTGAAATCGACCAGGCGAATACCGACCGCCATCATCACTCCGCTGAGGAAATCGTTGACGCGCAGCGCGAGGCTCAGGATGTCATCCATGTCTTGCTGGCTGGCCCATCCAAAGGCCGCGATATGTTCGTCAGTGACCAAAGGATCACCAAGGGCATCGTCCTTGTAGCAATATTCAACGATGGGACGGGGCAGCTGCGTGCCCTCTTCGATCCCAAGGCGTGTGCTCATTGTTCCCGCGGCATAGTTGCGTACGATCACTTCAAGCGGAATAATCTCGCAAGAGCGCACCAATTGCTCGCGCATGTTCAAGCGTTTGATGAAGTGCGTCGGAACACCGATCTGGGCAAGTCCGGTCATGAAGAACTCGCTCAGGCGGTTGTTCAACACGCCCTTGCCTTCAATCACGTCTTTTTTCTGAGCGTTAAAGGCAGTGGCATCGTCCTTGAAATACTGCACGATGGTCCCTGGTTCGGGGCCTTCATACAAGATTTTCGCCTTGCCTTCGTAAATTTTTTTGCGTCGCGCCATGGGCGTCCTTTCGCTTGGCGGCATGGGGTGAGTCTGCCGCGCGTGAGGTCGTCATAAGCAATCGGGTGAATTGCCGCAAGCAAAGGGGTTGCATGGACTGCGTGTCACCCGCATATCTTTATGGTCACTCGTTTGAACGGAGAAGCCGAATGTCCACCTTTGACGACCGCGAACACGCCTTTGAGAACAAATTCGCCCATGACGCAGAAATGCAGTTCAAGGCAGACGCCCGACGCAACAAATTGCTTGGCCTTTGGGCTGCTGAGTTGATGGGAAAGTCGGCAGATGATGCAGCAGAGTATGCGCGCGAAGTCGTCAAATCCGATTTCGAAGAGGCCGGCCACGAAGACGTCTATCGCAAGGTATCCGGTGATCTGGGCGCGTTGGCAGACGAGAAGACAATCCGTTCCAAAATGGAAGAGCTGATGGCGCAAGCGCAACAGCAGGTAATGACGGAAGTTGATAAATAACAAATCGTTATATCGACATCTTGATGTTTTTTTCGCGCGCAGGCTTTACCAGCCTGCGCGTTTTTTGTTGCAGCAAGCGCAGCAAACTTACGGCAGTGGCAAGTTAAACAAACCGCAGCTTGGGGTGTTGCGCTGCAGCGTTACTGGCCCTTAAATACAACTAAAATTCATAATCTAGATGAATATTATGCGCTGGATTCAATCACGGGCGCGTGACATTGCTGAATTTTACCGCGCGCACCCCGCGCGCGCGAGGACCCATGCCATGACCAATCCATTTTCCGACCTTTTGGCTGAAAAAGGCACGCTGCTGGCCGATGGTGCCACGGGCACCAACCTGTTTGAAATGGGGTTGATGGCCGGGGATGCGCCTGAATTGTGGAATGAAACCGCTCCGGAAAAAATCATCGCGCTTTATAGCGGTGCGGTAAATGCTGGCAGCGACGTGTTCCTGACCAACTCGTTCGGTGCCAACGCGTCGCGCCTTAAACTGCACGACGCTGGCCACCGCGCCTTTGAACTCAGCAAGCTGGCGGCAGAACTGGGCCGCAATGTCGCAGACAAAGCCGGGCGGCGCGTAATCGTTGCCGGTTCGGTCGGCCCCACCGGGGATATTATGGAACCCGTTGGCACCCTGTCGCATGCCGATGCCGTCGAGATGTTTCATGAAACTGCCGCTGGCCTCAAGGCGGGCGGTGCCGACATTGGCTGGCTCGAAACAATTTCGGCCCCCGAAGAATACACGGCCGCCGCCGAAGGATTTGCATTGGCAGACATGCCATGGGTTGGCACGATGAGCTTTGATACCGCTGGGCGTACCATGATGGGCGTCACCAGCACCGACATGGCGACGCTGGTCGCTGGCCTGCCCAACCCGCCACTTGCGTTTGGGGCCAACTGCGGCACCGGGGCATCTGACGTGCTGCGCACCATCCTTGGTTTTGCATCAACTGGCACAACCATCCCCCTGATCGCAAAAGGAAATGCTGGTATTCCAAAATACCACGATGGGCATATCCACTATGACGGTACGCCCGAATTGATGGCGGATTATGCCGCCCTTGCGCGCGATTGTGGGGCGTCCATCATTGGCGGCTGTTGCGGCACGGCCCCTGCTCACCTGGAAAAGATGCGCGAAGCGCTGGACACGCGCCCCAAACGCACAGCCCCATCGCTTGACGATATTGTGGCGGCCCTGGGCGCGTTCACGTCTGCGGGCGATGGAACTGGGGATGACACAGCACCAGCCCGCAAACGGCGCGGCAACCGACGCACCTGACCCGACGCTGCGCTAGAACAAGCTCAACTGCGCCGTCGGCGCGACAGAGGGTTGAAACAGATCGCATCGCATGGGCGGCGCATTTGCTTTCAATCCCAACCGCTTGATCGCAAGCGAAAAACGGGCGGCGATCATTTCGGCATAGGGGCCTTGTCCGCGCATGCGTCGACCCCATTGGGCATCATAATCGTTGCCGCCATGCATCTCGCGCAAGCGCGCCATGATCCGCCCTGCCCGATCCGGGTAATGCGCGGCCAGCCATTCCTGCCACAGTGGCGATACCTCTTGGGGCAGGCGCAACATGATCCAGCTGGCAGTGCGCGCGCCAGCCGTCTTTGCAGCGCTCAAAATCGCCTCTAATTCGGGATCGGTCAGCGCGGGCACCATGGGTGCCGCCATGATGCGCACAGGCACACCCGCAGCACTCAGCCGCCGCACGATTTGCAAACGGCGCGCCGGGGATGGCGTACGGGGTTCCATCAATCGCGACAGACGCGCATCCAGCGTCGTTACTGAAATGCCCACCCGCACCAATCCGCGGCGCGCCATGGCAGACAATATATCCAGATCACGTTCGATCAACGCACCCTTGGTGACGATGGCCACCGGATGCCCGCACTCTGCCAACACTTCAAGGCAGGCGCGCATAATTCCGTGCTGTTTTTCAATCGGTTGATACGGATCTGTGTTTGTCCCAATCGCAATTGGCGCAACTTTATAGGACTTACGCCCCAGTTCTGCGCGCAAAACAGCAGGTGCATCCGGGCGCGCCACCAGTTTGGTTTCAAAATCCAGCCCCGGCGACAGACCCAGAAAGGCATGGCTGGGCCGCGCAAAACAATAGACACAGCCATGTTCGCACCCCCGGTATGGGTTTATCGAGCGATCAAACGGCAAATCGGGAGAACGATTGTAGGAAATCATCGACCGGGGGCGTTCAAGACTGACTTCGGTGCGCAACGTAGGCAGCGATGCGTCACAGTCCCACCCATCGCTCTCTTGATGGCGGCTGACGCGCTCATAGCGGCTGACAGAATTGGTCAGTACCCCGCGCCCTTTTGGCGTCCTGCTTTGCAAATCAGGTTTCATGCATTTATTCATAGAACAAATTAAGAACATGCACCAGAAAACAGTTTCAAATCAGTCCAGCTTTGATCACAATCAATGCATGACAGGCCGCAGGTCGCGGGTGATCCCAGTCATGTCGCAATCCGGACAGTGCCACTGCGGCATTATGCCTGATAACGCAAACAAGAGTTACCGCGCGCTGCGCTCGATTTTCAAGGAACGGCCATGTCAGACGAAGACGAAATCATCCTGTCGGAACTGGACGACGAAGAGCTGGTCCAACAGATGTTCGACGACCTTTATGACGGGTTGCGCGAAGAAATCGAAGAAGGCGTGAACATCCTGCTCTCACGCGGATGGATCCCTTATGACGTCCTGACCAAGGCGCTTGTGGGCGGCATGACCATCGTGGGCGCAGATTTCCGCGACGGCATCCTCTTCGTCCCCGAAGTGTTGCTGGCCGCCAACGCGATGAAAGGTGGCATGTTTATCCTCAAGCCACTGCTGGCCGAAACTGGCGCGCCTCGCGTGGGCAAAATGGTGATCGGCACGGTCAAAGGTGACATTCACGACATCGGCAAGAACCTCGTATCCATGATGATGGAAGGTGCCGGCTTTGAAGTGGTCGATCTGGGCATCAACAACGCAGTCGACAAATACCTTGACGCGATCGAGGCCGAAGGGCCCGACATCCTTGGCATGTCCGCCCTGCTGACCACCACAATGCCCTACATGAAGGTCGTGATCGACACGATGGTCGAAAAAGGTATTCGTGACGACTATATTGTCTTGGTGGGCGGCGCGCCGCTGAACGAAGAATTTGGCAAGGCCATCGGCGCTGACGCCTATTGCCGGGACGCGGCTGTAGCTGTGGAAACTGCCAAGGAATTCGTGGCCCGCAAACACAACCAGATGGCGGCAGGCTAACCTCTGCCCCACGGCTGAGGAGACGCCGACATGCTGCGCGACACCCCTGTATGCGATTTCGGATGGGCCGCACCCGCGTTCCAATTGCCCGACGCGCATGGTGCTTTGCACAGCCTGCATCAACATCTCAGCCCCAAGGGGCTCTTGATCGCCTTTATCTGCAATCACTGTCCCTATGTAATCGCCATCGCGGACCGTCTGGCATCCGATGCGCGGGCGTTGATAGACGATGGGATCGGGGTGCTCGCGATCATGTCCAATGATTTTGACAGCTATCCGGCCGATGCGCCCGACCGGATGATTGAATTTGCAGCCAGACACAGCTTTCCGTTTCCTTACCTTGTCGACAAGGATCAGCAGGTCGCACGGGCCTATGGCGCGACCTGTACACCTGACTTTTTCGGACTGAACGGCGCTGGGGCGCTACAGTATCGTGGGCGGTTTGATGACGCGCGTATGGGTGATGCAAACAACCGTACACCCGAATTGGTGATGGCCATGCGCCAGATTGCGACGACGGGCCACGGCCCGCAGGATCAAACGCCCAGCATGGGATGCTCGATCAAATGGCGCTAAGCGACACAGGGCTGACAGAACACGGACTTGCCGCCTCTGGCACCGGGCGTATCCTCCTGATCGCTTGCGGGGCGTTGGCGCGCGAGATCCTCGATCTCAAGGCGCTGAACGGTTGGAATCACATGGACCTCACCTGCTTGCCGGCCAAACTGCACCTCTATCCCGAAAAGATAACGGACGAAGTGCGCAAAGCCGTCGCCAAACACCGCGCCACCTATGACAGCATATTCATCGTCTACGCAGATTGTGGGACGGGCGGTTTGCTGCAAGCCGCCTGTGACGAAATGAACGTCGAGATGATAAAAGGCCCTCATTGCTATAGCTTTTTCGAGGGAAATGAACGATTTGCAGAAAAAAGTGAAAGTGAATTCACATCCTTCTACCTCACTGATTTCCTCGTGCGCCAGTTCGAGGCGTTCATCCTCAAACCCATGGGGCTCGATCGGCACCCTGAACTGCGCGACATGTATTTCGGAAACTACGAAAAACTGATCTATCAGGCGCAGACTGACGATCCGGCCCTGACGGAAAAAGCGCGCGCCGCCGCAGACACACTCGGTCTCGGTTTTGAACGGCGGTTCACGGGCTACGGCGATCTCAAGACTAACCTGGCCGCCCTGTGATCCAAGTTCATCTCGCCAAATAAACTCCGGGGGAGCGCGCCAGCGCGGGGGCTGGCCCCCTATCCGGCTGCGACCAGTCGCACACGTTCAATCATGGCGCGCAAGCCGTTCGAGCGCTGCGCAGACAAATGATCATTCAGACCCAGTCGCGCCATCTCTGCCCGCGCATCCACATTCACGACAGCTTCGGCGTCCAAGCCATTATAAAGGCGTCTTAAAACCGCGATAAGACCTTTGACAATCATCGCGTCACTGTCACCGTCAAAATGAAACCGCCCGTCCTCAACCACGGCATGCAGCCACACCTGAGATGCGCAACCATCCACCTTGGTCGCAGGTACCTTCAGCGCATCATCAAGCGGGTCCATCGCACGCCCCTGCTCGATCACATAGCGATAGCGATCTTCCCAATCTTCCAGGAACTCAAAATCTTCAACGATCTCTTCAAATGCAGGCGTTGCCATCGGGACCTCATGTTTTTGCTTTCAGATTGACCTAGGGCCAGAACGGCCAAACGTCCAGTATGGCAATGGGCGCTTTTCAAGCGCTGCCACTTCCGCTACCACAATACCCAACAAAACACGCGAGCAGACCATGCGCCTTTTGATGACGACCCTTATGATATCCACCCTTACTCTCAGTGCCTGTGGGTTCCGCGATAGCCGTGCCAACCCTGCGAATTGGTTTGGCAACAGCAGGTCGCAACCGGTCGACATCGATCAGAATGTCGATACGAACCCACTGATTCCCCAAAGCGAAAGCGCTGGCTTATTCAGCTCCTTCAGCGATCAGACCGATCTCTACACGGGCACTCCAATTGATCAGGTCACTGAGTTGGTTATCGAACGGGTGCCGGGCGGTGCCGTCGTGCGCGCGACGGGTGTGTCCGATTATGATGGCCCCTTTGGGGTGCGCCTGACACCGACCAGCGATGTGTCTGACCCTACGGATGGGATAATGTCCTACACGTTCGAAGCAGAACGGCCCCGTGATGCAGGCCGCACGACGTCCACGCGGGTGCGCACCGTGACTGCCGCTGTCCGACTGACAGACAAACAGCTCGCGCGCATTAAGACGATCCGGGTGGACGCTGCGCGCAACGCGCAAACAACCGCGCGGCGCTGAAAACCCGTCAATCCAAATAGATGATTTTTACGTCCGTGCCGTCGGCGGTCAGCGCAACGCGCCCATCACACAGACGCAACGCATCCTCGCCAAACACTTCTGACCGCCATCCCCGCAACGCATCAACGTCGCGCATACCTGCGGCCAGCGCATCCAGATCAGCCGCTGATGCGATAAGTTTTGCAGCAACCCCTGCACTTTCGGTCTTGGCCTTCAGCAAGACGCGCAACAGATCAGCCAATGCCGGGTTTACCTGCAACTTTTCGCGCGACCGGTCCGGCTTGGGCTGAGCTTCGGGAGGCATGTCAACGCCCCGTGCGACCGCTGCCAGAATACCTTCGGCGATATCACCCTTGCGGGCCTCGCGCAGCAGCAGCCGCGAACGGCCCAAGTCTTCAAAGGTGCGCGGCTTGTTGCTTGCCAGTTCGACCAGTGCGTCGTCCTTGTAGACACGGTTGCGCGGAATATTCCGGGTCTGGGCGTGCATCTCACGAAAGGCGGCCAGCTCTTGGACGATGGCCAGGAATTTGGACGACGTCGTACGCGTCTTGACCCGCTTCCAAGCCTGATCCGGAGCGATGATATAGGTCTCAGGCGTAAGCAGGATTTGCAATTCCTCTTCGACCCAGCGCGCGCGGCCACTTATGGCCAGCTTTCCTGCCAGAAATTCATAGATCTGGCGCAGATGGGTCACATCCGCGAGGGCATATGTCTTTTGCGCATCCGTCAGCGGGCGACGCGACCAATCCGTAAACCGCGATGTCTTGTCCAGCGGCTGTTTGGCGATTTTGCGCACAAGAGTTTCATACCCCACCTGTTCGCCAAACCCGCAGACCATGGCCGCGACCTGGGTGTCGAACAAGGGCTTGGGGAACACCTGTGCATCCACAAAGAAAATCTCAAGATCTTGCCGCGCGGCGTGAAACACCTTGACCACCGACGTGTCACGAAACAGCTCGTACAGAGGTTCCAGCGACAGACCGTTCGCCAGCGGATCAACCAAAACAGCACCGCTGTCATCGGTGCCGGGCATGGCCAGTTGGATCAGACAAAGTTTGGAGTAATAGGTGCGTTCACGCAGAAATTCTGTATCGACGGTCACGTAGTCATATTTCGCAGCCTCTGTGCAATAGGCGGCGAGATCGGCGGTCGTTGTGATGGTTTTCATGCGCAGCTTCTTGTTGTTGCGGTGTTCACCACCGACCGGTTTCTTTGTTCTATACCAATCGCTGCGCCGTTGCTAGAGCATGAGGGGCGCGGTATCGCCCCGTGCAAAGCGACGCAGGACAGCCGGGTATAGGCGATGTTCCAGCACCAGAACGCGCGCCGCCAGCGTATCAGCGGTGTCATCCGGGTGCACAGCGATGCGGGCTTGCCCCAGTATGGGCCCATCATCCAGTGCGGGTGTCACCAGATGCACGCTGCAACCATGTTCTGCATCGCCTGCGGCAAGCGCGCGGGCATGGGTGTGCAACCCTTTGTACTTGGGCAGCAGCGAGGGATGGATATTCAGCATCCGACCCTGCCAGGGTGCGACAAAGCCTGCCGTCAGCACCCGCATAAATCCTGCGAGACAGATGATATCCAGATCGTATGGTGCCAGCGCGGCCGTGATCGCCGCCTCAAAACTGGCGCGATCCTCGCCGTAAGGGCGGTGATCGATCACTTCGGTCGGGATGCCTTGGGCGCG